>Ga0068630_1000049_pt1 | contig 26360 bp, 20 predicted proteins | sample InSIn4gowninarea_FD_77433 | JGI IMG/M metagenome (GOLD analysis project Ga0068630, IMG submission 77433) | Clean room microbial communities from NASA Spacecraft Assembly Facility at Jet Propulsion Laboratory, Pasadena, California, USA -... ... | reverse complement strand
CTTCAATTGTTCTGAAGGCAATTTCTTAACAATTTTGAGCAACTGATCAAATCCTATATTTACCTGTACTTCCATAATATCAAAATTAAGAAGTTTCGTCGAACAGCAAATAATTCGAAAAGGTGGCGCACAACGTTGGACGGCTTTGTGCAGGTGGGGGATTAGAATTCCGTCTGCCCGTAACCGAAGTACAATTTATAGATAAATGTTCATTGTTTATTCTGTTGTTGAGTGTTATTCTTCACGCTGGAACTGCTGCTGATGCCTGCACATAGCTGATGATTAAACATTCAGCCCCGCATGCACAAAACCGCATGTTAGCAGAACACCCTTCTTTCGGGTGTGTCACAATAAAGTCTGTGTCCAAAGAAGCGTGGAAAAAAGCACACTCTTTTGCAAGTTGGCTCTTGTGTCCTGGCTTTGTGGGCTTGCAAATGTGTGCCTTTGTGCGTCAGCTTACGCATTTTCAACAAGAGCGATTTCATCTTCTGACAACCCGTAAAGCTCATACACAATTTCATTTATTCGCTGCTCTGCAAAGTCAATACGGTTTTGTAGCTGGTCAAGCTTGCTCTGCGTTTGTGCTTGTTGCTTATCCTCGTTGAACTTCAGTAATTGGTCAACATGTCTTGTAATCTCATCATATAATTTTATTTGTGACTTGTTTTGGAAGTCAATTTTGCAAATTGGGATTGCTTCAATTTCTGATTTTTTTGATTTTCGGGAAAAGAGCTTTAAAATCTGAGTTGCTTTTAATCCAAAACCATTTTCCTAATTTGCTATTGATGATGGCAAGCAGATATTTTAATGAATAATCGCTTACTGATATTACATTGTATAGAGTATTTAGTGTATAAAAATTTGCTTCGTCAAGTGTTGCAACAGGTGTCTTACCGATTTGGCGAATTAAGATTTTAGGGTTTAAGAAGTATTTTTCGTCACGCTTACGATGTAACCAATTCCCGTATCTAACGAAAACGTTTTTCCATGATATTTTGTAAGTGTTAATGTCTTTTCCATCTAAAACCTTCTTCCAAGTTTTGTCTTTGGCTGTGTTAGAAAGGAAGTCTGCTTTCGTATCATTCCCATGACTGCCTCCTAACTGAATTCCTATACATATATCAGTTAATTTCCCAAGTGAAGTTGAACAAGAAACAATTTTTTCAATAAGTTCTTCGGATATTTCATCAGATGCAACATTGAATTTGAAATTTTTGTTATTTAAAAACTTTTCAGTTGCAATTTGTAAAACTTGGTCACCCTCAATGGTTATTTTGCTGTCTTTACTATTCTTCTTATGTTCAACATTTATTATAACCGTTTCAACTTGTGCGTTGCTAAAAACTCTTTCTTTGAAAACCCGTACAGCTTCTAAAGAATAGTTCTTTAATATTATCTCTCTGATTTTAGTGGCATTTTCATTGGCAAGAACAGTATTTGGGATAATAAAACTAAATCTTCCTTTCTCCCTCAAGAGCTTCAATGCTTTCTCGCAAAAAAATACATATAAATCGTATTTTCCTCCATAGGATTTATATTTTGCCGCAATGTATTTTTTGATTTCCTCATCAAATGTTTCTCTGCCTAAAACATACGGTGGATTACCAATCACACAATCGAAGCCTCCTTGTTTGAAGATTTCAGGGAAGGCTTTTTTCCAATTAAACGGCTTAATTTTTTTCTCGTCTCCAAAGTCAATTTCAGAACTATAAAAGTCAATCTCAATTAAGCTGTTTCCATTTTTGATGTTGTTGTCCAACGTCGGTAAAACCCTTTCGTGAAATAGTTTTAACTGTGTTGCAATACTGGCTTCTGTTTCTCCTTCCATGCACTTTAGCAGCAGGGAAAGTTTGGTTACTTCTACTGCATTTGCGTCAAGGTCAACCCCAAAAATGTTGTTGAGCAAAATGCGTTTCTTTTCGGCTGTTGTCAGGTTGCCGTCTGGTGTCAAAGGATTGTCTTTGCTTCCTTTGCTTGGCTTGCCGTTGTGGGTGTAATAGTCTTTGTGGTATTGCAGCAGGTACTGGTAAGCACCAATCAAAAAACTTCCGCTTCCGCAAGCTGGGTCAACAATTTTTATTTTGTTGATGTCTTTTGGTGCTTTGCCGTCTATGAGTTTGCCAACTGTATTTTTTACGATGTAATCAACTATGTATTGCGGTGTATAATAAACACCACCTGCTTTTCTTACTTCGGGTTTTTCTTCGATGACGGCTCTGCCGCTTTTGGAAAGTGAAATGGTCTTCCCCAAAAACTGCTCGTAAGCACTGCCTAAAATCTCAACGGAAATAACCGAAAACTCGTAAGGGCTGACTGGATAATACAAATCACCAATAATGCTTTTGATGATTTTGTTGTCAATCTCTATGCTGCCACTTACTTTGTCTTTGTTGAAATCAAAAAGTCCTGAATTGTATTTCTGGTCGGCAGTATGAAACTGCTTTAAAAGATTGTCGTAATAGTTTCCGTTTTTGATTGTGTCCTGCAAATTGCCGTAAGGCTCTACGCTTCTATCTTCGGCAATGCGTAAAAAGATAATTCGGTCAATGATGTGCTGAACAACAAAGTTTAGTTCATCTTCGTCAATGTTATTTCGTAAGGCAATGTTGTTGGCAAGGTAGGTTCTCCATGTGTCAAGCGAAGTGAGAAATTCGTAATCAACCGTTGCCGTTCCTTTCTTTTGCCTGTCGCTTTGAATAAACTTGTCAAAGCTGCCTTTGAGCACTTTCTCTTTGCTGAACGTGTCCCAAATGAAATCGAACTCGTTTAAGTAATGCTGATAGGTTAAATACTTTATTCTTCCATGACTTGCTTTGTCGGTCAGGTTTGGCTTTTTGGTACAGTCGTAAATAGCAAATTCTTCAAAGTCGGTAATGATGCTGATGGGCAGCTTGGCACTCCAACCGTAACGGCGAACCTGATAAGCTGGTGTGATTTCGTCTTTGATTAAAACGCTCGGCTTCTTTGCTTCTACAAAAAACAGCCGTTTTCCACCTGATAAGCGAAAAGAATAGTCTGGGGCTTTGGTGGCTCCGCCAATTTTTATTTTGTCTTCGTGAATGACTTCCCGATAACTTTCAGCGTAACCTTGCTCGTTGTCAATGTCCCAACCTAATGCTTTGAAGAATGGGTCAATAAAGTCACGTCTTGTCAGCGTTTCGTTGTAGTCAGAACGTTTGTAAAATTCTTTCTGCTCGTCAAACCGCTCAACTAAGGAAGCTATTTTCTTTTTTGCTTCGTCTTTTGAAATCATGGGTTGTAAGTGTCCGTTTTAGTGAGTGTCAATAAGTCGTCACTCGACGGCTAATATATGTTTTCCTGTTGAAGTGTTGGTATTGTGCGTTGGGAAATTTTGGCTCTTTTGCAAGGTTGGCTTCTGTGTGTTGGCTTTTGTGTGCCTTGCAAATGTACTAAAATGTGCGTGGGCTGTTGAGGTTTCCTGTCCACCTATGAACAGCGGAATATCGCTAATAGGGTTTCTGCTAACTCTTCATATTGCTGTACTTCAGTGGGGTAATTATATTTTGGTGTGCTTTATGTATTCCAATTATCTCACTATCAAATAATAAATCAAAAACTTATGTTCGAGCAAGTCTTAAATTTAGTAAAAGAGCATCTTGACAGCAATCCACAGGTGGCGAATACTGTACCTGCAGATAAAGCCGATGCTGTACACAAAGAAGTAGCAAGCCAGATAACTGATCATCTGAAAAATGCAGCCGGCACAGCACAGGGCGGCATTGGTGGTTTGTTATCCAAATTTACCGGCGGCATCGAATCGGGCAGCACTGTTACGAGTGCTATTACCGGCGGGTTGGCGGGGAGTTTGGCAAGCAAATTCAATTTGCCGCCTGCTGCTGTGGGTGCTATTGCAGGTGCTATTCCTGGCATTTTGCAAAAGTTTGCCCATAAAGCCATGGATCCAAACGATCATAGCGTCTCACTCGATAGCATCAAAAGCTCTTTGTCGGGCGTAACCGGCGGTCTGGGCAATATGTTTGGCTTTGGTAAATAGCAAATTAATCTGCTATTAGCAAAGCGAAGATTTTATAAAACACAATGACATTTCTTATTTGACTAAGATTGATGTTGTTGTGTTTTTTATTGCAGTTCATTCATCCTTTTCTGCCATTCATCCTCACTTTCTGTTCGCAAATCCGAATTTACTTTCCTTACGCTGTTCTACTACTACATCTTTGTTTAAACAAATAACGCTAAACCCTTTTAAAATTATGATAGTAGAAACACCCGCCTTGCCGATAAAGAAGCGTGAACTCCACAACCACCATTTCGATTCAACCATCTGGAACGATTTCAATTTTAGGGAAGATGACATTGTTATTGGTACCTATGCCAAATCGGGTACTACCTGGATGCAGCAAATTATTTCGCAACTTATCTTTAATGGTTCGCCCGATGTGGATGTGCCCAACTTATCGCCGTGGCTGGATATGCGTATACCCGAAGCCCACATTAAACTGGAGGCTCTGGAAAGCCAAACGCATCGCCGTTTTATAAAAACACACCTGCCGGTAGATGCACTTGTATTCTCCGAAAAAGCTAAATATATTTATATAGCACGCGATGGTAGAGATGTGCTGTGGAGCTTGTATAACCATCACGCAAAGGCAAACGACTTGTTTTATGAGTTAATCAATGATACACCCGGAAGAGTAGGGCCTAAACTGGAAAGACCAACAGATGATATTGTACAATACTTTAGAGAATGGCTCCATAAAGATGGCTATCCTTTCTGGTCTTTTTGGGAGAATATCCGTACCTGGTGGAACATCCGGCACCTGCCCAATGTAATGCTGGTACACTATGCCAACCTTAAAGAAAACATGCCACGTGAGATAAGGAAAATAGCTGAGTTTCTGGAGATTGAAGTAGATGAAAATAAATGGGAGGATATACTGGAACATTGCAGTTTTGACTACATGAAAAAAAATTCCGATAAAGCTGTTCCGCTGGGGGGTGCAGTATGGGATGGCGGTAGTAAAACCTTTATTAACAAAGGCACAAATGGCAGATGGAAAGATATGCTGACCAGGGAAGATAATGAGCGCTATGAGCAAATGGCTGTTGAACAATTAGGTGAGCGGGCTGCAAGATGGCTGGCAACTGGCCGTTGATTCTTTAATTCATTCTACGTTTGAAATTGAGCTCATCCAAATATCGTAAAAACTATACATAAGCAAGCACTCGATTATATATAACAAAGGCTCGTAATCGTACGAGCCTTTTGCTTATTATAAAGCAAGTATGTATCAATGATGAATATTAATACTGTTTAAAAATGAGTTTAAAAGATTTAGATCAATTTGCAGTGCTGTAATGTTTGAAGTATTTGAAGTATGATTCCTTACTTATAGTTCTTGTCTTCCTTTTTTCTCTTGAAAGAAAAAAGTAACAAAAAAGTTCAAGGACGGCATGATCGCTCCGCCCCGCCATCGGCGGGGTCCGGGCCTGCGCCTCCACATTACCTACATTACATCTTTATTGCTTGACGTAAGGTTTGGCTGCCGACATGGCTGTGGATGCTTGTTTATTTCACGCTTACTTAATTACAATTTATTTAGGTTATAATGTAATTAATGCAGCAGCCAATACACATAAGCAGCTAAAAGTGCACCTATGATTGGTGCAATCACCGGAATCCAGCTATACGCCCAATTGCTGTCTCTTTTGTTTTTGATAGGTAAAATGGCATGCATAATACGTGGGCCTAAATCTCTTGCCGGATTGATGGCATACCCGGTTGGCCCACCAAGGCTTAAACCAATACCCAATACAATTAAAGCAACCGGCAAAGCGTCCAGAGAGCCTAAGCTATCGGATGGTGGTATGATGTATAAAACGGCTAACATAAAAATAAATGTGCCTATTGTTTCTGTAATAAAATTATGTGTTGCATTACGAATGGATGGTGCCGTGCAAAACACTGCCAGTTGGGCGGTAGCATCAGACGTTTCATCAAAATGTTGCTTGTAAGAAAGCCATACCAATAATGCGCCAGCCATAGCACCCAGCAGTTGGGCTGCGAGGTAAACGGGAACTTCACTCCAGGGCAGTTTGTGCAACGATGCCAGTGCCAGTGTAACTGCCGGGTTTAAATGCGCACCACTGTCTTTGGCTGCAATCAGCACGCCGGTAAACACGGCAATTGCCCAGCCAAATGTAATAGCTGTTAAGCCACCACTAAAACCTTTAGTTTTAGCCAATACAACATTGGCTACTACACCATCGCCCAAGGTGAGCAGTACGGCAGTACCTATAAATTCACTTACAAAAGGAGTCATATTCAGTTTGGTTTTGTTTGATATGCAGTTATAAAAGTGGTTGATTATTATTCCTGATAATTCATTCATCCGCCAGGCGGTATTGATCGGCTAATTGCGTGAATGTTGTAATCTCGTTTTGTATCCATTGTTCATCTTTTTGCAGTATTTCAGCCATGCATCTTGCTACAGTGGGTGCAACAGCCATTGCCACTGTAGCATTTAAAAATAATATTCTTGTTCTTCGTGCCAGCACATCTTCTACTGTCATTGCCATTTCTTCTGTTACAAAATATTGAATGTGTTGTGCTGTATAATGAAAATCGGGATGTAAAAAATTGTTGCTGTTAGTTACTGCTTTTGTATGCGGTGCCTGAATAGAAAGCTCTTTAGTAACACAAGCTTTTTGCGGAAGCTGTGCCATTTGAATAGCTTTATCAATTACATCTTCCGCCATCTTGCGGTAAGTGGTCCATTTACCGCCGCTTACCGTTATCAGTCTACTTTTTGAAACAAGTATTGTGTGATCTCTGCTTAATAACGACGTAGTTGCAGCACCTGCTTTTTTGATTAACGGGCGTAATCCAACAAACACACTATCAATGTCTTTTCTTGTGATCTTTTTTGTCAGATACCTGTTTGCATGATGCAGTATAAAGCCAATTTCTTCTTCCTGAGGCCTGGGCTCTATAGCAATATTTTTAATAGGTGTATCAGTTGTTCCGAGTATTACTTTGTTGTGCCACGGTACGGCAAATAATACGCGTCCGTCATCTGTTTTTGGAATCATCAGAGCATTAATACCAGGAAAAAAATGTTTGCCTACTACCGCATGTATGCCTTGCGATGGTGCAATTAAATTGTCTTTATGCGGCTCATCCATTTGCATTACTGCATCAGCAAATACTCCGGTGGCATTAATGAATATTTTAGCTTTTACCGTATACGTTTTGTTATTTATTGTATCATTCAAAACAACAGCAGTAATGCAATTATCTTGTTTGATAAACGATGTTGCTTTGCAGTAATTGATAACGGTTGCACCATGCAGCATGGCTGTTTTGGCTAAATCAATTGCCAGCCGTGCATCATCAAACTGACCATCATAGTAGAGAATGCTGCCCTGCAATTTATCATCATTAATACCTGGCAATTGTTGCAATGTTTTCTTCTTATTTAACCACTTTGTTTTGCCCAGTGATAACTTGCCGGCGAGCAAATCGTATACTTTTAAACCAATACCGTAAAACCACTTATCCCACCAGCTATACACCGGCACTACAAAAGCCATAGTTGATGTTACATGCGGCGCATTGCGTAGTAAATAAGCTCTTTCGCGCAAAGCTTCTTTTACCAGTTTAATATTGCCTTGTGCCAGGTAACGCACGCCACCATGCACCAGTTTGGTAGAGCGCGAAGATGTGCCTTTTGCAAAATCATATTGCTCCACCAGCAACGTTTTAAAATCTCTGCTGGCCGCATCTACTGCACAGCCCAAACCGGTAGCGCCACCGCCAATAATAACGATGTCCCATTCGGGTGTTTGTTGTAGTTGTACGAGCATTTGGTTGCGAAGCATAGGCGGGAGTGCCCTCATCCCTAACCCTTCTCCACAAGTGGAGAAGGGAACAGAAAAGGTAAATTTTGATTTGAGAAGGTAAGATGTATTATTGAATATTTCAAAGTAGTGATAATTAAATGTGCAAAACTATTTACCCATTCACATCATCTGCCCAGGCTTGCGCGGCACGGATAGCACGCTGCCACTCGCGGGACCATTGGTTACATTGTGCCTCCGTTGCATTGGGTTGAAAGATAGTATCGGCTTGCCACTGCTGTTGTATTTCTTCCAGACTTTGCCAGTAACCCACTGCCAGCCCCGCGAAATAAGCCGCACCTAAAGCAGTTGTTTCGGTAATTTTTGGGCGAATAACCGGCGTGCCCAGCAAATCGCTTTGAAACTGCATTAGTAAATCATTGACTGTAGCACCGCCGTCTACGCGCAGCTCTTTGATAGTAACACCCGAATCAGCATACATAGCTTGTAATACATCCATTGTTTGAAAAGCAATACTTTCTAAACAAGCCCTGGCAATGTGTGCTGCCGTAGTGCCGCGCGTGATGCCGGTAATGGTGCCTCGTGCATGACCATTCCAGTATGGCGCACCCAGGCCTGCAAAGGCAGGTACCACATACACACCTTTGCTGGAGGATACTTGCTGTGCAAGACTTTCTACTTCGGCAGAGGTGCGAATTAATTGTAATCCATCACGCAACCATTGCACCACAGCGCCGGCAATAAATACGCTGCCTTCCAGTGCATATTGGGTGCAGCCATCAATTTGCCATGCAATAGTGGTGAGCAAATTATTATTGGAGGTAACTGGTTTTTCGCCGGTTTGCATGAGCATGAAACAGCCGGTGCCGTAGGTGTTTTTTACCATGCCGGGCTTGGTACACATTTGTCCAAACAAAGCAGCTTGCTGGTCGCCGGCAATACCTGCAATGGGTATGTTGTATGCTGATAATACTTGCTGCGTATAACCATATACTTCACTGCTGCTTTTTACCTGCGGTAATACACTTGCGGGTATGCCAAACAATTGTAGCAGCTCTTCATCCCAGCTCAAGGTGTGAATGTTATACAGCATAGTGCGCGATGCATTGGTGACATCGGTGGCGTGCACCATACCATTAGTGAGCTTCCATAAGAGCCAGCTATCTACGGTACCAAAGCATAATTCACCATTATTTGCTTTGTCGCGTGCACCATCCACATTATCCAATATCCATTTGAGTTTAGTGGCAGAAAAATAAGCATCAATAATGAGCCCTGTTTTTTGCTGTACAAGGGATAAATGGCCTTGTTGTTTTAATTCATCACAATAGTGTGCGGTTCGTCGGTCTTGCCACACAATAGCGTTGCAAACGGGTGTACCGGTAATTCTATCCCAAACCACTACCGTTTCGCGCTGGTTGGTAATGCCGATGGCAGCAACATCTTTTACAGTTAAACCTGCTTTGGTAATAGCTTCGGCGGCAACGCCTAACTGTGTGCTCCATATTTCATTGGGGTCGTGCTCTACCCAGCCGGGCTGCGGAAAAATTTGGGTAAATTCTTTTTGCGCCATGCTTTTTATCATTCCGTTTTTATCAAACACAATAGCGCGGGAACTGGTGGTACCCTGGTCGAAAGCTAAAATATACTGTGGCATATATGGAAGCAATTAGGGGCTGAAAATAAGAGATTTATGTGGATTGTCAATTGGCAATAGCTAATTGAATAAAGATTTAAAATTTGTCTTTATATAAGAGATTAGGAAAGGATGTTTGCTATTTAAGTTTTTTGGAGTGCGTTGCACGCTGAAGAATGCGGACCTTTGCTTCAAGATGCTAATAGTGTACATGAAAGGAAACATTTGGTTATTATTTACTCTTTTTCTAATCGGTTGTAATTGTTTATTACCTGTAAATGCTGCTGCTCAAAAAACGACGGTTGAATATGGACCTTTTGAGCCGTATGGTGGGAAAAGAGAGGTAATATACAACAAGGATAGCGTACCTGTTGAACTGAAAGAGTATGATATATTAGGCAATTTGCGCCGGCATGTAATAGTGAGTGGTGATACTCAAAACCGCTTAGTAAGGAAGGAAGAAAGCATTTATGACAACGCAAACCATTTGGTTGGTGGGTTTAAAAAAGTAGTCTCTTATAAAGACAGTCTTGATTATGGTGGTAAAACAATTTACCAACAGTTCGATCCTCTGGCTAAAACGTTTATCACCCTTAAACCTTTAATATCCGGCTATGAACAGGCGATGGTTACGTCTCCACCCGATTCACTGCAGCTTCATCCGTTCTATAAAAAATATACAGACGCCTTTGGCATTCCAATCGTTTCATCCGAAAAAACACCAGATGCGGCGTTGTTGGTAGCTCGTGATATTGTGAATTATATGCTGATAAAACGGGCAGACATCCGGGAGGAATTGATAAGGCGAAAAGCCAGCGTGCTGGTGATGGCTGAAACAGAAATGGAAACAGACTTGCCGGAACATAGCAACTGGAAAAAGCCGGAACGCAACGACCCGAGACTTACACCAGATGAGCGTAAAAACTATGATAAGCCTAATGGCATTGGCAGTATGACAGACCGGCAATACTGGAATCAAAGAGCCAGAGGTATGGGTGGTAACCAAGTATCCTGTGCCGAAGAAAACCTGCTGGGGTATGCCGGTACAAAGTATTATGGCGAAAATATTTTGGTGCACGAATTTAGCCACAATATGATGAGTGCATTGGCTACGGCAGATACTGCACTCTATGCCAAAATTGAACAAGCTTACGAGGCTGCTAAATTGAAAGGACTTTATAAAGATCAATACGCTATCAATACCGTAGCAGAGTATTGGGCAGAAGGTACGCAATGGTGGTTTTGGTCGAATGATGCATTTGATGACGGGCAGGTACATATACAATCACCGGATGATTTAAAAGCGTATGACCCGGCACTGTACCATGTTTTGGAGCAGGTGTATTTTGGTCATCACATTCCGGCTGATGTGTATTACAGATTCAATGTAAGTTCAATACACCAATAAGACAGAACAATCGTAAAGGCAAATAAAGGATGAAGAGGATAAGACGGATACTGTTTATTTTTAAACTACAAATAAATGCTTGTGCTTGGTGCAACAGCTAACAACCTACAGCATTTGGGATAATTATAAAGAAGCTCGTGCCAACACCAATCTGTGATTCCACCCTGATCGTACCGCCTAATTTTTCTACCATTTCTTTTACGATATATAAGCCAAAACCAGAGCCGGTTGTTTTTGTATTTACTCTGTAAAATTTAGTAAAAATATGTTCGAGGTGTTGTTGTGCAATGCCTTGCCCGTTATCTGTAACTTCTATGTTAGCTTCCTTTTCTGTTGCATGCACAATAATCTTTAAATAGGGGTTTTCCTGTTCTTTATTGTGATGCTTTAATCCATTGGAGATTAAGTTGTTTATGATCATACTTAATCTTGTCTTATCTGTTTTAAATATACATGGCTGGCTTATTTCCACTATTCTTTTAATCTTTTCTGAATGGTAAGAAAGGAGTTGATCCTGCAGTGCATTTTGTATAAATTCTTCAAGATTTATTTGCTCATATCGCAAAGCGGTACTTTTATTTTTCGCATACTGTATTATTTCGTTTATTAAAGCATCTAATCTCAGAATGGTCTTTTTTTGAAAATCTATGTATTCATTTCTTGCGCTTCTATCTTCTTCCATTTTTATAATCTCTGTCATGGCAAGCATAGAAGTGATAGGCGACCGCAGGTCGTGTGATGTTCTGAACACTAAGTTATCCAGCTCTGCATTCAGTTTGCTCAACTGCTCATTCGTTTTATTAATTGTATCGTTCTTTACATTAAGTTCACTATTTATTTGCTCCAGTTGCTTATTTAGTTTTTCAATTTTTGTAAACGCCTGAAAAAACTGTCTTGCTACTGTAGCTGCCTGGCAGATAACAAGTATATAAAGCCCGGTGTACAGCAGGTTGGTACTTTGTATAATATGGCTTGTATAAAGGATATCGTTGATGGCGGCAATAAAAAAAGCAATAAAGCCAATAAGAAAATAAACCGCGCCGATTCTCCGGTTTTTTATGGCACTTATGTATACATACAATCCATAGCAGGTGGCTAATACTATAAATACCTGGAAGGGTCTTAATGTATAACGAATAATAAGCGGCGATGCAAATAAGGCTACAGCAACAAACGGCACACTGATGATTAATATATACCGGAGTGCCTTTTTTGAAAATTCTTTAGGAAACAATTCAAAGGAAAACAGGGCCACTACTGGAGCAATCAAATACAGAAACAGAAACTCCAAATGCCTAATGAATTGCCAGCTCCAACTGGTAATATAGCTAATAGATAGTTCGCCTGTAACGAGCGAGCGCACGCCTATTAACACGCAGAATAATGCAAAATACAATGGTGCGCTTCGCCTCCTGAAGAAGAAGTAAATAACCAGATAAAAAATACCTATGAGAAAGAAGCTGCCAGCAATAAAAAAGTCCTGAGCAACATTTTTTATATGGTAAGTATTTATTTGTTCCTGCGTACCCAGTTGTATAAAGTCCCACAGTCCGCCAACGTTGTAGTTAAAGTTTGCAACCTGTATTACAATATCCAATGTATTATTTACCGGCGTTACAGGAACAATCATCGGTTGATAAGCCGGTGTGGTAGTTGCGGCGCTGGTACCTACTTTGCCTATCTCGGCTATTTGCTTTCCGTTTACAAATAATTTATAAGCCGATGCAATGGTCAGTAATTTCAATGCAAGCTGTTCATCTGATGGCGGGCATAATACTTTCAAGCGGTAAGTAGCATAGCCAAAAGCAGGCTGGAATAAGCCGAGGTGAGGAATGAGATTATTCCAAAAGCCCGGAACAGTGGCATAAGCAGATGGTGTAATAGCGGCAGAATCGAAAGAAGCGGGTGTATATAATTTGTTCCAGTAAAATGCCCATTCACCGTTTAAACTAGTTAATCCGTTCGTTGTCCAGCTACGGTTTCGTAAATCAAGTAATCCTTTTACGGCAACAGTATTTGGCTGACTGTAACCACTTTTAACTATAAACAACAATATCAGCAGAAAAGCAGTCTTTCTAATACTCGTCAAGCTGAATAACAGTAGTCTTAATATTGGACATCTCGTTATATTCATATTGGCACCTTTCTTAATTTAGGGTTCACGGAGCAATAATGGTTTAGCTATTGTCATGTTTACGAGCCAGGCAATTGGTAGTTTGTAGGGTGTATTATAAGCATTGACTAATTTTGGATATGTAAACGTAAAAATGTTTTTTGGTATGAACAAATTGTTTAATTCTTAATACAATCAGTGACTTTAACTGCTTTGGGGAATACCAATAACTTCGATATATCATAGTGAAGAATGCAATAGCAACGTGGTTAAGTAATGTACCCAACGTCATAATGTAATAGAAACTGTATATAAAAGATGATTATTGATATGTCAAGCAGGGTAACACAGCTATAATTGCACGAGCCCTGGTCATTGCGCTATCTCCAAACCTGGAATACATGTTTTGTATCTTATAGTTATTACAACCTTTCTATGCTGCTTTTAGTAGCAATGCTGCTTCTTATTCTTCAGAATGCGTTTAGGCACAGGAATAAAAGTAAAAACGTTTAATACGGGTAGCAAACCTGCAACTGCATTTCTATTTTATAAGTGATAATATAAATTCTTGAATAATGGTACATTATCTGTTGATTGTTAATCAATCATTTCATCAAAAGATAGATTAACATGTATAAACCATTGTTCCTCCTAATAGCGCCTGTACTAATAATTGCGTGTAGTAATAAAGCTCCTAATCAAGATAATCCGGTAGATACGACTGCTGATTACCCGCCTGTAGAAACAAAAGCACCTAATTCCAGCTACAAGCCCGCTTTTGAAGGACAAACCCGTGCTCCCGGTGTTAAAACAGCTACCCCTTATGAAGGAAAAATGCTGACGGACCAGCTAAAAAGTCCCTGGGGAATTACACAACTTCCGGATGGCAGGTTTCTTATAACGCAAAAAGAAGGCACCATGCGGATTGCTACAAAAACAGGGGAACTTAGCGAACCGATTATTGGCTTACCACCCGTAAATTCCGCAGGACAAGGTGGTTTGTTGGGCCTTACTATTGATCCGCAATTTGAGAGTAACCGGATGGTGTATTGGGCTTTTTCGGAAAAAACACCTGAAGGCAACCTCACGGCTGTAGCCAAGGGTAAACTATCCGCTAATGAAAAACAGATTGAAAACGTTGTTGTTATTTATAGAGCAACACCAGCTTATAATAGTACCCTACACTATGGGGGAAGAATTCTTTTTGACCGCAAAGGCAACCTGATCATCAGTACAGGCGAACGCTCCGATTTAAAAACAAGGCCACAGGCACAATGGCTCAATTCGGCATTAGGTAAGGTAATCCGTATTACAACTGATGGCAAGCCCGCCGATGGTAATCCTTTCCTCAGCAGGAATGATGCGCGTCCAGAGCTATACTCTTATGGACATCGTAATGTACAGAGTCTTGCTATCCATCCAGCAACGGGCGACATTTGGGGGGCCGAATTTGGACCCCGAGGTGGCGATGAAGTAAACAGGATAGAACCCGGAAAGAACTACGGTTGGCCAACAATCACTTATGGGATTGAATACAGCGGTGAAAAAGTAGGCCAAGGCATTACGCAGCACGAAGGAATGGAGCAGCCGGTATATTATTGGGATCCGGTGGTTTCGCCCAGTGGAATGACTTTTTACAGTGGTGATAGTATACCGGAGTGGAAAAATAACTTATTCATTGGTGCGCTAAGTAGTACACATATTGTACGGCTGGTGATTGATAATAATAGGGTTGTAGGAGAGGAAAGATTATTGGCTAAGGAAGGGCAACGGTTCAGAGCGGTAACGGAGGGAAAAGATGGTGCCTTGTATGCGGTAACCGATGGTGGCAGATTGTACCGGATTGGAAGAAAGTAAATAGTTCGGTACTGTTCAGAAGCTTATTTATAAAACTCATAAGGAGGGCACAGTGCTATTCCATTTTAATAACCGTTTAAAATAGACCTTTTCATTAAAAAAGTTTGTTTCCTGTTTCCAATAAATAAGTAAAGTAATTTTACTGCAAACTTGTACACTACTAATTTCGCGGCTTAAAGGCTGAGGCATACGCATGTATTTCAGCCTATTTATTTTGCATGAAATCATCTCCATTACACAGCGCCACTCCGTTTATTATTACCGGGTTGCTCTTTTCCATGCTCTGGGCTTCTGCTTCTGTTGCAGGCAAAATAGGTATTCAGGCGGTAGAGCCGTTGTTGTTGTTTAATGTACGCTTTTTACTGGCAGGCATACTGATGCTGGTGTATGCGCACCTGTTTGCCAAAAACAAACTGCCGAAAAAAGGAGACTGGAAGCAGCTCCTCATATTTGGATTGTTAAATACAACCGTTTATTTGGGATTATATATTATCGCACTCAAGCAAGTATCGGCAGGCATTGGCAGCCTGGCTCCGGCTACTAACCCGCTGATGATAGGCATTCTTTCGGCACTGTGGACCGGCAGAAGAGTAAAAGCAGTACAATGGGTAAGTATTGCGCTGGGTATGGCAGGCGTTATCATTGCTACGTATCCGCTGCTGCAAAACAGCACTGCTACGGTGCAAGGTCTGGCGTTGATGCTCTTAAGTATGCTTTGCTATTCAGCCGGTGTTATTTATTTTGCCGAAACCAAGTGGCAATTACCTTCTATTGTTATTAATGGCTGGCAGGTATTTATTGGGGGTATAGTGCTGCTGCCATTTACTTTTTTAATGCACCATCCCAGCGCAGTTAATCATTTTGATAGTCGGTTTTGGGGAGCTGAAGGCTGGCTCATTATTCCTGTTTCCATTATATCGGTTCAGCTATGGCTGTACCTCTTAAAAGTAGATGCGGTAAGAGCTTCGTTGTGGCTGTTTTTGTGTCCGGTATTTGGCTTTGTATATGCTGCTATTTTATTGAGTGAGCCTATTACTGCATATACTGTTGTAGGTACTTTATTTGTTATCATCGGCTTATATCTGGGGCAAAGAAAACAGCCTGCGAAGAAGATGGAGTAGTTTTAATTTCGTCTTACGCACAAGTAATCAAATTGCTTAGTTCTTTCTTCCGCTATTCCACTTTCTTATGTATTTTTATTGATTGCTTATAGCGTATTCACCATAATCAATAAACCCTTTACAGCCAAAACATAGAATTACATGGAAAGAATAAAAGTAATGCATATCACCCAGTCGGTAGGAGGCGTAGAAACGTACATTCGCCAGGTAATTCAGCATATTGATAGAGAAAAATTTGAGATTGTCCTTGCATCCTCTGAACCTTCTATTGAGCAATTTTGCAAAGAGCAAGGTATAAAGCACTATCATGTTCGCATGTCGCGCGGCTTCAATCCTTTTACCGATATATTGTCTGTTTTCAGCTTACGAAAATTGATAGGAAAAGAAAAGCCTGCGTTGGTACACCTGCATAGCTCCAAAGCGGGTTTTGTTGGTCGCATTGCTGCTAAAACAAAAGGCTGTAAGTCGCTGTTTACGCCGCATGGCGGTTCTTATCTTTCGTTTACCGGCTTTAAGCGGTTGCTCTTTTTTTTGCTTGAGTTAATAGGAAAAAAATTTACCTATAAGTTGCTTTGTATTTCGCATACAGAAGCCAACCGCTTTATTTATGCAGTAGGCATTAAAGCCGAGGATATATTTATTATACCCAACTCCTTGTTTATTCCACCTGTTCCGCCACAAGTGCCCAATACGCTTGGTTTGTTGCAGGGCGGCATTAAAATAGGCACCATTGGCAGAATAACGTATCAAAAAAATCCGTTGCTTTTTGCAGATATTGCTTTTGATACGGTACAGCAGTTTCCCGATGCGCATTTTTATTTTTTAGGTGCCGGTTTTCACGACCATTTACGTGCAGAACTGGAGGATAGGATAAAGCGGCATGGTATAGAAAATAATGTGCACCTGATTAATAAAGGGGATGCTGTTTTAGCACTTAATTTTTTACGGCAAATAGACATCTTTTTGCTGCCTTCACTATACGAGGGATTGTCTTATGCGTTGCTCGAAGCCATGCTGGAAGGCGTGCCGTGCATAGTGAGCAGAACCGATGGAAACAATGATGTAATTAATAATAATGAAAATGGTTTTACCTGTCTTGCCAGAGAAGAGTATTCGGCAGTAATTGCTGCATTAATAAAAGACAAACAACGCGCAAAGTGTATTGGTGAAAAAGGAAGACAATATGTAATGGCGAAGCATGACATTCGCAAAAACATCAAGCAATTGGAGAAAATTTATGCTGAATTATAAAGCTGACTTTTCCATTGTTGCTATTGAATAAGACGTTTCTTTCGCTTTGTCTAATATGTTCAATAAGGGCACAAATTCAAAATCGTTAAATAAACGTTCCAATTTTTGTTCTGTTTTGTGCAGGTTGTGATAATGCGTGTGTACGGCACGATGTGCAAGTCCTTTTATATACGGTTGTTTTGCATCAAACTCCCACGGATGAAAATAAAAGAGCGCAGGACGATGTTGTAATAACTGATGCAGCCGTTGTTTGAAATAATGGTAAGGGAGCGTTCGGAAATATGCACCGCCAACGCCAAATTGCAGCGCTGCAACCGGAAAATTGCTAATGGGAAATTCTATTAAGCCATTTGGTAAGGTATGTATTTCTTTATTAAAACCAGCAATACCTGCACGAAACGTATTGCCCGGAAAGATACTGGAGTCATATATAAATCCTTCTTCTTTTAAAATATCCAGCATCCAGGTATTGCTTTGTTTTATGGAGAAATAAGGTGCGCGAAAACCTTGATAGCTTTCACCAAATTGATTCATAAGTGATTTACATTGTTGTATTTCCGTCCTGAATGTTTCGGGGGTGATATTTGCAAGAAACGGATGCGAGTAGGTGTGACATGCCAACTCATGTCCTTCCCTTTTTATTTCTGCCACCAACTCCGGAAACTCTTCCATCATCATGCCGAGCAAAAAATAAGTGGCTTTTACATGGTGTTTAGCCAAAAACTCCAGCAGTTGGTAATGACCAATTTTAATACGTCTTTCCAAATGCTTCCATTCCTGCACCGGCATTCCTAATCCATGATACCAATCTTCCCAATCTACAGTAAAGCATAATTGCATAAGGTGATAATTATTTTTGTTAGTACATGTACATTAGTAATCTTGTGATAATTAAATGTCGACGTGAATTATTTTTAGTTCTGCAAGTGTCTTCACTACAGTTGTTTAATAGTACTCGTCATTGCGAGCGGATGCGAAGCAATCTGTGGGTTATAGTAAAATCAGAATAAATCTTTAGTAATTGATTGTAAATTCTACTGCAAAGTTCAAAATAAGCCATCAATAATGATTTGCTGCTATCCACAGATTGCTCCACTACCGCTCGCAATGACGCTCATTTGTTCACTTCCCACTTCAGCAAAAATTTCCATGCAATTGCATACATCAGAAAAATAATAAGTAGTGCTGTAACTTTTATCCAATTATCAAACGTTGAAAAAAAGCATGCAACACTTACCATGAGCGCACTTACTCCACCAGCTATTCCATTTATCTGCATCCTCGTAAAGCCGCCTTTTTGCAACCGAAGTGAAAAGTGGTCGGGGCTGCCTTTCCACCACGGCAATCCTTTTTTTATTCTTACCGAAGTAATAAATATCAACTCAAAAAGCGGAACACTTGCTATTAGTATCAGCCATGCGCCGGCATCTGTTGCAGCGGCATCGTGGCTGCCAAAGATGCCGATAGCCGCTATCAAAAAACCAAGTAAATGAGAACCTGCATCGCCCAAAAAGATGGAAGCTTTGGGTAAATTAAAAAATAAAAAACCTGCAGTAGCTCCGGCAATCAAAAAACAAAAAATTCTTAATTCAGGCGTTAAAAAACCAATGATAAAAAAGGAAATTACGCAAATAGTGCCTACCAATCCATCGCATACATCGGTAAAGTTTAAGGCATTTACTATGAGCAATATCCAGAATACGGAAAATATAAAATCAACAAACGAAATATTAAAAAATGAAGTTTGGAGACCTAAAGAAACACACATACTGGCAAGCACCAACTGACCCAAAAATTTAGGTAATGGTTTGAGTTGCTTTAAATCGTCGTAAACGCCCCAGGTAAGATAGCCGACAGCGCCAGCTATCAAGGGCACCACCGATGGAAATGGCTTTTGTAATTCATGGAGAGGTATATCAAACGGAGCGCTGCAAATTATCATAATAATTGCACCCGTCATAATACCTACGCCGCCGAGGTAAGCAATGGGTTTTACGTGCTGCGGCACAATTGGGTTGGGTTTGTTTACGATGTTCATTTTTAGTGCGTAATACCGCACCAGCCAGGTAAAGCATACCCCTGAAAAAACTGCTGCCAAAAAGAAGATGTAAGCGTACATCATACCGTTGCTTTTGAGGTTACTTGTTGTGCCCAGCTAAAACCCGCCTTCATGTTTTGATACATAGAAGAATATTCCCAATTGCCATAGCGGCCGAGACTTTTTATATTATGGCTTTCCAAAAATTCAAAACAGTGTTGAACAACTTTCTGCGTTTTGGGAGTGAAGATAACATAAGCCGGATCTGCTGTCCAGATATGCGTACTGATCACTTCCGTCTGCTCGTTAACTAAATTAATTTTTTGTAATGCAGTAATCACTGCTGCCACAAAAGTTGCTTTATCCGGCTCCGGTGTTCTGCTGTTCCAGGTTATTTCAGCCAGCAATCCCCATCCATCTTCAGGTGCATTGTACTGGTCGAATTCAGTCATAAAAATTAACCTTGTAAATGGTAATTCAGGATCAGTATAGTAGCGCCAGTGCCCGGTATTTTTGGGTCTTTCGCCTTTAATGCACAAGGCAACAGAAAACACTTTGGTGTATTCCAGTTGGTCTGTTTCTTTTAATAAACTTTGCGGCACATTACTACATAGTTTCATCAGTTGCGGCAGCGGCAAAGTGGACAAACATTCTTCAGCAAACACATACTTTTTCTTTACACCATCCTGTATTGCATACACTGTTTTGGCTGGCAGATCAATGTGCGTAATGGTGGTGTTAAGCTGTAAATCATATACATTGTTAGCCAAGGCCTGCGATAAAATTTCCATGCCTCTCAGTGGTGCATCTTTTGGGGGGCGCGGATAAAAAGCATTGCTGTTATAAGTTGTTCGAAGTACACTCGGCTGAAAACTGCCTTGCAATATTTCTTCAAAAGTAGGGCGGTGAATATTCCATAATATTTCATCGGCTGCAATCTTATTTAAAGGATATTTATACAGCTTTTCATTGTACGGAAAATAAAACAACTCGCACATCGCATCACCAAACGTGGCCCTTAAGTATGCCTCGTAGTTAGCAGCCTTTTCATTTTCATGTTTATAAAAATAGGCTTTTGCATAATCGGCAATACAGCGGTTTCTGGCTGCTACATTTAAACCACCAATATTTAACTGAAATGGATATAATGCAACTCCTTCGTTACATTCAATCCAGGCTACCGGCGGGCAAGGCTGCAATACCTCGCCCAGCATTGCGGTGATGCGCTCCTGAATTAGCTTATCTTTAAAATGAAGAATGTGCAGCACATTATCAAACCAATAACTGCCGTTAAAACATTTAGAGCGAACAAGTCCGCCCGGTGTGCTTTCTTTCTCCAGCACAATGGCTTGCTCTTCCAGCTCTACAGCGGCTGCAAGACCGGTAACGCCGGCACCTAAAATGAGAAAGTCAGTTTGCATCATAGCGTTAGTATAATAAACAAGGGTTTGATGGAAGGTTATTAAAAATAAAGGGAATGCTTGCAGCAATCACTATCATTGCTAATAAATATCATCAGGAAGCAGCAAGTTGCGCTTCTGGTTTAACTGCTTCTACAGTAAAGTTTTGCAAAATGTCTTTTACAATATCGCGCAGGCTTGGCCATTCTACTTTGCCATAAAACTGTTCGCCGTAAGTAGTATCGGGTACGCGGTACACCACATCTTTATGGTTTTGAAAAAAGTCTTCGTACAAATGATATTTTACCAGCGAATGCGACTTTGTTTCCTGCAAAACAATACCTGCCAAATCGTTAATAGATTGACCGTTGCTGGTACCAATATTTACAATGTTTTTATCAGCAGTCCACACTTCGTCGTACTCCATTAGCTTACATAAACATTTTACAAACGTTTGAATACAACTGAACGAGCGTACCTGAAAACCATCATCATAAATCGTAAGCGGTTTACCTTGCAAAGCCTGATTGATAAAGGAGGGTATCACCATGCCATAGTTGCCCAACTGACGCATGCCTACTACATTAAACGGACGAATAATAAGCACTTTTCTGCCGTTTTGAGCGGCTCTTCTGCCTATTTGTTCCATCTCATATTTGCCGCAGGCATAGCCCAGCTTGCCGCCATCATATTGCAGTAACTGATCAAAAGCTACGGGTGCAGTTTCTTTTACAGCGCATTTATTATCCATCCCATACACTGCCGAAGAAGAAAATAAAACTATGGGTACACCTTTAAACGTGTTCAATACATTTAATGTTCCAATGGTTGCGGTATCATACACCAACTGCTGGTATTTGGTAGCGAGCCGCATACCCACTACGCTGGCAAGGTGAAATATCACATCAAAGTCGTATGCCTTTAGCAGTTCAAGTGCAGGCAAATCCATGATGGAACCTTCATGAAAAAATAAATCAGGATGCTCAGGCAGATTGTCCATTCTGCCGGTGTACAGGTTGTCAAATACATGAACGGTGCTGCCATCCTTAAGAAACTTACGTACCAGATGACTGCCAATAAATCCGGCACCACCGGTAATTAATACGGTTTTGGGTGTTGAAGGATCGTGCGTTTGCATATTTTGGTTTTACATTGTTAGAGCAAAAAAGTTGGGTTTACTGTTGCAGCAATCGGGTGTCACATTCAATACAAAGAACAGCGCGGGAATGTATTTGTTAAAAGTACTTAACATTTTTTATACTTTGCAAAAAAAATATTGGAGGTAGGTGAACTGGAATATAATTTAGGTGAACAAGCAATGTATAAACCAGTAACTAATGTACCTTGAACTTACTTAACCAAAGCTTCTTAAACTTATAAACCCTCTACAATCATGAAAGTGGCAATCATAGGTGCCGGCCCGGCTGGTCTTGCAATGGCATACGAACTATGCAAAAATGGAATAGCCGTAAGTGTATATGAAAAAGATAAAGTAGTAGGTGGCCTTGCAAAAAGCGTTTGGCTATGGCATGCCCGCACCGAGTTGGGACCACATTTCATTGGCGAAAATATGAACCCCGATGCGAAAGCTTTTATGCAGGAAATCTTTAATGCCGTAAAAATACACCATTACGAACGGCTCTCCAGGATATACCTGAACAACGGTTTTTATAACTATCCGCCCGATGGTATGAATATTATTAAAAACATGGGGGTAGTAGCTTGTTGCAAAGCCGCTTTGTCTTTTATTAGCAAGAAAAGTAATGGTGCAGATAATGCAGAAGACGTAGAATCTTTTGTAAAAGGAGCCTTCGGTAGCTATATTTTTTCTACTTTCTTTCAGGAATATACCGAGAAGTTGTGGGGTAAACCCTGCAAAGAAATAGATGCTATTTTCTTTAAGAACCTGATAGGATTTAAGGGGAACAGTATGGTGAAAAAGTTAAGGAACATGTTTACTAAAAATAATACGATAACCTATAAAAAGTCGTATTATCCCGATGAAGGTTTTAGTATGCTGTGGGAAGTATTGCAGCAAAAGATTGAAGCTAATGGCGGACAATTTTATTTCTCTGCCAATATTAAAGGATTTACTACAGCAGGCAAAAAAGTAACAGGAATACAACTGGCAGATGGCAGCGTGGAAGCATACGATTATGTAGTTTCAACAATTCCTGAAACAATATTGATACGCTTATTGCCGGAGGTGCCCACAACCATTTTTGAGAGTCTTGCCAACATTAATTATCGGTCGCTTATCTGTGTTTTTTTACTGCTGGAGCATTGCCATATATTAGAGGATAATACGGTGTATTTGTATAGCAAACAGTTGAAAGCCACCCGCATTACCAACTTCAACAGGTTTAGAAACATTGATGGAAACGATATTGTAATGCTGGAGTACTGGACATCGGAAAAAGAAGCTACGTGGCAGTTGCCGGATGATGCTATTGTTGAACTTGCCAAAAAAGATTTAGCTGTTTTTTCGCACAGAGATAATATAGTTGTAAAGGATACAAAGATTGTTCGCTTAAGAAATGCTTATGAAATTCCGGAGGTAGGTTTTCAAAAAATAAAGGCGGGTATAGCAGATTATTTACAACAATTTGATGGCTTGATTACTGCCGGACGTGCCAACCAGCATAACTTCAACTATGGCATGGGCGATGCTATTGCAGATGGTTATATTAAAGCATTGAAGTTAGTAGCTGCATCAAAAGAAGATGTTTTTGCGAGAGAATAATGCCAAACCTTCAATCGAACACTAAACAGGCTTACTAAAATCAATTACAAACTCTGTTTGCATTTTAGAAATATTGCTCTCCAAAGCAAAATGAAATCCATGGTTAGTTAATACTTCTCTCACCAACGTTAGTCCAATGCCTTGCCCGTCTTTTTTGGTACTGAAGAAAGGCGAGAAGATATATTGCTGATGGGCTGTATCAATGCCTTTGCCGGTATCGGTAATTATTAACTTGTTATCTTTTGTGATATAAGTAATAACGCCTGCATCGCAAATTGCTTCAATAGCATTCTTTACAACATTTACCAGTACTTGTTCCATCTGCACTTCATCCGCGTAAATTTTTATGTCTTCTTGTTGCAAATGAAAATGAAAAGTAATATTTTTCTCATGCGCCCTTGTTTCCATCAAATGTGCTACAGCATGTACCAGCTTGTGCAGGCTTATCGGTTTTCTGTTTGGCTCCGGAAGCTTCACTAAATTGGCAAAGTTGCGGGTAAATACATTCAGGTTTTCATTACGGGAAATAGCAGCGCAAAACGCATCTTTCAGCATAGCTGTGGAAGGCTGTTGCCACAACTGTTGCATGTTTAAAGCAGAATGAAGAATGGAATTGACCGGACCAATAGAGTTATTTACTTCATGCGCCATCATGCGAATAACTTTGCTATATACTTTCTTTTCTGCCATTAATATTTCTTCTGTCAATTCTTCTATCATAACAAAACTTCTTGCAAAGCCCCGGTCAATAAACTGCGCTTTTTGCACTTTGTACATATCAATGCCGGTAAGATTGATAGTTGCGGATTCGCCGGACTCCAGCGTTTTTATCTGATTAATAATAGGATGATGGATACTGTTCATTGTTCTTCCAATCAACTCAGACTCCTGCAGCTTTAATATTGCAAGTGCTTTATGATTGGCTAACTGAATATTGTCATCATAATCAAGAATAATTATGCCGGTAGGTGAAGTCGCAATCAGTTTTTCAAGGAAGAAATGTTGCTGCTCCTGTTGCGTACGTTCTTTTCTCAATTCATCAATCATAGTATTATATACATTAATTAATTGATCCATTTCCGGCTTGCCGGTATTTAAAAATTTTACGTTGAAATCCCTGTCTTTGATGGCTTCAATCCCTTGCATCAATCGCTTTAGTGGTTCTATTAATTCTTTATAAAAACTCCATGCAATCGCCGCAGAAATAAGGATGAAAATTTCGGAAATAATAAAGTAAATTTTATTCTCCTGAAAGACATAAAAACTAAGCACCAGCGCTACGAAGTGCAGGAGCGTAACAAAAAGCAAATACTTAGTCCGCAGTTTCATCATAAGGTATATTGTATTTATCAAGCCGGCGATACAAAGCACTGCGCGTAAGCCCCAGCGAAGTAGCAGCTTTTGATACTTTATTATTGTAGTAAGCCATCGTTCTTTTTATCATCTGCACTTCCATTTCTTCCAGCGTTATGGCGCCCACTCCGGGCAGTTGAACAGCGCCCTTCTTTTGCGGAGATTGTTCTAATTGTGCTTTAAAATCTTCTGCATTTAATTCATTTTTTCTGGACACTAAAACAGAGCGTTCTACTAAGTTTTTTAATTGCCTGATGTTGCCGGGTAATGGCAATTGCTGCAGCCATTTCATTCCATCGGGCGTTACGGTTAAGTTTGGCCGGTTATATACTTCGCGAAGATTATTGACGAAGAAATTCACCAGCAAAGGAATGTCTTTAGGGCGCTCACGCAAAGCGGGTAAATGAATAGTGATGAGGTTGATGCGGTACAACAAATCCTCGCGAAACGTATTCTCCAATATCATTTCATCGAGGTTTTTATTCGTAGCACAAATCACGCGTACATCTACGGTTTTGGTGCGGCTGCTGCCGAGTACTTCATAGGTTCTGTCCTGCAAAACACGCAATAATTTTACCTGGCTACCGGCATCCAAATCGCCAATTTCATCCAAAAAAATAGTGCCTTTATTTGCCGTTTCAAAACGTCCGGTTCTGTCAAATTTTGCATCGGTAAAAGCGCCGCGCACATGACCAAACATTTCACTTTCAAACAAGGAAGAACTAATGCCGCCGAGGTTTACTTTAATGAAAGGTTTATTGCGGCGCAATGAATTTTGATGAATGGCTTCTGCAATCAATTCTTTGCCCGTACCGCTTTCGCCACGTATCAACACCGATGCATCGGTACCTGCAACCTGCCCAATTGTTTCCAGGATATTCAGCATCTTTGGGTCTTCGCCAATGATGTGTTGAAAGTTGTATAAATTATCTAATTGCTTGCGCGAATGATGCTCCCTCTTTTTGCCGGTAAGATTTAATAATGTCCTGACGGATTGCAGCAAATGTTCGTTGCTCCAGGGTTTATTAATGAAGTCGTTGGCGCCTAATTTCATGCCTTGCACGGCCAGTTCAATACTTCCCCATCCGGTAATTAAAATTACCGGAATAGAACCATTGATATGCCGTATCTTTTTCAGCAATTCCATGCCTTCTTCGCCCGAAGTAGCTAAGGAAAAATTCAGGTCCAGGATGATGAGTTCCGGCTTTTCTTCAAACAAAATTCTTAATGCTTTTTCCGGTCCATCTGCCGTAGCTGTGCGATAGCCTTCATTCTCTAACAACAGAATTAAGGAAGTTCTTACCGCAATATCATCATCAATAATGAGTATCATACAACAGCAATTTTGATTTTTTCTTTCACCGCGGAGAACGGGAGTAAATGGAGTTTGCGCAGAGTAATTTTGAGGATTGCTATACTTGCAAACTTTTTATATCTCTCTGCTAAACCTCTTGTAACTCCTGTTCTCCGCGGTGAAAAAAAACAGTAAAAGCCACTTATTTTTTGCTCGGCATGATGATGGAAGAGTTTCCGGAGTTGGTGGCAGAAATAAAAAGGGAAGGACATGAGTTGGCATGTCACACCTACTCGCATCCGTTTCT
>Ga0068630_1000048_pt1 | contig 26467 bp, 25 predicted proteins | sample InSIn4gowninarea_FD_77433 | JGI IMG/M metagenome (GOLD analysis project Ga0068630, IMG submission 77433) | Clean room microbial communities from NASA Spacecraft Assembly Facility at Jet Propulsion Laboratory, Pasadena, California, USA -... ... | reverse complement strand
TTGACCGATCATCTTGAACGACTGGCATTGAGGCTACATTGCTCTTACCTCATAAGCGAGATATGCCGTCCAGCGTTGAAAGAAGACCCTCATCCACCAACCTCGGATCCAACAAATACAACGAAGTCTCCAGTTGTCTCACCTGGAAACGCACCAAGGAAATCTTCATATTCGTCAGCACATTCATCTAATGGTGATTCACCCCAGGATCAAGCTATTGTGCTAAGTTTGAGAGCAGAATGTGTGAAGCACCTCGAAAACGTTGTTGGAACATATGTTGAGCTCAACCCTATCAACAAGTACGCGGCGCGCTCGTGGATTGGCATTCAAAGATCGATTTCTGCCGCATTCCTTCTTGGCGTTCTACCAGAAACGAAACAGGAACCAAGAGTGATCAGACTACTTACCGAACTTGAAAGGGGCATACAAGAAAGTGCGATCGAAGACACCGATTCCCATAAAAGTCAACCAGATAGCATCACACCTATGGGTCCCGACGGCCGCCGTCTCTCCATGTCAGTCGGGCACTCAAGAGATGCGCCCCTTTGGGTTCGAAGCATGACAGGCAGTCTCAGCGCACTAAGTAAACTCAACGCCGCTCTGGCCGGCAAAGCCAGCTCTACCCAATTTCCTACCTCACACGCCCATCATCCGCACCAACAGCAACACTGGTCGATAAATGCTGCGGCGACCGCTGCTGCAGGCGGCGTGTACAACACACCCGTCGTCTCTCCCGGCGGGCATACACCAGGGATTAATGGTGTGATGATGGGAGGCATGCCGCAGTTTCCGGTGCTGTATCCACCGAACTACCAGTCGAATTTCATGGTGCAGCAGGTTATGCCTACGGCGCCTGCTATCATTACAGGACCGTATACGCCGGAAAGTCAGGGGAGTAATGGGGATTGGAATGCTGGGAATTTGTCCGAGCGGGCTTTGAAGTATGTCCATCCTGGGCTTTGGGGTGGAGAGTAAGGTATATTGTGATAATCGTAGCTGGGTGTTGTGCATACTGCAATATGAGTACAGTGTGCATGCGAGGTCTTAGGGTATGTTTGGAATAAAGCGTTGGCGGGACTAAAAGTAAAGGATACCTAGGTATGGTTGTGAGTAGTATAGGTCTTAGATAATTTCATTCGTTCGATGTTTAAGCAGACGAGCACATTCGCATCACCTCTTAATTACAAAGTCGATACCACGACTGCTATTCATATTTCCAAGACACCACCTAAGTTTTTGATCAACCTCTTCCTGTTTTCCTGTGCTCTAAGCTCGAAGGATTGTGTGCAGCCTGGTTATAGTTTGGTCCGATACTGTATTCAGAGAGCCATGTATTAGGTTGCTGACGTATGGAATTTGCCTGTTCTAGTGAATATTTAAATCGAGGGTCCAATGTTCGGTGTAAACGGCTGAGTAAGTAAGATTTTATTTGATGTTGTTTAGTTACTTCGCGTATTGTATTGCACTCCATAACACGTTGTAGCGCTTCAGACCTGATATTGATATACATTGCGCCCAACAGTTGAAACACGCGAGTGTCTTCTTTGATTCAGACCCCCCTCCTATGTCCAAAGTAAGGTCAAAGGATGCTTCTAATAAATACACACATTTCTGCCATTTAGGGTATACTTATCCTCACTTAGCATCATTTCTTGGATAGGTAGTTCGGACTCGTATCTCCTTATCGTTCCTTTTAGTAATACTTCAACTTCAATTCACAGCCAGTTGCTGTGTTGGTACCGAGTTCGCGGACTTGAAATCTCCATTCAGCGGAAAGCCAGGTGAATTCGTTGAGCTGAGGACCTGAGAGTAGTTTTGTTAGCACATTACCACTTTGTGGACTTGAGGATTTTGGAGACATACCACTTCGAACACTTCCTTCGTTATATTCTGTGTGTCACCAAACGTAGAAGCTTCCTTCTTGATCTGTGCCGTGAATGCTTTGACGTTATCCCTCAACATCTCTGGTGAGAAGCCTAACTGTCCTACGGCCATGCGTATCACGCCTTGTCTCTCTCTATATGTGCTTCCGCCCATGGTGTTCTGCACGCTGACTGCGATGTTATCTGTTACTGTGCCCAGCTTAACGCTCGGCATTAAACCTCTTGGACCCAGGATCCTGGGTATACCCGCTTTCTGGATAATAGGCAGCATAGCCGGCGTGGTTATACAGCGATCGAAATCGATTTTACCATTCTTGATGATATCGAACACTTCTTCATCACCGACTAAGGACGCGCCAGCTTCCTTCGCAGCTCTACCCTCTTTGCTGTTCGGCGGACATATCACACAGACTTTAATATCTGTTTTCACGGAATGCGGTAACCGGATCTGGTTTCGCAGTACAGGGCCATCCTTTTTTGTCTTGAGACGAATGGCGAGGTCGTATTTTGGTATACTTGTGTCGCGACCGACTTCGCAGGCGCGGATGTATTGCATTGCGTCGCAGAGGGAGAACATCTTCAGGACTTTTAGGTCGGGCATTTTGTACGTTGTGTGCTTCTTGCGCTTCTTTTTGGCTTTGATTCTAGCGTCTTTTTCTTTGGAGGATAGTTGGCGGTTTTTTTGGACGGCATGGAGAGACGGGGCGGTGGTGAATGTTCGTATTGAGATTGTTGCTTGCGGGTTGAAATTGGGCCGTAGCGAGGATAGTGAGCGTATGGGGTTCATGTTGTTGAATTGGGTGCCCGGAGGCAAGATTGTTGTATTACTTACGAATGTAGAGAGCTCGTTGATGATGGTGTTGCTGTTGCTGAACTTCACGAGTACCAGTCGTTTTCGGAGCCTCGTATAAGTAGCAAGGCTGTAGCTGGCGAGCGAATCATGTCGACCGAATTGCGGGGAGGCACCCTTGCGTAGTTTCAGTGCGGGAATATATTTCGAGATTTGTTTTGGTGGTGCGTGACTCAACTGCCCTCGATCTTTCGTTCCCACAAACCATCTCGCTGCTTCTTCTCACCCTTGATAAATTCCGGTCGATCGTACACAGCAGTCATGGCATCCAAAGGCGAGCCCAAGGGCAAAAAGGCCCCAAAGGTCAAACAAATGGAATTGCCCAACGCGGCAGCAGGAGTGGTTACACGATTCCCTCCCGAGCCATCAGGTTATCTTCACATTGGTCATTCAAAGGCTGCTCTGCTTAACGATTACTTCGCGCACATCCAATATCCTGGTGGCAAGATGATCCTTCGATTTGACGACACGAACACCGAGAAAGAGAAGGAGGAATATCAAGATGCAATCCACGAGGATGTTGCTTTGCTGGGCATAAAACCTGACATGGTTTCATATACCAGTGACTATTTCGACGATATTGACAAGTACTGTGTGCAGATCATTCAAGCTGGCAAAGCTTTCGCAGATGACACACCCGGCGATGTAATGAGCAAGATGCGCATGGATCGCGAGCCAAGTGTGCACAGAGACGACAGTATTGAGGACAATTTGAAGCGATACGAGGAGATGAAGACTGGTTCTGACGAGGGTAGACGATGGTGCATACGAGCCAAAATTTCCTATGCCAACGACAATGCCTCACTACGAGATCCAGTCATTTTCCGATGTCCGAAGAATCAGAACCCGCATCATAGGACAGGAACGAAATACAAGGCCTATCCAACCTACCAATTTGCCTGTCCGATCGTTGATTCAATTGAAGGAGTTACACACGCCTTGCGGACCACAGAATACAATGACCAAGATGCACAATACAAATGGATTCTAAAGGCTGTTGAGCTGCGTGCACCTTATATCTGGACGTTCTCGAAAATCCAGTTTGTCCGCACATTGATGTCGAAACGAAAACTCACAAAGCTGGTTGATGCGCATGTCGTATCTGGCTGGGACGATCCACGATTTCCAACCGTTCGAGGCATCCGACGACGGGGCATGACTGTTGAAGGACTGCGAGATTTCATGGTATCTCAAGGACCGAGCAAGAATATCGTGAACATGGATTGGCATACCATATGGGCTATGAACAAGAAAGTAATTGACCAGGGTGCTGCGCGCTACACAGCTATTGATGTGCCGTACGTAAAGTGCAAGGTCAATGGCATGGACAAACCTGCATACTCTGAGAAGCAGAGGCTACATACGAAGTATGACCTTGGCGAGAAGGATGTTTGGTATAGTGAGAATGTTGCCCTTGAGCAGGAAGACGCGAAGACATTTGCCGAAGGAGAAGAGATTACGCTTATGAATTGGGGTAACGCAATCGTAAAGAAGATCGAATATGAATCTACTAGTGCCACCGAGACAAGCACGGACGGCATTACAGACGGAGTAAAAGCGCTTGGCAATGTCTTGTCTATCGAGTTTGACCTCCACCTTGCAGGCGATGTGAAAACAACTAAAAAGAAGGTGACATGGTTATCACTGGACCAGGATCTCTGCCCAGTCGAGTTGGTGGATTTCGACTATCTACTCAGCAAGGACAAGTTAACGGAACAAGAGGAGGACAAGTGGGAAGACTTCCTAACACCAAAAACTGAAACCAAATCCGAGGCAATGGCCGACTGCAATATCTGGAACATCAAAAAAGATGACATTTTCCAGTACGATCGGAAGGGATACTACCGATGTGATGTGGCGCCAACGAAGGATACCAAGGGCGTTTTCTTCAAGATCCCGAGCGGAAAATAGAGGTTGAATGATAGCAGGAATGAACGGACGAATGGATGAATGTATGGGATGAGGATTCACGAATCATGAGCATGGAGGAATAGTACTACCGTTTTTATGGCAGTGCTCAGAAAAGTTCTGTCGTTGTGCAACAAGCATTGAGCATCACCAAGCTCTTGTGTCGGCATCATACAATAAGTCTTCAAAGACGGAGGAGGGAGATAGGCACAGCATGTCTTCAGACATAGCAACTCTTCCAATGATAGTACTCTAGTAGCAGGCACGGATCACAATTGAATCCTTGCGCCACACCCAGATATCTTGGCCTTCTCCCTTATCTCTACTTGGTACGTCTACCACGATTGACCTTAATGAGATATACAGGTGCGAACAATCAAACACTAGGTACAGTGAGCTAGGAGCCTGATATGGTGCTTTATATGGTTGTCTCTCTAACGCTCAGGAGTAGGGCAGGCTCGCACTGTGCTTGTGGATGACATAAATTCTTCGGATGCCTGGAAAAGGGGAGCCAAGAGATTTTCGTCCACTGGTACAGTAGCAATACTTCGTATCAAATCCCTTACACACGCGTAGCGATACGAATTTATTGATGCTGTAATGTTAGTACTGATTGGTGGGGTATACATGCGAGAGCTTCCAGTTGGTCGAAAAGTGCCAGTCAAAAGAAGGATGATGTTGTATGATGTCACACAAAATCTGCCGATGTGAATATGATGGTTGGAAGGAGCAGAGGGGCACCATAAAGTAACACAGATCATGAGGTAAGTACATCACACTTGCCGGAATTCATTGAGTATATCGCTGTAGCAGTTCACAGGTTTTGTAGATTGTCAGCTAAAGTATTCACGACTTACATATACACCACTAGAACAACCAATTGTCAAGCCAATACTTTCAGAAGTGAACCAACATGGCTCTCTCGCAAGCAGCAAACCTGGTGGAGAAGTTCTTAGGACATGGCGGGGAGGCAACGACGGAGCAGAACATGACCAACCCAAACCGCGATATTAGCAAGTATGCTGATCCATCGGGTGAGAAGATGAAGGCACTGGTATGGAACGGCAAGAACGATGTCAAGGTCATCGAAACATTCAAACCAGCAAAAATCGAGCCACGAGATGTCATTGTGGCCGTTACGGGCAGCACCGTATGTGGCTCCGATCTTCACTTGCTACATGGTGCCGTCGTTGAGCTTCAGAAAGGTGATATTCTTGGTCACGAGTTCTGTGGAGTGGTTGACTCGGTTGGTCCCGAGATCACCAAGGTCAAGAAAGGCGATCGTGTTGTCTGCTCATTCCAGATTGCATGTGGAGAGTGCAGATATTGCCAGAAGAAGTTGAGCTCTCAATGCGAGAAGACGAACGACAACACGATTGAGAATATCATGTACGGTGGACGTACAGCTGGTATGCTGGGCTACTCTCACTTTACCGGAGGCTACGCTGGTGGTCAAGCCGAGTACGTGCGAGTCGCATACGGTGATGTTAATCTGTTGAAAATTCCTGACGAAGTCCCGGACGAGAAGGCATTGTTTCTCAGTGATGTGCTTTCCACGAGTTGGAACTGTGTTGTCGACACTGGCGTTTACGAGGGCGATGTGGTCGCCATCTGGGGCGCTGGACCAATTGGTCAAATGTGTGCCGACTTTGCATTCATGAACGGAGCTAGTCGAGTCATTATCATCGACGGCGGGAATGGTGCTTGGCGACTGGATTATGTGAAGAGCAAGCTGCCCAAGGTCGAAACCCTCGATTTCACTAACCTGCCGAGCGGTGAGAGTGTCACCAGCCAATTGAGACACATGACCGACGAGATGGGTATTGATGTTGGGCTCGAATGTGTTGCCGGAGAGTACGCCAAGGGTTGGGCTCACTACTTCGAAATGCTGCTCGGCGCTGAAACAGACACATCTGAAATCCTCAACGAAATCATCACTTCCTGCCGTTCATTCGGTAGAGTCGGTGTCACCGGTGTCTACGTCGGCTTTGTAAGTCTTGCTCGCGCTTGTCCATCCTAACCCAATCACTAACTTGTGTGCAGACAAACCACTTCAACATTGGCTCTTTGATGGAGCGAGGTGTTCGCTTGATTGGAAACGGTCAAGCACCAGTACATAAATACTGGGAGGACCTGATGAAGAAGATTCAAGATGGGTCCATCGATCCTCTGAGAATGGTCAGCCATCGTGTCGCGTTGGAGGAATTGGAGACGGTATATCAGAAATACAACGAGCGGGAGAAGGGCATGCAAAAGGTGTTCGTCGCAACGAAATTCAGTTTCCCACCATCCCCTGGCGCTCCTCAATTGACGACATACAACTCCTGAAGTTGAAGACGATTGTTGGCGCCATGGGTATGATACCCTCTTCTCGTATTATAGATATCCGAGCAACGAGATGAGCTAGTATGGCAGAGCTTTCGGAAGCTAAAAATGCGTGGACATTAGCTTACACGTCAATGCATGAACTTGGTCATCCCCTGCAAAAACATGTACGTTTGACAGGAATAGTGCCATTTTTTGTTCCTCCCACAGTAAGGGAAAATGCCATTTCCGCTGTGCAAATCATTGGTCGAGAAACTAATAATCAGTCGTGGCATTCAATATGAGAGAACGAAATTTGAGATGGGCGTTCAGCTAATTATTTACCATCCACCTGTAGAATGAAGACTATTTGGTTCCGTAGGCCCGCATTCAGCCTCAGCAATCTCACCGTGATTTCTCTTCCAATCGCCTTCATCTGTTTAAAATAGCAACTGGCGTGGTACTAGAAGTCGCTAAGCTAAGGCTTCAATGTCCGACGACCACATCTCTTAAGTTAGGCCGCAAATTGTCTGAGACATCATGACCTTAATTCAACTTCTTTTCTCGTTTGACGTGGATTTGTGGAACAGATCATTGCAACAGATAGTGATACACAGGTACGGAAAGCCGTATTCAGCACGAGCTGTTACATTGCCAAGTAGCGAAAAGCTGCCGTTTTAGAAATTAGCCACCGCTTGGCACTTCCCTCTTGGAACCTGAAACCCTGCCGGTAGCATCCCTAGGTAGCCCAAACAACAAGCACGTAGAGGTGCAGATTTTATCATGGCCGATTCTCACCCAACCAGTTTGAGACCCGGCGGTCCTTCACCTTCGACCACACCTCGCCTTGAGCAGTCTCAACTAGCTCAACCATCATCGTTGGATACCAGCATGCAAGGTCAAGGTCAGCCTTCAATGTACGGTGCGTACCAGGAACCGTCTCAAGCAGGACCAAGCCAAGGACAGTATGGCAATTCTCGATATTCAAGCTCGGTATATGCTCCGAATCTGAGTGTCGAAACGCCAGGCGGTGCGCTAGGTAATAGTCCTTTCCAAGATGACAACCAACGACAACAACGTACAAGCACAATGGGTCAGATGGGTCAGAACTATCCAATGCCAACCGGCGATCAACAAATGGGTTCGCCACCAACCATGCCAGCCGCCCAACCACTCTTCGCCCAACACAGCGGACCAGGCACCGCCGCCGGCCCATCAGGTTCGCGACCAGTATCACGACAAACACCACAAAACCCACCCATGAACCCATCCGCCCTCCAACCAGCCTTCCAACCCCAATCCACCAACCGTCCCGGAACAGCAGGTGGCGGCAGCAGCAGCAACAACCAAAACAACCAAAAGTCCCCTTTCACCACCCCCGTAACCTCCCCGCCCCGCGGCCGACCAAGCCAAATCCTCCTCATTAACCCAACCTCAACACCAGCCCTAACATCCGCCATGCTCTCCTCGCTCCGCCCCATCCTCCCCCCTCAACTCGAAGTAGTAGGCTACACAGCGCACTACCCCGCCCCAACCGCAACAGAAACAACAGTCGACATGGCCCTCTCCACCGAGCTCGTCCTCCGCGACCTAGCCAAATACGCCACCAACAACGGCGAAACAGTGCAAAACTTCGACGCCCTCCTCGTCGCATCCTTCACGCACCATCCGCTCATCAACGCGCTCCGCGAATCCTACGACGTGCCTGTCATCGGCATCATGGAAGGCTCACTGTATGTATCGCGCATGCTAGGCGCACGCTTCGGCATCCTAGCCACGACCAACCGGCATAAAATCCAGCAGGACGACGCTATCCATGCGCTCGGCCTGACGCATTTCTACGTCGGTTCCGAAGCAGTGCACATGTCGCCTCTCGAACTCCTCGCCAGCGCATCCGGCCAAGGCGGCCAAATTTCGGAAGAGGCGACCAAACGTATCGCGCACGCAGCACGCTCACTCGTGTCAAAGGGTGCGGACACGCTGATCATGGGCAGCGAGAGTATGTGCAGTCTTGATGTGATTCGGGCGGCGAAAGATGCGATTCGGGAAGAGGATGGACGGAGGACGGTTAATGTGGTTGATTGTGTGGAGGCGGGAATTATGTGTCTTAATGGGCTGGTGGGGATGGGCGTGCCGACTAGTAAGAAGGGGATTTACAGGGGGGAACGGGAGGGACGGAGGGCGAGGGGGCAGAATTGGTTGTGATTTTGAATTGTTGGTGGTTGTGATTTGGGTCATTTGGATAGATAGGGTGGGTAGGCAGGTAGGTGGGAAGGGAGGAAGGTAATTCATAGGGGTGGGGTGGAGATGTTGGTAGATAGGATAGTATTGGGCATATATGAGCGTTACAAAGAAAAGAGATATATTTTAACGATACTAGGCGAGGATGTGATATAATGTGAAATGTCTGTTGAAATCCCTGGTTCACGCTCAAGCACATTGCCTCTCATATCTGCTTCCAATCTACATACGCGATCTAGAGCATCCCCACCTTCAAAAGTCGTGCTGTATGACAAACTCCCATGTTCCTCAATATGTCTGTCCACATTTGCGCTATCCTATTCTGTCTTCAAGCGACATGGTTCGCGACAGCACTGTCATTGCCACAGCCACTTTCCATGTTGCCACTACTAATCTCCCCTTCCTTCCTTCCTTTCTCCTCCATTACACTGCGCTCTTAGTTCGTTTCCCAATTCCCATTCTCTAAACACGGAAACGAAGGACATCACACATCCACGTTTATCGTGTTCGAGCTTCCACCGTATATGGTGGGAACATTGTGTGATGTGGTTTTTGCTTTAAAGTGGTTAAATCAGTGGCATGCCGTGTTGACTCAATTCGGAGAAGACCATTTTGAGAACTCGACTGGATGCATGGTTCGAGTGCCGGAGAGCGGTCCTAATACTGCTTGAGTGGTTGTCTGTGTCTAGGACTCAATCATGGTCAAGTCTTGTTCTTAGTTGGATGATCCTCTGCTTACGTGCCGCATCATTTTCGGCCCTGGCGACAGCTTGCAAGGCTCGGGCTATTGTTTCTTTGAGTTTGTCCACGCGCTCCTGCAGACTTAACAAGAAGGGATGTTGAGGTCCGATCTTGTTCTGCAGGAGCTTGATCACTAGGTATTGCTCGGCGTTTCTTCTAAGTCCTGAGGGTACACTGCTTGCATCTTGATGGTCAAATGTCTCGTCTTCACTAAGATCGGGAACAACATCTTGGTCCCATTCTGCACTCCAGTCTTTGAAGTTACCTATCGTATCCTCTGGCTCGTTCTGCGTTGTGGGGTTTGGTTGTTGCACTGGCCGGGAGAGTCCTAGTCTGACCTCTAACTCCTCGATTCGCTCTTCTATCTCAAGCAGTGTCCGGCCGGTCCTGATGTCCTTTCGTATTTCTCTCTTCTCTTCGATCAATAGGCGTACATCGTCACTCCTCTTCGCCACCAGGTCCCTCGAGCCAGTGACATCTCGTTGGAAACCAAGTAGGCCAAGTCGGACTTCCTCGATTCGTTCTTCACCACCGCTTAATATCTTTCCTAATGACAGGAAGTCTTGGTAGTTGTCATTGACAAGGTCGACGAGTTCCTTGTTAAGAGATTGGAGTAACTGCTGAAGTTCGGTTTGTAAGTCTTCAAGTGTTTGGAAACGATTTGAGAGTGAAGAGAGAAAATCGGCAGCCGAGAAGGTAGATGCAAGGAAAGCAGAGCGATCTAGTGGTTTCGGAAACGGGAGCGCATCGTTGGAGAGAATTTCTGAATCGACATCGTCGTCGTCACCAAACTGAGGCCGTCAGTGGTTGCGTCTTTGAGGATGTAGAGAAGAGAGGTGTTACATAGTACTGTGAACTCATCACGAGACGATCGCGCGTAGGCAATGAGACTGGACAGTCTGGCTGTACCAAGTTCACCTCATCTCATAACTTTCTACAGTAAATTCCGAGTGTTTGCTTCAGCGCTCACAGCAACGTCATTGTCGTTACTACTACTAACCCGCCGAATTGGTCGTTAAGGCTGCGGACGCGGCTCAATGAATAATAGCCCCCACACGATAAGCTAAGCTTGGCACCATTCCTCTCCGAGCCAGTAGTCAACATTCGGTGGAAATTAGTCTCCTCGCCTTTGGACACTTAGCTGCTATATTCGTTCTCTTTTCAATCAAACTCATTACGCTTGTTCATTGCAGTCGCCTCTGATTCGCATAGCATTGGGTAGCAGTCACCAGATCGTCCACCTCCGTCATATCGGCTCCGAATATCTGGCCTAAACATTCCGTTTGAGAGTGCGAGAATGCCTACTTGAATCCACTATGCACGATGAAGCCACTCCGAGTTCCGATCGACGCTGGTGAGTGCGCCTTCATCAAGCCGGACGAGCGTGGTCCCGCTTGGATTTGCATTGACTACAATAGGTGAGCGGTGCATTGCAAGGGCGTTCACCTCGCCTACTAACTCTAGCTGGAGCGAGTCCTACCACCATTCTTGTTGTTGTTGCTCTCTCACTGTGTCTTGTTTCGACATCGTTCTGAGGCTCAAGTCTGTTGCCACTGTTGTTGGAGTCGTTCATTCGTTGATATTGTGCTGGTATGCACGTCCGTTCGTTACTGCAACCTAATCACTGCCTAGCAATCCCTTCATCCAGAGAGCTACATAATACACACTCCCAAACCTCAACCACGACTATGAGATGATTCGGCTACTGCTTGGAATTATAGCATGGTTTTTCCTTCTGGCTTCTCGAGTTCAAGCTCTATCTGCTATTCCGGGCTCGCCATGTTATAATTCTTGCAACGGTAACAATGCCACCACGGCCAGCGACATCGTCTGTACCGACAATGATTTTACGAACTCGACCAAAGGCCAGTTATTGGAGAAATGCCTGTCGTGTTTGAACGATAGCTCGTACCAGGCTGGCTTCATGACTGACTCGATTCTGTTCCTTTGTGAGCTTCTATATTCACTTGGCAAAGCAAAGACTAATTAGCTAAGACTATCTATCTACTGTTCAGCAGACCTGCCTTACTGGAAGCCAAACCTCAGCTTGCTCATCAAGATGCTCGTCGATTAGCGAGGCGTTTTCAGATATTGGTGGAAGAGCTTTCTTCACCGACACGTATTCGTACTGTTCAGCAAACGACAATGCGTACACAAGTCAAGCAGCAGATTGCACGATGTGTCTACAATCTCAGGCTGGAACTGTGGTCCTAGGGAACTGTAAGTCACATCTAGACTTGAAGCCCTTCTTAGCTTTGAAAGAGGGCATGTACTGACAAGGTATTGCTTCGCAGTCGTGTCAATTGGCAATTCTGCCTGCTCTCTACAACCAAACCTATTAGATGGCCAGTCGGTGAACTTCTCGGGAGATCTATTCGCGGTCACGTATTCGTCAAGCACGAGCATGCACTCAAGCACACCCACCATATCAGCCTCTTCATCTGCTTCATCAGCTACAGCGGCAGCTACCCACTCATCAGCTGCATCTAGCACGGCTTTGCCACTGACTTCAAATTCTACGAAAACTGCGTCCAGCACAACCCCAGCATCCTCAGGAACGAATAGTGGAGATAGTCACAATCAACAGGGTAGTAACAGCAGTGGAAGCACTAGCAAGGGGCTCAGTCGTGGTGCCGCGGCCGGTATCGGTGTGGTTGCTGGCTTAATCGGTGTGGCAGCAATTGTAGGACTCGCAGTTTTCTTACGGCGCCGCCAGAAATCAGATGCATTCGAGAGAATGCCGGACAATCCGGAGCCTCAGCGCAGCACGCAGTCCGATATGACTATCTCGAATAAGGCAGCAGCTCTTGGCGCAACTTCATCTGGATCGGCGGCAGTAGCGCCAGTTGCGTTAGGAATGCCTGAAGATCCGAGTGTAGCCGATGCGATAAGGAAGGAAGTGAGCATGGCAGCAGGTATAGGAGGCCTAGCAGGAGCACAAGCAGCAACCAAGTCGCTCAAGTCTGCAAAGTCCTCAAAATCCTCAAAGTCAATTCTGTCGTCGAGGTCGGCGCTAACACCAAGGACTTCGGAGTGGTACTATGCCGCCAATCCGAAGCAGTCTTCTGATTTGAGCCCCCTGCCGCAGAAGGGCTGGGATTGAAAGAGAAATATATCATGATGTTCGCTATGCTTCACTTCTCCGGCGGAAGCTCCACATGCACGTGTAGCCTGAAAATGCTGCTCGTAACTCTATAATAATACGGAAAATCGAAATGATCAATGATCGCTGTGCTGTCTAGTGGTTCATCCGTCACATTGGAGGATTGTCGTCTTGGAGGTTCTATGGACCACTCCACGTATATACTAAGGAGGAACGAAGGTAGCGACGACGCCCTCAGACCAAGCTCTAAGCAATCGTAAGGGCAGAACGATTCCAGCGGCGAGGGTATACGACTAAAGTACCTACCTATGAAGTACTTCTACCGTACTGTAAATAAATTCCTGATCTGGTCGAGATGGGAAGTTCCGGCTCATGCACGATCTATGCTCCACTCAGAAATCGACACGCACCACGGCTATTCGTATCAACTTGAATGCTTCAAGTGCAGTGCCACAAATGTAGAACAAACGTATCGAATTCTCCTATTCCAGTCAATATCTACATGTTGGCAAGGATAGAATGCACCTTCGTGCGACTTGCTGCATTCATGCCTTGCCTTCTGAAATCATGAGCTGACCCACGACACATGGCACCGCATGCTCAAAGTACCATCGCCTCATGAGCTTGCCAATCGTCCGATTGTTGTTTCCACACTGCTGACTTGTTCATCTGTTCGCCCTTGAAATATGGAAACAACACCGGATACGTCAGGCTCTGCTTCAGGTCGCTTTCAAGACCACCAGTGGTCCTTTCTGCAAAATGTCTCAGCAAACAACAACGATGCCCAACAGACTCGATCCCATCCTCCATCCAGCTATGACTACATTCGTAGTGACAAGAGTATTGTCTCGCCCCTTCCTCTCTCGCTGTCCCATATCAATGGCAATACATCGCCATCTCGCTCGAGTTCTCGCAATCTACCCTCAGCATCCACGGGCGCACGCAGTACAGTTTCGGTCCCATCGCAACCCGTGCTACTCCGGATCAATTCAGCGAACAGCCACAATCACAACAATCGAGCACCGCGGTTGAACAGAAGACATATCAAGATGGACAAAAAGAATGGATTGCCAGCATTGGAGGAGTTCAGTATTCAAGGCATATTGTCCGCAATACAAGAGGATATAGAAGGTGACATGAACACTATCGCCGAAATCCTCGGACGCAGCCGTTTTGTCCTGGCCGACCAACACGACAGTCACATGCCACCGCAGGGAGAAATCACAGGATCAAGAATGCACAGTCCACTACGAGGCATAGACGAGGCCATGGACAGCAACGAGCAGCTCATAGCAGACGATGTACTAATTCTGAATGACGACGCAAGTTTAGTCGACGGCAGCAATACCGGATTAGGAGCATACGGACTCCTCGAGAGACTCCAAGCGATCCCTCGGACCGCCGCCCTAAGAACCACCAGTGACGCCATAGTCACCCAATCTCACACCACCAGCAACAGACTTGAAACCCCCCCAGTCCGAACCAACTCATCACCAGCGGCAGTCCTAACTGCGGTCAGCCAACACCACGAAACCCACAACTCACCCAATGAACCCTCAGCACCATCCACCGAAGCACGCATCATCGCAGCCCCAACCGACCGCGGCCCCTCCCACCCCGTCGTCTCCGAAACATACCTAGACGCCTCAGCAAACGGCCTCATCTCCCGACGTACCAACAATACCATCCCCATAGTCTCCGAAGCAGGCAGACACTACCCGCTCTACACAAGTGATGACACAGGCCTGTTCGAAACTACTTCATCCTCGAACCCTGATGTAGCGCACCAACAACCGATTTTACCTTCAAATCTTACACACCGTTTAAGGTTTGGAAGTGCGCTCTCTGCGTTCTCGACGTGGTTCTCGCCAACGAGAGAAAGTGCTGATCATGGTGCGGAAGCGAGATTGCGTGGGTTGCTGAATCGATGAGAGAATACTTTCCTAAATGCGTTTTTTGCTTGTTGCTTTGAGAGCAAGGACGGGCTGCTACGAAACTGTCGGCAAGGAATGCCGTTTCGAGACTACAGTATCTCGAAACCGGACATCCAATGAGCAAAAGTTCTGGATTTGCAAATCGATTACATACACGACAAAGCGTGCGTCAACATCTTGGCTTGCGGTGAATGTATACCGTCTGTGTGACTGGGATAGCAGGGTAGTGGCGTTGGCAATAGTATTGGTGTTTGGAATAGGCGCTTATGGTGGGTGTATGTATGTATGAACAGGGTACATAGGCTATGTGTAGATGGATACTATGATTAACGAAACGACTGAGATCAATAGACTGACGATATCGGCATTCAGGATGATGATATGACATGATATAACATGATATGGTTTTCAACAATCTCCAACACAAGTGATTTTCTACCAATAAATACCTAACGAATGCAGCGAACAAGGCCCTGTCGTGCCGTCCAACGCCTCAATAATGGAATTCCAATCCTCTTTCCATGTGCACCACCATGAACGTCGTGACAAACCACTCCAGCAACGTGCAGTACAATACAGCACACCATACAACAGTGACACGTTACAGTTCCTGCAAACAGAATGCCGAGACAGAGATCCTCTCGCCCTCACCGACAATAATGGCGCCTGACTGGTGGTTTTCCTCCTGACCGTTTTCGTTTTCATTTTCATCTTTCGCGCTCTCACTCTCCCATATCTCGATGTCTGTTGGTTCGGTGTTGTCTTGGTGGATGGATATGGTCGGGTCAAAGCTGTCTTGCTTGTCCTCGGGACATGTGATTTGGGAAGTGCGTTGTGCCCATTCTGGGATCTCTTCGGCGGGAATGGGAGGTTCGGATACTTCCTCTGCTGGTACGGCAGTTGAGGAAGTGGAGTTCTCTGTGGCGACGACTGGAGCAGTAGTAGTCTCTGTATCGTTGGCTTCTTCTTCAGCTGGGGCGTCATCATGTACAAGCACGACGCTCGTAGCGCTCAGACCCTCACCATAGTAATCGGCGGCATTGAGGTCACCCAGTGGTGTCCTTGGTTCTTCAGTCACATCATCTTCCTTCTTCTCCTCTGCTCTAGCGGCGGCAAGGGTTGCGGCAGCAGCACGTGTAACAGGGGCAATAGTCGTGGACATTTCGTTTGGATCAATGTTCTCCTTCCCCTTATCGGCTTGTTCCTCACCATCGAAGGACTTCAATTTCCCTTCCTCATCTGAGATGTCCAACGCGGCAGAGGACTGTGTCATGGTCCATTCGCATATCCGGTAGTCTTGTGTTTCTTCGGATTCTTCGAAGATATCGAAGAACCATGATTTTGGCTTGGTCTCTTCAATTGAGTTGGACTGTGGATATGTTTTGGCTCGACTTGCAGATGGGCGTTTCTTGTGCGCGAGTGTACCCTTCAAGGCAGCTGCGATGGAGACAGATGGGGAAGAGGGCCTAAAAGAGGGTGGAACAAAACGTCGACGGGGTTGGGATGAATACTTATCAAGCCGACTGTGGGGACGAAGACGAGTTGGGGAACGACCAGCTGCAGCGGGGGCAGAGAGAGGTGTTGTTGAGGTTGGCCTGGTGAGGGATTCCAGTCGTGGTGTGGCCGTATGTGCCGACACTGTGGAAGTCGGTGTGTATGTTTTTGTGCTTGAGACGACATGAGTAGTATAACGTGCCTGCTTTGCTATAGAGACATCATCCTCCAAGGACGCTCGTTTACGTTTGATAGACGACTCAAAAAGACCTGGATCAATGTTCTCTGAGTCAGAGATCTCGGGAGAAGGTGCACGTCGTTTGAGACTGGGTGCCGAACTTGGGGCAAGTGCTATTCGGATGTTAGTGTCGTTGTTCAGATGGAGTTCCCGGTCAGGTCTATTTACCATTTTGTCTATTCTTGATACTTTGCAGACTTCGCAGCTTAGATTCATCGAGGATGCCAAATGGCTGTCTTACTGGTGTAGAAATGGTAGCCATGCTGTCAGAGGTGGGAGCCAAGTTGTACAAGCTGACTGTTTTGTGGTTCGAGCACTACAGGATATTGTGTGGGCGGTAAGTCAAGAGGGTGCTCTACCAATATTGTTGATTCAGCGAATGTCGAAAGGTTGAGATCCTGCTCAATCGGTATGATTTGAGGTTGAGGTTGAGGCAATAATACGAGCGCCTCGAGTATATGGCAGGAAAGAAAGAGGTCGAACTCGAGGTCGGGAGATGGCGGAGCACAGCGGCAACGCGACGCGACTGACGATACCCTGGTAAATGCAGCGAGCACTGTGTCAAAGATGAACAACGAGCGGACCAGTCGTCAGTTGTGTATCTCAGGAGACTTCGTAGGCGGCAGTAGTGCTGCCGGCTACTGCAGGTCAAACGAAGGTTAACAGGCTTGTCTGAGGCAGTTATTGGATCAAGAAGAAGTGGGAAGTGGGAAGGTCGAGGGAAGGGCACCTGGCAACTGCTGATACCTTCATACTGATTCAACGCGTAAAGGCGTGTTAGCGTGTTTTGCCCAGTATGTCAGTGTGCCCACCCACCAACCTCTGCATTTACACGAAGTCTTGTTATTTGTACGGCTTTTTCTACAGTTTAGGATGCCAGGATTTCGTCTCACGATCGATGAGATCACTCAATTAAGATCAAGATGTGTATCTGCATTTCATTACATTGACTACCGCTCAAGAATAAAAGCTTTGAGAGTAGATAGGTTTGTTGATGGAGCTGGTCGGCGCGTACAGCACGCGACCGCAAGGACGGCCATGGCCACAGTGAAGAATGTTTCACTTGCGCGACATCGCCGCACGCTCACCAATGGATAGAATGATCAAACATCAAATCCTGAACTTGTTCCAGAGAACATCATATATGCCTGAGGAATGAAACATGCGCATCAGTGTATGAATCTCCTCATCAGCGGCTGCTAATTGCATATTGTCTGCTTGTAGAATGCATTTCGGCACTGTGTGAGCAAAGGGGCAAGGATGATCAGATTCGAGCTGGCGGTGACGCCTGTCCTGTAAGCTAGGCTGGCCGCGGATGGTCGTGTTGATGTTCATGTTACTGGATGCTCATCAGTGTGCTATGTCAAAATCATGCTGGTAGATTCGACCTACATTGACGTGCTGATTCCCGGTGACACTGCTCAGGTTTGTTCATGTCTCATATCCAAAAGGAATGCTCTGCATAGCACCAGGCCTCGAAACACATTTCGCCGCAGCGGCGTTGGCCTTTCTACATGCTCGCTCGACATCAAAACTGTGATCTCCTTCGTTTCGAGCACCTGCCCGCGCCATTTCGGCCGCAAAATAACCCACGAACGTGTCTCCAGCAGCCGTTGTGTCAACCACTCGGTCGACCTTCTCGGCAGGTAGGAAGCCTCGTGATCCACGATGCTGGGAATAGAAAACACCCTTCGACCCGAGTGTTACGATGACTATCCTTATGTTGAGGAGTTCATGGAATTTCGATCCTATATCCTCCAGCGCTTCTTTTGTTAAGTCCTCCTCTTTCTCTACTGCTTCCACGTGGTAACCTTCAGCAGACATCGTCTTGACTAGCAGTAAACACTCGGTCTCATTAACGATAAGAGCGGCGAGGCCTTTCAGAGTCCGTCCCGGTATACCCTGTGGCCAGACCGGTGCTGGATTGAACACAACTTGTGTCTTATTGGTGTTATTGTAGTGCTCTACGATCGACAACACCGTCAGTCGAGGTATCTCACCCTGAAGGACAACCACATCGGGAGTCCTGCCATCTAGCGTGCTGCGACCCAAAACCTCCTTCACATTATCCATGCCCTCAAAGCCAGCACCAGGAACGAACAAGATTCGGTTTTCCCCTCCAGCGCCTTCATCAACAATGATTGTTGCAGAACCCGTGGTCGTGCCTGCAACCTCGGTGACGTGCTTCGTACTGACTCCTGATTTACTAAGAGCTGGCTGCAGTAATGTGGCATAGTAAGGATCATCTTTACCTACTGCTCCGATCATTTCAACGTCGACATCCTGTTTCGTCTCAGAATTAAAGGCAGCACGGCCGCAGGCAGCTGCTTGATTAGCGCCTTTACCACCAGCATTGATGTCAAATTTGGTTGCTTGGAGAGTTTCACCGGCAGCTGGACATCGTGGTGTGGTGGTGACAAAGTCCAGGTGGAGGGAGCCAATAACTTGTATCAGAGGCTTGGCCATAGCCGTAATGAAGAACGAAGATGTAGAAACTGATGCACGAGAACACTGAGCGACCTCCACGATAGCAATTACTTGCCCTGTCTGTAACGTTCTTAATTATCCGATATCAACTGGCAACGGACGTCGCTGATGTGAATTAATCGAGAGAAGATGATATTTATTCACAATGCGGAGGCACAGTTGCTGACTTTGAAGTCGCCGTCTTACGGCAGAGCTTCTGTTGATGCTACAAGTGAGTTTGCTTCTTCAGCGTGCAAGGTTCAGCTGGCGACGGTACTTGCTATCACATTCCCGATCATTGTTACATTTCATTCCGCTTCTCAACTAGTTTCACATGCTACTGGCACTGCCCAAAACGTTAGCACATATCGTGACAGTGTTTGTCGCGTTTGCACGCTCTTCTTGGCAGCTCGCGTTGGTAGTTAAGTCCGAGCCTGACGCGATTTATTGCGACGCGAGGAAGTTCTAAAGAGTTGGCATCGCCATCACTGGCAACCACCAAGTCGACACCCGGTATACTTCTTCGTTCTTTCCTTCATCCTACGACGCCTTCGCCTTAACCCATAGTTCCGTCGTCGAGTTAAGCACATACTTCGAGACAACACTTGATAGACGTTGTAACCTATTTGAGAACAACCGCTTCTTTTAGAGGCAGCGCAGGCCGCAATCATGGCTGACGCGATCGTCATTGACACAAAGTCGTTCTTCGAGAGGCTACAAATCCTACTCAACACATGGAAAGCAGACAAAAGATCAGGCGACAACCTCTATGGTGGTGCAGACTCGATTGCTATCCTCACAGGCAAATCTGAACCAGAGAACAGTTTCGTCAAGAACAATGCCCTTCATTTCTGGCTTCTCGGATATGAGTTTCCAGCGACACTGATCGTCTTCACTACCGCCACCATGTATGTTGTCACTACAGAGAAGAAGGCTAAGCACCTGCAAAGTTTGAAGGATGGCAAAGTGCCTGTGGAGATTCTACCTATCGATGCAAAGAAGCCTGAAACCAGAACTGAAGCATTTAACAAATGTATCGAAATCATCAAATCCGCAGGCAAGAAGTGCGGTACACTTCCCAAAATCGAGACGACTGGACCTTTCGCAGACGAATGGAAGAAAGTTTTCAGCGAGACCTCGAAGGAGGTAGAAGAGGTAGAAGTGGCTCCTGGACTCTCGCAAGCTATGGCAATAAAAGATGAGGAAGAGCTCAAGGCAATCAGAACTGGCGCAAAGGCTGCCAGTGCTGTAATGTCTGATTACTGGGTTGATGAAATGTCTGGCGTCTTAGATGCAGAGAAGAAGATTACACATGCCAAGTTAGCGGCGAACATCCTGGCAAAGATCGATGACCAGAAGTTCTTCAAAAAAGTGTCGAAGCTCACGCCAGACTTCGACAACCAGCACCTTGATTGGGCCTTCGGACCTGTTGTTCAAAGTGGTGGTCAGTACGATCTTAAGCTATCTGCACAATCGAACAACGACAACCTTCACTCAGGCTGTATCATTACTGGCTTGGGTTTTCGATATCGAACGTACAGTTCTGTTATTGCTCGAACGTACCTAATAGACCCCAGCAAGTCGCAGACCGCCAACTATAAGATTCTACTAGCTGCTCATGAGGCTGCAATCCGGGCGGCCAAGGAGGGTGCCGCTTGCAAGGATGTCTACAATGCTGCTTTCGGAGTTATCAAGGCCAAGAAACCTGACCTAGAGAAGAGCTTTCCCAAGAACGTCGGCGCTGCCATTGGTATCGAGTTGAAGGACGTGAACCTGACCTTGAGTGGTAAAAATGGACGCAGTCTCAAAGATGGTATGACACTGTCAATTATCACCAGTTTAGACAGCCTGGTCAACGACAAACCTCAGGACAAGAAAGGTACCAACTACAGCCTACTCTTGATGGATACTATTCGGGTCACCCGAAGTGAACCAGTGGTATTCACTAAAGACACGTCTACTGATCTCGATTCCATCGAATTCTACTTCAAGGACGAGGAGGAAGAGGTCAAGCCGAAGCAAGAGAAGAAGAAATCTGCGGCAAGCGCTATCGTCACCAGCAATATCAAGTCAAACAGAACACGTGGCGCGAATCGTGTTGATACACAGAAGGAGGAGGAGGAAGCTCGAAGAAGAGAGCATCAGAAAGAGCTGGCCGGGAAGAAACAGCGAGAAGGACTCGAGAAGTATTCCGAGGCCACTGGTGCGTTGAATGGGGAGGACGAGAAGAAGTTCAAGAAATTCGAGTCTTACAAGCGGGATAGTCAGCTTCCTGCGCGTATTAAGGATATGATTGTTTGGGTTGATGTCAAGGCTCTCACTGTCATTCTTCCGATTATGGGCCGACCCGTGCCCTTCCACGTCAACACCATCAAGAATGTCAGCAAATCCGATGAAGGAGAATATACACATTTACGGTTCAATTTCCTGTCGCCTGGTCAAGGTGTTGGTCGAAAGGATGATCAACCATTCGAAGATCCACAAGCCCATTTCATCCGTTCGCTGACTGTTCGATCAAAGGACCAAGCTCGCTTGGCTGAGGTTTCTTCACAAATTACTGAGCTTCGTAAAGCAGCGACACGAAAGGAGCAAGAGAAAAAGGATATGGAGGATGTTGTCGAGCAAGAGAAGCTTATTGAGATCCGAAACCGTCGGCCCGTACGTCTGGCAGATGTCTACCTCCGACCTGCTCAGGATGGCAAACGGGTGCCTGGTGAAGTTGAGATTCACCAAAACGGTCTTCGCTATGTGTCGCCACTACGCAACGAGAACGTTGACATTGTCTTCTCCAACGTGAAGCATTTATTCTTCCAGCCATGTGTTGGTGAGATGATCGTACTCATCCACGTTCATCTTAAAAATCCGATTCTCGTTGGCAAGCGCAAGTACAAAGACGTGCAGTTTTACCGGGAAGCTACAGACATGGCCTTTGATGAGACGGGCAATCGACGGCGAAAACACCGTTATGGTGACGAGGAAGAATTTGAGCAAGAACAAGAAGAGCGAAGACGGCGAGCAGAATTGGACAAACTATTCAAGTCCTTTGCAGAAAAGATTTCTGATGCAGGACGAGAATGGAACATTACAGTCGACATTCCCTTCCGCGAGTTGTCGTTCAATGGTGTGCCATTTAGGTCAAATGTCCTTATGGCGCCTGCCACCGATGCACTTGTACAACTCACAGAGCCCGCCTTTACTGTTATCACCCTCGAAGAAATCGAAGTCGCACATCTGGAACGTATTCAATTCGGGCTCAAAAACTTCGATATGGTATTTGTGTATAAGGACTATCAACGTGCACCAACGCATGTCAATACTATCCCCACTGACCAGCTGGAAAAGGTCAAGGAGTGGCTCGATAGTGTGGATATCGCTTACACAGAAGGTCCACTCAATCTTAACTGGGGTATGATCATGAAGACTGTCATTGCAGACCCACATCAATTCTTCAAGGACGGTGGCTGGTCCTTCCTCAACACAGACACAGATGACGAGGACAAGGAAGAAGAGTCGGAGGAAGAGTCAGCTTACGAGATGTCTGATGAAGAACTCGCCGCATCAGAGAGCGAGTCAGAAGATGAAAGTGACTTCGATGATGACGCGAGTGATGATGAAGGCGATGCGGAAAGCGATTTGAGTGATGAAGGTGAGGATTGGGATGACATGGAGCAGAAAGCTGCAAAGGCTGATCGTGACGGACCGCCGAAGGACGAAGATGATGGTGGCAAGAAGCGAAAGAGGCGTTGAGCGTCTCGTTTCCACGTTTGATGATCATACTCCCTACTTCTGCGGCGGCTGTTGCATTGTCTTGTGGTTGGCGAAGTACAGCTGATGATGAGCATGCTCCAGACTAATACTTGTCGGGTGGTGGCAGAGATCGCTCGCTACGACGATTCGAGGTTGCTCAATGTTTCACACCAAATGGGCCTTCTCAATAGTTTCTTTATCTTGTATCACATCGTCCAGTGGAAGGACGATGATCGATTGATGGAAGTGGTAGGTGTGGTGTTCAAGGTCACACCTTCTATATATGCCTTACCTAAATATTTTGGCAAGAGGGACGGAGGCACTCACAAGGTGAGATACAAGGTGGTCGACAAGCTGCCACAACGTTGCAGGCTCACAACTTGTGGCATTCATGTACCACCCTTGGTTGAGGCCTCGCATCTCATTGTACAATATTTATTCCTGCTTTCAGCGCTTATCATTCTTCTTACGCCAATGCTTCCAGTCGTTGCTCTTCTAGATCCACGGCATCCAACCGAACACAACGCTGTTCAGATCTGTTCTCGCTGCGTTCGGAAATACAATCCTTAGTCATTCAAATAGTCCGGACACCCCGGGTGGTTCCTAAGTCGGGAGTGTTCGGTGTTAGAAACCCGAGTACCGACTGCCATGAGCCGACAGACGTGATAGGTGGAAGTGGACGAGCGGATGTCAAGTACTGTACCAATTCTGTACGTGTCACTGAACAAGGTGTGTATTTGTGGCATGGCCTGACATACTGTACCGTTCAGGCCACGTTTTACAGATGTACTACTGTGCGTTGCTGGAACGATTACCGACATCTTTCAGGCCATTACAGGCCTCATGAGATTTAGACGAGATGCTTAATTCCCGTCAGCCGTCGCACCCGAACCTGATCGCAAGCATCCTCGCACCATCTTGAACACCTGAGTTTCATCGACATGTGATGGCGTGCTATCCCAATAAACCCGTCAAGCAGCTGCCAAGATTTATCACTTGGGGCAGCGGGATTGAACACGGTCTTAATAACCGAACGGATCACGGTTGACGGTGTCGTTCGGTCAAAAGCGCTCGGTATGGGTGGCACTAAATGCTCACAAGCGGGGAACTACACCCCTGTCCACCCTTCGAAGAGTGGTGCTCACCACGTTCGAATTACCAACCTACTGGTAACGTGAGATGGCGCCCGCATCAAATCGCTGGTCAATCTTGTTCCGTACTACTCAACTCTCGCATAACCTCTGGGTTGTTATGCCCATCCAAGTAGGTGACAATTCTTCATTGGGAAAGGATCAAGGTGGCCGATAATGATGTGGCAAGGAGTGGCAATTCTAGCCACCATGCTTGTGGAACGGGTGCGGCGGTCTTGTGCACTCGGCTGATGCGGGGAGAGTTTGGGTCCCTGTCGAGGTTTCTTCCTTGGTGAAGGCACAACACAATTCCTATGTACTATTGCAATTGCCAGAAGTGTCTTCAGTATTGACAGCCTTGTCAATTCGTCCTGTTACAAATCACTTCGAGTCACTGGCAAGCAACCATCAACGACAATGACTCATGCTTACGATGAAGATTGGTGCAACTTCGATGGCATTGTGGTACTGAAACTATTACGTTGCGAGTAACAGTGGAGGCTCCGCTCGAGTGATCACGTTCAAGAAAAGTTCGTCTTGCTCCAGCCACGGCAGCCCACTAGAGCTCGAGCTGGTTTAGGTTACGGGCATGTCCCGCACGTTATTCGACATGGCGCAACATACTGAAGGTCCAATCTCTGTCGGCAGATCACCTCTGAGTAAAATAGTTTGTGGGCCAAAAGATTCTGTTTGATTGTTGTGCCTCGGCATCAGTCTCGTTGAGAATATCCAAAATTCCCCGACCTCGCCGTTGTGCGATATGGGGAGGTAAACTCCATCACCGAGTAGCATTACCGAGCACACCGAGCACGATCTCGCGGAGGTTTCGCTATTCAAGAGACTGCCACATCTGGACCGGATGCCGAGCAGCAGCAATGCCTGGAAGCCAAAATGCTTAAAACTCAGACTTGGCTGCGAAAATAACCAATCCGGGGCGCTGAACTCTGGTGCTGCAGCAGAAGTCCCCATGGCGGAGGTTCTGGAAAAAGCTATTCATACCCCCATGTTACAACAGCGTTCGTTGCTTGGTGCGCCATCAGTGGCACCATGAAACCGCTTCAGCCATTTACCTACTTCGAGATCACCGCCCTGCATGTAAGTTTTGCTTCAATGCATACCAAGTTCGCAGAATCCTGGTTCTGTACTCCGCTGCCTCCGATCCTCTAACCCCACTCCTATAAGCAAGACTTTGCTTGCGTGTTCGATTTAGGATATAGCTGTGACCTTCCCTCAATTGTGCTTCTCCATCAGATTTACTCCCATCCCGTTATTGTTCTAGAGGTTAACATCTCACGCCCAACAACGCAACCATGTCTGGAAAGCTAGATTCCTTCGAATCGTCGACACCCCCTACCACTCATGCCCATGACGAGCACGCTTACGAGCACGATGGGCGGAGATTAACCTCCGTTGTAGGACTGCCGGCACATCAGGAGCATGGTGTTGCTATTGACCACAAAATACCTCAAGCAGATGTCATTCAAGCCGAGCCTGACCTGCTATGGAGCAGAGTAAGGAAAACCATGAGAGAGCCATTCGCAGAGTTCTTTGGCGTCTTCATTCTGATTATGTTTGGCGATGGTGTTGTTGCCCAGGTCGTACTTTCAGCAGGTGCCAAAGGTGATTACCAATCGATAAACTGGGGCTGGGGGTAAGGCAACCGAAACTGTCTATTTCATCGGCATAGAAGCTGACTGTGGCAATAGCTTGGGTGTCATGCTTGGTGTCTACACAGCCGGAATTAGTGGTGCTCGTATGTTTGGTCTCTTACACTTTTGTATGCTCGACTAACGTCACTTCCAGATTTGAATCCAGCTGTGACCTTTGCGAACGTGAGTTCAATCCCGTCTGTGCAATTCATAGATTCGCAGCACTTCCGTTTCCTCAAGCTAGCTTTAGCACCAAGCAACCCTGTTTCGAGCATATTCTCTGAGCTCTGAGAACATATCGCTAATGTACAAAAAATAGTGTATATTCCGCAAATTTCCATGGAGAAAGTTCCCAGTCTACATGATAGCGCAGATACTAGGGGCAATGGTGAGTCCAAGAACTATACATTCTCCGAGTGAGGATGAGACGTATCATGACTGTTAGCTAACCTCAAAAGTGCGCATCGGCCGTGGTATATGCCAATTACAAGTCTGCTATCGACGTGTTTGAAGGAGGCTCACACATCCGCACCGTCCCCGGCTATTCCGAAACTGCCACAGCTGGTATTTTCTGCACATACCCCGCCGCATTCATGTCAAAGACTGGCCAATTCTTCTCCGAATTTATCGCATCAACACTGCTCATGTTCTTGATTTATGCTATCAATGATGGTGGAAATATTGGTGCTGGACCATTGGCACCACTGGCTCTTTTCTTTATCATCTTTGGAATCGGTTGCTGTTTCGGTTGGGAAACTGGTTATGCCATCAACTTGGCT
>Ga0068630_1000047_pt1 | contig 26584 bp, 23 predicted proteins | sample InSIn4gowninarea_FD_77433 | JGI IMG/M metagenome (GOLD analysis project Ga0068630, IMG submission 77433) | Clean room microbial communities from NASA Spacecraft Assembly Facility at Jet Propulsion Laboratory, Pasadena, California, USA -... ... | reverse complement strand
TCGGTATGGGAGAGAGTCAGTATTGCTCCCTCCTTTCGAACGCGAAGACATCGGCTAACAACATCGCAGAGAAGTAAAGGGTCAGAAATCGATGAATAGCCTCCCCAATGCTTGAAGTGCTTGCCTCATTCATAGAAGATGATGGTTTAGGATACCGACGGCCTAGAAACGGAGATGGAATGTTATCATAACGGCTACATATTCCCAACATCGGACTGCCATGAGCGTCACGAGGATACGATTCTCATATATAGTTGCTGAAACGTGTGCCCATGCGGCTTCACCAGAAGGATTTCTGTCAACTCGTCTCAAACCTTGCTCATCTACAACATGATACTTGACACACTTAACGTGGTCTTATCAGGGCTGACATCCTAAATGTTGCGTCAGCCTTCGCACGAGAAATATGTTCATCTATCGCAAACCTTGCGCATCTGATACATGAAACACCCCCAACACTTGATACTAGACATGCGGTTTTCTCAAGGCTCGCTGACGGGCTGCAACTGCACAGATATTGCTGTTGAGGAGCGCTATTCTAGCGGGTTGAGCTACCACATGTTGGCATATCCGCAGCCGCTCTTCGACATAGAGTGTCAAAACCTTTTTATCAGAGATGAGCGTGATGACGAAGTGCTGGCATGTTTCTATCCGGACTAGACTGTTCGTTGGGCAACGTAGACATGTGTTGCAGTTAACGTTGTGAGCCGGAAGGACGAAGTTAGCAACGACAATAGCACAGATGCGACCGGACAAGCCCCATACGGTCATTGTGCGGCTTTGGATGTTATAAATTGGGACAGCAGCTCTATGCAGATTGCATGCATTCTGATATTTGGTTTCGTCGTACACTATAGTACATTATGCTAAGATTTGAGATTTGGCCATCTTATGCTGGTGCTGCTAACTCAATGCCGAGCGAATACACAGCTACATGGCGCTTACAAGTCACCCTTGGGCATGAAAGGCTCAAGGCGCTCCTTGAGCTCCTCAACGCTCAACTCTCCGGTCCAGTAAGTAACCTCGTCCTTTCCAGGACGACCAATGTTCTTCGGCGGCACCAGGACATCGCTGACAACGTGGACAACGCCCTGTGAATATGTTAGCTTTTACTGCAGGAAAACAGGTCGAAGTAGATCTACGTACATCCTGGGCAACGCCGTCCTGGATAGTGACCCTGGAGAAGCCGTTGATGCGCATGCTGATGAAGCCGCCGTAGCGTGCAACATCGACGCTCAGGTTGCGGTCCTTGAGCATAGTTGGCATGTCGACGTGGAAGATACCCTTGGGTGTCTTGTGGTCGTCCGAGGACTCGTGTGATGGGTAGTAAGCATCGCTGTAGAGCGTGTTACCAGCGAAATGGTACTCAAGCAGTGCCTATGGAAAGAAGGAAAGTCAGCACATCATTACTTTTAAGTCTGCCTTCGAGTTTTGCTCACCTTCAGGTACTTGAGACCGTATTGCGAGAAGAGGAAGGCGTTGATCTTCGGGCCCAGCTTCTGGAAGGCGAAGTTGGAAGGCGCGAAGAGGGTACCGCCGGCGTGGTCAGTAGTGTTCACGGTCTCGTACAATCCGGTCTTACCCAAGCCGAGCTCGAAAGTCGAGAACTCGCTAGGGAAAAGGTCGATGATCTTGAGAACCTTTGGTGGCGGCACAATGAGCGAATCAACGCCGTGAATGACACCGTTCGTGCCGAAGATGTCCACAGCGACAATGCGAGAGTAGAAGTTGACCGTCAACCCCCTCAGAGTGATCTTGAAAGCCACACGCTGCTGCTGCGGTTCTTCAGCAAGGTGCTCGCCCTTGAGCAGTGTTGGGGCAGTGTGCGTGACCAGGACGCGTCCAGCTGGAAACAAGCCATCGATGATGTGGTACTTGAGGATGGCCTCAAGCACCTCCTTGCTTGGCTCTGGAGCGTGGTCTGGGATCTTCTCAAACGCCTTGTCTGTTGGTGCAAAGACGGTGTAGTTGGCGTTGGTGCTGTTGAGAGTTTCGACCAGGTCATCGTACTTGTTGATCATCTTAGCAAGCTTGGTGGTGTACTTGCTCTCGGAGATCAACTGGTAGACCGTCTGGTTGGGCTTGCCGTGGTGTGGCGGGTGGTGTGGACGGTGTGGTCCATGGTGAGGGTCGTGCGGGTGGTGTGGCGGCCCTTCGTGCTCATCAAACGACTCGTAGAAGTCGTCGGCCTCCGTATGAAGCCATGACTCCATGTCAAATGCCGCGTCGTAAGCCTTGCCCTTTACGGTCTCTGCCTTCTCAGTGGCGTAATCCAGGGCCTCATCGAGAGCGGACTTTGAGCTCTGATACAGCTTGTTCCAGGTGTTCTTCGTGCTCTCCTCGACAGCCTCGTAGTTCTCCTTGACGCTGGAGAGCACATCGTTCTTCTCTTTCAAAGCTTCTTGATACCAATTGTTGCCACGGTGGTTAGCCTCGATGGCGATCTCATTGAAGGTCTCCTCTGGGGGCAGCACGAAAGCTGTGCTGACTGCCGCGAGCGGCAAGACGTGTGAGAACCTCATGGCGGATGAAGTGTCTGTTCAAATGATGGGTTCAGGGAGAGAAGTGATAGAGGAAGGAGAAGAGAGCCTAAATGGTTGCCTACAAGAGTAATAAAGTGATGGTAGCGCAATTGGTGGTCGGCCTCATCCGCCGATGATGACGAGACCTTCTCCGCGCGTCACCGATCCTTCCATCCAGCGCGAAAGCGAGGCCTTACTGCGCGGCTTCACTGCTGGTGAGCAGATGGCTGCCTCTTAGCAACACCCTCTCACAAGAGTGGAATAACCGCACAGCATTTCTTTAGCGACTCTGTTCAAGATCAACAGTGGTGATGTGCATGGTAGACTCGCCAGGATCATCTGAAGTTCATTACAGAAAGCACAGGGCAACGGAACTTATGTGGGGTCAAACGCCGCTAAAGCCGCGCTTCATTTCACGTGGCTCGCCTCCAGTCACGACACGATCATCGTACTCGAAAGCCTTTTTGCGTCCTATGGGGATACCAACCTGCTGCCTTTTCAATTCTAACGACATCCTCAAACATGTGTACCCCAACAACCCGACTCCTGACTCGCGCACTTTCGTGAGTGAAGCCACAGACAGGCTCGGCATACAACTGGGAGCCCAGAGTCGTAAAAGGAGGATACAAGTGTCCCGGGTGGCGTCTATCACTGGTCGGCTGGCAGATGGAATATGCAACACCGTGAGCAGAATCCGTCCTTGTTTCGGGGTTACCTCCGCGCAGACCATATCGGACAGCACTGCGATCTTGCCTATGGACAGGTGATACGCTCTGCCATGCGATGGCTTGGCGACAGATGCAGTGCTATGGTCCGTCATATGGTGCGTCAAAGCTGGTTCGTAGCCAGTGGCATTTTCGAATAGCACCTTCGGATAGGGCATTAGAGAAAACCTCAGGATGCCCAGTGGCACTGTAGCTCTTACGGTAGGTCAATCTCGATATCAGGCAACAATACATGGTGTTCAAGGACTGGGGCCCGTCGCTGTTCCCTAGCCATGTGCCTCACGACCTACAACCTGGTCAGGCCATGCGTGGAAGATCTGAAAGTATACTGAAATGGGTCGTGTAACTGCAGAATGTCGCGTGAGGTTTCTGTTGTTGAAGGTGGTCCGGCCTTCGGTGTAACGAGGCGGCTGTATCGAGCTACGCTCACGCAGATTGTCCACCAGCCAAGTCCGCAAAGCATTGCTCCCGCTGGCATAAACGTCGGGAATTCGAGCATGTACGGCGCAGAGCTTGAACAACCGCTCAGCTGCAATCGAAGCACGGAGAATTTCAGCATCCGAAGATCGTACGCGAAGCGATGCATGTCGTTAATTACTTCTCGCATTGCCCTGAGACATGGGCTCGTTGATGGAGGAACGTGCCGGACATTACATGCCCTTGGCAAGAGCCAAGTCCTTGACTTGACTGTCCGCAGAAGCCATGGTCTTGCGCCTGGTACCACGTCTCAGCTTTCGGCTGCATACTTATCGTTATCCGAATACAGTCGACATTACAATGCACGACTTGAGTGATGACCTGTGGAACGGACTTTGTCATCTCAGGTGGAGTTCACACGTAGTGAACATATTCCCGGTAGCATGAACGAAGGTGGGGAAGGCATGAAGTGAGGTTTGAAGCCTGCTCGGAGACAAATTGCGGTACGTAGATGGACGCTACTTTGTGGTGTCGTGGCGCACATTGCACTATTGTGGTATTGTGATACGCCTCCGCGAGAAGGAATGTGGTGTAATTAAATCTCATCGACATGTTCGGTACGTCCGAAGCCAACCCATGATGCAGTCCAGAAGCTTTGAAATGAGTGTGGCAGAGCTTCATTGATTGTGAAGAGTAGTGATGATGGATGTGATCTCGGGAATCGGTATCCTTCAGACCCGGGACTGCAGGTGCGCACGATGTTTCGGATCCGCTACGGGAACTATTCGTCATGCCGAGGGGTTCTGTTTCCAACCTCACGTCGATCCTCGATTTTCTTTAGATGTACGCAGATCTAATGACCCCAGAACACAGCTCACGATCGAAGAAACGTCTGCACCTCTACTGGTTGGATTAGGGCAAACAGCTCCCGGTGGGCTGGAATTACGCCAGAATACTGGGCATGCGTACCCAAACATCAGGTACGGACCAATCCAATCTCCAACCACATCTCATCATCAGGCATCTGGCATCTGCCACCATCTGCCATCGATCTATGCAGCAAGCTAGTATATCGGTACATCCTCGAGATCGCATGCACATTACCGAATGCAGTATTGCATCTGCTTCCGTTCGCACCGCTCATTAGACCTAGGGCCCTAGCCTTCCTCTTCCGCTTCGCATGAACGCCGTGAAAGCGCTTAGCGACCCCATTTGACATCTATAGACCACTACTGCACATGCTTTGCTTGACAGCAAGCGGATGGGATCAGCGGCAAGGGTACGCCTACACGATAATGCTCCGTAGTGTGACGCCATGTTTAAGGTATTGCCTTCTCCATGTCGTGTCGAGTCCGGAGGTTGCCTCTTAATGTCGCAGATGTCGGTCTTCATTTACATTAGCAAGATGGTCGCTGGGGGATTTTATTAGCTGTGCTTCTGCCACTACGCTTGAGCGTACAGACCCTCCGAAGCATACAAATGAATACGTGATTCCCAGCGACCGCTGAGCAGCAAACCTTTCCTTGAGTAACCTGTCTTTACGGCTCGTACACACACAGCTGGTCGCTCCTTTTGGATTACCTGGAATACATACGCGTTGCGCAGGACGCTACGATCTAATACACGATCTCGGAAGATGTCACAAACTTCACGAGTCCTAATTTACCTCGTGCGCCGCGACCTGCGCTTAGCCGACAACCCGATATTCAACGAGATCTCGCGCTTGCATAGCCAGTCGCAGAAGCCGTTCACTCACGTCCTTCCAGTCTTTGTCTTCCCGGCCGAACAGGTGGAGGTCTCTGGTTTCCTGTCGTCGGAGCAAGAACGATCGCCATATGCAGAGGCCCGCAGCAAAGTTGGTGGCTTTTGGCGCTGCGGCAGGCTGCGCGCCAAATTTCTTGCTGAGAGTGTCTGGTCTCTGAAGGATGACCTTGAGGGTGCCGGAAGCGGGCTCGCAGTACGGGTTGGTACAGTCAAAGATGCGGTACAATCGATCTTAGATGGATACCGCGAGCGCAGCGACGCCGAAGTTCATGGCTTATGGATGACTGGCGAGGAGGCTTGGGAGGAGGAGAAGGAAGAAGACCATGTCCGCGACCTGATGAGCCGTGAGGATAAGGAGTTCAAGCTATGGTCGGACGCAAAGTATTTTCTCGCGGACGACGACCTACCATTTAACGATATCAAGCAGTTATCAGACGTGTTCACCAACTTCCGCAAGACGGTTGAGCCGCTGCGCAACGCACCTCGGAGACAGTTGCCGAAACCTGAGAAGCTGCCGCCGTTACCTGAGTACATTCCGGCACAAGCAGCACCGTTCAGCATACCAGATAGCCTCGATGGCACGATTGAGGCGCTGTACAAGCCTTTGCACGAGGACCTAGAAATCCCACGCATGCCCAGCATGCCGCCAGGTGTACAAACGGCGCATCCCTTCCTTGGCGGATCGAAAGCTGGCCACGAGCGTGTCCGTCACCTCATAGAGTCTGGCTCCATGTCATCTTACCAAGATACCCGAAATGGTTTGCTGGGCCTTGACTTTTCTACCAAGCTCTCCGCATGGCTGGCGCTCGGCTCCATTACTGCGCGTCAGGTCCACTGGCAGTTAGTGGACTTTGAAGACGGCAAGACAGATGTTGGCAAAAAGGCGCCAGGCTACGGAAAGGGCGAGAACAAGGGCACCGCTGGCGTCCGATTTGAGCTCCTTTGGAGAGACTACATGCGTCTTTGCACCCGCAAATTCGGCACGAAGCTCTTCTACTTGCCAGGGTACAGATACGATAAGGAGGCGAAGTTCAAGTTGATCAGTTCACCATACACGCACTCTACAGAGAAGAAGAACACCAAGGGCGTTAACGACGACGATACAAAGATCACCGTTGAGCGATGGCTCCGCGGCGAAACCGGCACGGGGTTGATCGATGCTTCACAGCGCGAGCTTTTCTTGACAGGCTGGACCTCCAACAGAGCTCGGCAGAACGTAGCATCTTATCTCACGAAGCATCTGGGTATCGACTGGAGACTCGGCGCCGAATGGTACGAAACGAATCTCATCGACTACGATGTCCACAGTAACTGGGGCAACTGGCAATACGTAGCCGGCGTTGGCAACGACCCCAGAGGCGCTGCGCGAGTCTTCAATCCGGTCAAGCAGGCAGTAGACTACGATAGCAATGGCGATTATGTCCGCGCATGGGTACCTGAGCTCCGTGACGTCGGTAATGGAGACAAAATCAGAGCGAGCGAAAAAGGCGTCGATTTCGAGATGCGACGTTCGAACGGTCGAGAGGATCTCATGGGTGTTTTCCAAGCATGGCGTTTGCCTGCTGAAGAGAAGAAGAGGTTGGGTCTTGAAGGTGTGGAGTGGGTTGAGCATCCGCTCATCAAAATTGATTTCTCTGTTAATCGACGAGGTGGTGGTCGCGGTCGGGGCAATGCTCGCGGTAAGAGCCGTGGAGGTCGTGGAGGTGGAGGTAGCTATCAGCAAAAGGCTGATCGGAAGAACTGAACGTTTGGTGTTGATACCCTTTCGCCTGCACTCACAACGTGCACTGTCTTGGCGATGTTTTGGTTATGTTGAAAGGATAGATAGGAAAATTTGATTTTGGCTTTGAAATGGGCTATGCTTGGATGGTTGCTACACAATTTTGTATACAGTCTTCGGCTTGACATTCGTTGGCCCGGCCGCAGATTGTAGATACCCAGTCGCTATGAACACAAATTACATTGAAGCTTTGTTGACATTCTCGACCTTCGAGCGGATGTAGTCATAAGGGTGATAGCGTGCGTGACTTGCCCCAGCGTACGAGTGTTCGCCGATACCCTTCAAACTCCAGCCTCTCCCAAAGCTAATATCCTTTCTCGCTCGGTCTCCCAGAGTCGCACTCATACTCGCTTGCCTTCTATGACAGGCGTGCTGCACCGGAGAGGTATGTAGCACACGTCGCCAACCCCGCAGCCAAGGCAGCAGCCAGTCCATTGATCTATCTAACCCAGCGCTTAACATTTATTCAAGTTCGCCCGAAGATAACAAGCTTTATGCCGTAGTCATCTGCTGGGCATTTGTTCCTGGCCAGGCTTTTGAACATACCATGAGCCTTAATGACCTGGGTGCTAGTCTTTCCAGTCCGAGCAAGCAGCAAATATTCAAGAGTCGACCCTGCGCGCACTAGGAGACGGTCAAAGCGTACGTCGTCACCAAGCTCTTCTGCAGTTGTCATGACCCCGTGCAGTACCGCAAAGTTCGCAGTGATCGCAACATCCCACGCCTCCATGTAAGCGTTCATCCTATCCCAGATCGCAGGTGCTCGTGATGGTGTGGTGCCATAGTGTAGCTGCACGGCGGTCTTTCGACAGCTGTTCGTAAAATAGCTGGTCGTAGATACTGCAGCGATGAACCACGCTGCCGACATGAGTGCCATAGCAGTCTTCGCAACCCACGCATGTTCGAAGCCCAGTCGATCATGCAGTTCGAATATCGAGTATGCAAAGAAAGGCATCATGTTGAGATAGAACAGCCTGTGCAGGGTTCTGTGCGCAAGCGTGTTGGCCAGATTGAACGGAGGTTGGTACAGAAGCGATGCACTACCTGCGGTGTCGCCACCAGGTGTCCCGACAGTTCCGACATGCAGTGGCGTATTCTGCTGTTGCTCGTCGATGACTATTAGCGTCAGAGAATCACGAAGCGGCATAGCAGTGACTGTGCAGGCTTCTGGTGCCAGGTCAGGGTCACCTTTTGTCCACAATTGCCAACACAGATGTCCCATGAACCGAAGTTGCACATAGCCATCAGTCTTACCCAGGACTTCGAAGAGAGCCGCCGTTGTTGTCTGCTGCCGCTGACAAAGCTGAGAGCGCACCTTGACGAAGCTAATGCATAACGTATTGCCATCTGTAGCACGCGAGGTGATGGCTCGAATTCGGCGACCATCGCTAGCCAAGGACCTATAAGAAGCGTGCTCCGTTCGTACGATGGTACACTGCGATTCTTCAGGCCAGTGAGTCAGGAATAACCATGCTAGATCGCTGTGCGTTCCATGGGCGTCGATTTGCAGACCAGACTCGGTAACCCGCACAACCTCTGTGGCGAGTAAGTGGTCTCCGCACGGTGCTCGGGGTATCCAGGATATGTAGGCCTCGCTTGGAGGATAATACTTGTCGTCATGAGGTAGGAACAGTAGACCAACAGGGAGTAGATCGAAAGAGTGTAGAATTCTCCGCATCCGATCACGGGCGGAGAGATATTTTAAAGGTTGTATTCGCAAATATGTTAAGGACCCAAGGATATAGTGGACATCTTCCGGCTTACTGGTAGATCTGCTCGCTAGATCATTCCACACGCGGACAAGATGAGCACATCGCATCCGCGCCACAGCTTCAGTGTGACCACGCGGTCCGCCACCAGCCGCTTTGACAGCTCTACCATCGACATGAAGCAAATATCGCACCTCCCCTGCGAATGATAAGAAGGCAAGCATACATAGCAGGTTTACGACCTGATTGGAGTGAAGGACACCGCTGTCACATGCTTTACGCTCCTTGCTGTAAAGGTTGATTGTCCACGCCAGACCGGCAGAACACACGACGAACACTATTACCGGAGGAATGATGGAGGCTGCGGCGATCAGAAGGGTGTTGCAAAGGGCCACTTCAGCGACGAATGAGCAAAAAACCTCGAGGCTGGCGAACGTGGTCAGGAATAAGATCATCGCCTTGCGTAGCAGGTCCGCCAGCGCTCGAACCCTCCGGGCGAAAGACGTGGGCCACGCTTGGCCAAAGCTTCCTCGGAATGCGGACAGTGCTTGATTTGCACAGCAGAGGCCGATAGCGACCTTCATGGACCGGACAACGGGCCCAACCAGCCAAGCGGTCCCAGTTGCTGAGACTGTTATCTCCGGTGCAATGTGTGTCAGAGTGAGACCAACAGTCGATTCTAGCCACTCTAGCGAGAGCGACTGATTCTCTAATGCTAGATGTACGCTGTTCGAAAGCACAGCTTCCTGAAGTGTCCAACTGCGGCCAGCCCAAGGTGAACAGAGGAGAGTGCTAAACGTGTCACATATGGCCAGGTAGCCATTCGCGTCCGGTAAAGTCACATGATAAGGACGTTCGATCCCGATGAGCGCGCAGCCAGAAGATCGGCTACGCCCGAGATGCGGCATAGGTGTTTGGGCCAGAGTATTGTCGAGCACGATCGTATAGACTGCGGAGGCATAGATCATAGCCATCTGGTCGATAGCCCTCGCCTTAACAGCGCCGTGACTTCTTCCTGTCGGAACGCAGAGTGTGTCTATCCAGAACCAGGATGGTGCTCCAGCCCAGCGACGCCCGCTATTGTCATGGGGCGGTATTCCGCACCGCACATGCTTGCATATGCGTTCATACTGGCATAGCGGAAGCGCTGTGGCTCCAGGGTTACCCAGTCCGTCTGCCCACACGTGGGAGACAGCAACGTAGCGCGTGAAAGGGCCGTGAGTTACGAAATCGACCAAAGAACCGACTGCCATATCAGCGGCTTCTACTGTAAGCTTTCTGTCCTTCCCAACTCTAGTGCTGATGATCGGAATCCGTCCCGCTTCAATCAGCTCCACTACTCGTGCAGTGTCGACTGAGACTGACTCGCATCGACATTGTGCAGTTGCGTGTCTGGTGACGTAAGATTGCTCGTCGACATTATATGCTATACACGAGATGGACGTGCATCGCTGATGCTGGCCACATGTGAGGCGTCCTTGTGATTGAAGCAAGTAGATTGTATTCACGTAGTTCTGGCGCTTGCAGATCCTCCGGATTAGGGACGGACAAAACCCATGCAGCAGCATCTGTTGCTGCAAGAACCGTGCAGGGCATGGAAGCTCATCGTGTCCCGTCAGACACCAGGGCCGAAGAGCTTCATCTAGCTCAAGTTCGGAGCGTGGCTCGGAATGCATTACAAGATTGCACATTCGATTCAGTGTAATTATAAGCGTTTTGACAGACAGAGCGACAGGCGCGTGGCGAATGTCGTCCATGCCAGGTACGAAGTCGAACCAGATACTGGCCTCCATTGCAGTCTGTATGGCCTCCCTAGCATGATCGACAGCATCTGTCCACTTCCGTGACACTGCTGCCGTCTTTCGCAGACTCCAGATCCACTGATCCAGGTAGCCGAAAATAGGTACACCCGTGACGGTGCTTAGCTCGTCGTCATCGATGGTCGCCTTGATGAAGGGTTTATGATCGATGTCACGGCCTGTGAGCTCGGCCAGAAGTCCAAAGAAGAGCCATGATTGCATGAAAGCGGCAAGATCTCTTGGCGAGCGAGTTATGTTAAGCGAACCATCTTCCATAAAGCCATGGCGAGCTGGAAATGTCTTGAAACCATCATGATCGTACTTGATACAAGCGAGGTATGGTACTTTGAACGGAGGTAGTCGTGAAACTGGAGGCTGTGGCAGGTAGTCCATGGCTGGCTGTAGATGGTGACTGAATGCTATGCAAGTATCGTTGTTGGGTATACATGAAGGAGCATGATCATCAAGTAATGAATTCGACTGCCTCAGCCTCCGCTGCCGCGTGGATTGTACAGTCGGACAGTAAGGCTGATTCATGATACCTTGGTCGATAGCGGGCTGTAAGCGCGTACTGTGCCTCAAACATCGAGCGCGGCGTATCGCCCGCGTTCGATGCAGTCTTCGCTTATGCATACCCCTGGTCACAGCAACCGCCGCAATGAGCTCCTACGCTGGAGGCCATCCCTACACAACTTGCGTTTTTCTGTTTTCGGCGAGGAGTTCATCGTATGTCGCTTAGTATACTCGTGCCGTGCATATACTATCTTCAACCACCTCAGTAAATGTCTCTGATATGTACGTTGTAGCTGAATACCCACAACAGGTACCTTGCCGTCTCACTCGTTATGTACACTTCAAGATATGCTAGATAGATGGGGATACCTGTGGTGGAGTCTGGCTTAGATGCTTCGTCTGAGCATCTCATGTCTTCGTGGTCAGTGGTCTCTCCTAAAGGACTATCGAATAAGTTCCTGATCACGCCAACGGCACTGCGGACTGCCATGTAAGACTGAGCGTAACGTTTAGGTGCGCATAGCGCCCGCAGAATACTGAAGGGAGGCTTCAAGTTTAGAGTGTCGCGAGCAGCCCGGTCGCTCACGAGCAGGTCATGCCTTCGCGCGGGAGAGCATTTGTTCTCATTCTGGCGGAAAATGCTCGACGTCCACACACCGTGGCTCCCAGAGAAACTTTCCAAGGGCATCCATATTCCAACCTCTCCTCCTTCTCGGGGTATACCGTCCGTAGCCATAACCATAATCATAGCCATGGTCGTCACCGGTGTCATTCCGCGGCTGCCCGCCTCCGCGCCCAGCCAAGCCTAAGACCGGCCAGATAGGGATATAGCAGACTTGGCCCATGCCGCAGCCGGGCGAACAAGTAGTCCACTGGTCCGCCCAACCTAGCCAGGCCATGAGTTCCTCGATGTTGCGGCCATTACGGTACACATCTAGGGTGATGTTTATATAGAATGGCGAGCTCGGCGCAGGTAGTATAGCAGAAGCGTTGTTGAAGTGCTGTAGCCAGATGGACTCCGTACTTAGGAAGACCGGAAGCAGAGTGCTGCAGATGGTCGCCAATACCTCGGAAACCGCGTTGCAAGCGGTGAGCTCGCCAGAGGAAAGCTCACCGAGGTCGAAAGGTTCGTACTGCATTTTGCAGCGTTCGAGAGCCGCCTGCGACTCCGGCGCCCAGAGACTGAAAGCAGCCTCGAGCCTGTCTTTGGTGAAAAGAGGATACTCGTAATAGGGCATCCACAGTCCATGCGCTACTTCTCGCACACGAGCAACGCGCGAACGTAACTCGCTATCGTTCAGTTGATTGCGACTTGCAGCCAGCAGTAGTGACAGGTCGTAGATATGGCTACCATAGAAAGTTACGATCTCTTGGGTTGTGAGAGTCCAGTCTATGCCGCTGCAAGCCTGAGACGATGATGCCAAAACGGCGCGCATACGATGTTCCACCGCTTCCCGCATGTATTGACCATCGGCTACGCTCACGTTCAGCGCTCTCTGCACCCGCCGTCTTCTAGTCAACTTGGTGAGCGCAATCTGCCTGTCCGCTTCGTCCGTAGGCGATATCCAGTGACCTTGAGCTGTCAGATTGTAGAGTCGACGCTCCTGTGTCATGCGTGCATTTTCTTGGTCGGCAAGAATAGGGTCATAAAAGGTGAATAAGCCACAGCTGTCGATCTTTGCCCTCACCTCGCCACGTCCAGGCACGCTACGAGCGAAGCCGTAACGTTTGGTCGCTGCGTCGTATGTGCTGTACGACATAAAAGGGCTGATGCTTACCAGCCATCCAGGACCTCGAGAGCTGCCATTCGTCCGCGCGCCGTGTGCCGCTGGCAATGTAGGGGCGCTCAGTCCGTTTCTCGAATGCTTCGCACTCGTCACTGCGTGCCAAGGCAACATATCATCCCCATCAAGCGATGGAGCTGAGATGTTGAGCCAAGACACAAGTTTCGCAGAAGGCGAGCTGAAGTTACACCATATAAGTTCGAAAGCGGCGTTCATCCGAACGATGCCTTCATAGCCCCAACCTGGTCCTCCTAGGCTTTTGTCCAGGATGAAGTTGCAAAGGCCATCTGCGCGGTCGTACTCAGCTTGAAGAGGGCTCCAATGCGTGCAGTTCTCATAGCCATCCCAGCCAGGCCCACAAATCGGCAGATCATAACTTCCATTCTGGTTGGGTAGCGGTCCGAAAGCTGAATTATCCGGCACATTGGCCGAGTTGTTGTGAATCATCAGCATCTGACTGAGCATACTCCTATCGTCCATAAGACTCGCGCTCGTCCCATCGAAGTACAAACACTTGACGTCCCTAGTCGTACGGTAAGTCAGAAGATGGCTGTCCGGCATATTGCCAGCGATCCAGTACGACATCTCGGCGTCGAAGGCGAACCACTCCGGGCTAGGAGGTGCGCTGGTGCCCATGCGGGCGTGGTAGAGATTAGTATGCTTCGCCACGGTACAAGGTGCGATAGTGTGCCCAGCGGGAAAGAAGGTGTTGGGCCATTGTTGGAGGAGGCCGAGGGTGCTGTGGAAGATGAGTGGTGATGGCGAAGAGAAGTTAAGGCGCGGGAAGAGCTCGCTGTCGCCCCCCAAAACCTGCTGCATCTCGTGGGCGGCGGCAAACCGGGTGAGTAGTCTCAAGGCTTGGAGGGCGGCGATGGCAAGCTGGAGCTGGCCCATAGTTACTAGCATCGCATTTTCGCGGGCAATAAGCTACCGCATTCTGAAAAGGCGAGGGGAAGGATTATCATCTCTTGGTTCGCTCGCACCAGCTGCGACGCGTACGGCTGTTTAGGGCTGCTCAGGCTTCAAGATAAGGTACCTACATTTAATCGTAAGTACCTTCTCTCGCATACTACCAGCGACTCCCATGGGCAACCAGGATGTGGTGCAGACAGCAGTGAGGGATGCCTACTGAATCTCCCGGACGTTTGACAGGATGAATTCGACTTGAAGGGAGCAGTGGATTTCGGAAGACGCTCTCCGAGACATCTAACACACGTGACGTCTAGCCGCATGAAGCGAAAAATATCCGACACTAGAGCGTAGCGTTGCTGAGAGACGAAAGCTAAGCTGTGACCCCAATGCGCCGATCCTATGTCAACCCTTCCTTCCTAAACCTGCCACACCGCACCTACTCTTCCAAGTTTTCATCGCCCATCGCGGTGGCAACCGCAAAGCTTTATAGCTCACGAGTCGCGCTTGTGCCTCTCTAGCACGGCCAAGTGCATAGGCGACTGCAACCGCCACTCCGAGTGCTGCCGAGCGCCTCGCAAGCGCCTGGCAAGGCTGGCGTGTTGTTGCGCTTGGGATGGAATTCGTGTCCGGATGACCGACGTACAACATCAGCCGCTCGAATATAGCGCAATAGGTAGGAAATGAAGCAGGAAATGAGTTGATTCGGATACAGTAGCGCTGCTCTATGTGACGTCGCAATCGTCAGATGGGAGGCAGGCAAGGTGCGTGCGCGACGCACGCACGCGCATACCGCGTTTGGGCCAGTTCATCAATCGCGTGCAACGCCCTTTCCATTCTTATGTGTCACATCAGAAAACTGAAGCAACTTTCGCTCTTACTTGTACTCCGTAGGTCTCGTCTTCTCACCAGCATCAACAATTGCCCATAGACATCCGGCAGCACGACAACCCCAACGACCACTCGACGTCAACATCAGTGTTTAAAAGCACAGCACCGCCAAAATGGGTGCCGTACTCTCTTGTGTGAGTCCTGCCAGCGTCGCAAGACATCCTCAAGACGTTACTGACGACAGCCATACCAGATTCAAAACTGCTTCGCCATCATCGGTCGAGCTTTTATGGCAGTCGTGAACGCAATCGCTTCTGTCTGCATGGCCATCATCAACGTACGTACCTCCTCTCACAGTCGCACAGTCTTCACTGAGCAGCATGCTGACCGGCTCTTCCATGCAGGGCATCGTCGCGATCTTCATGGCTATCGTCTCCTGCCTGACTTGCGGAAAGGCCGGGCGCAAGAGAGCAACAACAAGTGCGGTCTGATTAAGGCGCGCGTTCCGCATGATCGGGACCTTGACGTGATGCGAGCCTCTGCGCGAACGACCACCATAAACACATCGAATCGCATCGCACTGTACGCGAACCACCTACGACTTCTCGAGCAGCACGTAACACCATGGCGAGTTGCATGAACGGACTATGTTGGCATTATGGTGTGACGGACGGCGAGGTGTGACGCGGCAATCTATCAGCGTTGCGTTTTCTGGAGAGACTTGGTTTTACGAGGAGCGAGCATGAGATACCCCTAGACAGCGTACATGCTTTCGAATAAAGAATAATGTAATGCGCGTTTCTTCTTCACCACTTTCACCCTAGAGTCTGTGTCGCTCGTCGCTATCGCCAACTCGATTGCGCCGTCTTTGCCTGTATGATGTCGCGTCGGCTCGAGCCTGCCATCACTGGTGCAGGCACAGCAAGGAGAAAGCCACAGTATCTGAGCGACGCATAAGTGCCGGAAGAAGATCCATAATACAACTACACAAGCCTGCTACAACCCAGAGAAGCAGAAAAAGGTAGGCACGCGCGCAAAAGCACCATGCTCCATTGAACGCCTATCGTCGTGATTCAAGCATTACCATATCGGGTCCAGTGGTAGGGGGTATGTGATGTTTCTCGCTCGTCCATCTCCATGCTGGCTATTGACAGACGCTGCTGCTGCTGCCTCGTGCTCTGGCTTCGCACACCCAGCGGTCTAACGTGCTCTTCCTCTCATGTTACGCTGCTCGTATCGTACTCGTGCTCGTGTCGCGCGGTGGAGGGTTACTAGTGCTTTGAAGCGACCACTGTGTCGGTTTGTTAGCAAGGTCATTCCAAGGACTCTATTGTCGCATCCTGGTGCTCCGCACTACGTGGCGGTACTTACCAGAAGGCACAATAATGACCACCAGCAAGATGATGATACCAATGATAATGCACATCCGCATCTTCATATCCTTCCACCACATCTGCTTTCGCACGCGGTTGGCGCCGCGTCGGAAGCCATTCGCTTGGGTAGCGAGAGCATCGGTCTTGTCTTGCAGGCTGTCGAGGCGCTCGCCGCGTTCGGAAGCTTTGTGGATGTTGCGCTGCATCTGGTTGACTGCGTCGTTGATTTCCTATAAGAAGCGCACGTCAGCATACAAGGCTCCAATCTGGGAGTAGCGTCCATGTTGCTGGTAGGGGTCGGCCAGGTGCGGGTCGGCAGGCACGCATCGCAGTCTTATGGTACAGGCGCTTCGCATCACATTATTTTCATCATCGCTCTCCTAATATTGTCCTGTTCTGTGCGCATAAGGTCCAGCGCTCTAACGCTGCCCGCCACACAAGTTGTCCGTTCATGTGCTTGCCGCTGCCTGCTTCCCAATAGCCCTGCCTGCCGACCTTGTCGCCCTCCCCAATGCCGCCGCGTGTGCCTCTTTCACCTACAGTCTGCAGCTGATCTGTGCGGGAGTTGCCGGTGTTGGTCGGCGCCTGCTCGCCGCGCGAGACATATGGGTCGTAAAGCCCACTCTGGTTGGAAGACATGGCTGCTGTTTGTTGGGCTAAGCTCTCGAAGGTGATCGGTAGGGTTCAGTGACGGCGATGATTGTCGCGAGCGCAGTGAGAGTGTTCGAATGGAGTTGTGAGGCGCTCGAAGGGGTTCGCTGGGTTGGAGTGATGTTTGAGGAGGTAGTGAGGATGTCGCAGATTGTAAGACGACGATGGCGCGGTCTCCGGAAGTTTCCTTGGCGTTCCCGGCCCCGGCTTTGTGGCTTAGCGTGGTCGCAACGTCACGTTCTTCTACGCCACCACGCATATACATGAACAAAGTCATCAACGCGGTAGCTCACTCCATCAACGCGAAAGCATGGCACTGGGCACAGCTGCCCACTTGGAAGCCGTCCAGGAGAATGCTTCCAATGCTGATTGGCAACATATGCTTCCCAAGTTGTGTACGGAGCATGCAAGCGGCACTGAGAGATGTCTAGGAAGATCCTATGCGAGAGATTTGCTGGTACGATACGCTTACACTAGATCATACATCTTCGACTCGGACCGAATGGCTCTTTCCTGCATGGCCTCACCGTACATGAAGCCGTGCAGGTAGACCTCACCTAGCAACTCATACGCAGGCCCGCCCTCAATCTTCAGCTCGCGCAACAAGAAAGGCATACTGCCGCCATACAAGAGGCACACGTCATCACCTTGTCGACACCAGCCACGAGCCATACCCACGTGACCCTGCTCTGTGATCAGGACCTTACAACCTTCGTACTTCGCAGCAAATGGACCAAGCAACTGCTCAGTAACGTACTGGTCCAGCCAAGTAGTCGGGATATACGGATCGACCTGCGCAGGCAGATCGGTTGTCCCACAACCGATACCGCCTTCGCCATCAGACGTCCGAAACGCAAAATGCTTGTATACGTATCCCAGTAGGTTTTCGCGAGACAGTAGCGAGCGATGGGCTCCTATGCCAATCCCACCGTCAGTGTCTCTGCCGAGAGCATGTCGCTGATAAGCGCTGTATAGCTCATTTTGCCTGACTTCGAAACGCTCGCCTCGAAAGACGGATGTGCTGAAGAAGCCGTCCGTGCAGAAGATACGCAGTATTGCTTCAATCATGGATTGTCCTGATTGCGCATATCGCTCTGGCAATCCCAACGCGCGACAGTAGGTATGACCGCGTTCCAGCATCGATCTCCAGATTCGTGGCTTTGCGCTGAGGTGCTCTGCAAGTCTGGCGTGCGAATGAACGGCCTTGACTCGGTCCAGAGGTAGGCCTTCGAGTCGAAGGGTCGCATCGACCTCGTTTCCTAAGGACGGTCCTCTGGGGACAGTGCCACTCATTGCATCGTATCTGGAAGCCCGGCCTTCGTAGTCCACGCCGCTGCTGGCATCGAACGGCGAGCCATTTCCGTTCATCCTATCCAGCTTGATACACCACGAAGGCAGGTCCTCGCCAGGTCGCGGCCGCGCTGCATGATACAGGATCTGCAGCGATCTGTCGACACTGATGCACGCACGGGTATAAAGTAGACAAACCTGTTGGTCATCCCACCGAACGTCTGGCGCTGGGTATTGCTTCCCACCAGCAGCCGTCAAACCGAGCAGCGAGAAGATCTTATCTTTCGGTTTCGTGGCTTCCCGGTTTGCGACGCATGGGATCATGTATGACAACGACACCGGATATTCTTCGATCATCTCACGCCAGGAGTACTGCAGCATTGACAAAACGTAACGAACGGAGTCTCCAACTAATGCGCGAAACTCAGTTGCTGCGAGAGTCGAGCGCATCGCGCCGAAGCCAAGGCAAAGGCGCAGCCAGCTTAGCCTCTGCTCCCCGTACATCAGGGTGGGTGGTTTGCTGTAGCTGACACATACTTCCTGCAACGTCCAGGATCGGCGAAACCAGGGCAGAGCGAACAAGGCAGCTAACGGTGTCGCGGCGTTCGCATGCTTACCACTCAGCTGTCGGACCACCGCATCTGCCATGCCTATCTTCCTCGATTCGTCATTGACTGCAGTACTCCAGATCCTCAGCGTATCGAATGCTTGCTGAACTATATCCTCACGGAGTGGACTGTCCTTCTCTTCTAGCCAACATAGCACCCTCGACGCCGAGGGATATATGTCAGTCATATACCGCATCTGCTGCGTGCGCTCTGCACCATCTTGCTGGTTGACGCAGATAGCATCGACCCAGATGTTAAGATCGCTCTCCGTGTCACGGACGCGCCGCAGCAAGCTCCAGAGGTTGTATGTGATCTTCAAGACCCGGTTACCGATGAAGATGGTATGCAGATCCTTCTTATCATCGCCCCAAACGTATGACAGAGCGGCGTAGCCCGGCTCTCTCTGCTCGTCGAGGCTCCAGACCTCCAGGTCCGCTTCTAAAGGGTCGTCTGGCTGGCCCGCATGGAGGACGAGGATGCGTATCTGGCGGTCCTTAAGCGACTCGTATCGATGGGTGCGCGAGATGGAGGCGATTCTGTAGCGAGCTGCATCAACAAGTGTATTGGAGGCTCAACGCCTGATGATACGTACAGCTTGGTGGTCCACGGGTCGCTCCGACTTCCGGTCTTCTGGTCGAGAGCAGCTTTTGTAGCTCCATCCCCACCGTTGCAGAAATTCTCAGCTCGTTTACTGACAACGCGGCCATGCCATCGACTCGCACCGCCTTCGGCAACAGCATCCTCCTCCTGCATTACCACTACCTTCTCTACTGCTCAGAAGCAGCGTTGCCGTATCGCCTTGTACCTACATAATCCCAATCCACGCATCACCGCGGTCTTTGCGCAAACGGTATTCCGTGGGATGTCTCACTTACCGCCTCGAGCACAGCGCTTAGCCCTACACGGCACCCGTGCTGCAGCATGATCGTGAAGCTGTCGCTTTGAAGCGCTTGTTTGCTAGGTATGCAGCCATGCGGACCATGTAGAACGCACGTCATAGTCAACAGCAAGCTGCCGAGCGTCGAACAACCAGCACTGCCAGCACGGGATGTATATGGCACAACGTTGTACGCATATCATGGCGGCTAGGTGTAGGAGCGGCATGGGTGGTCGTAAGCATTGCACGAACCCGCTAAGATAGTATGCAGATATTATGCTTTTATCCATCTCCTGCTCCATCGCTTAGAAATGGACTCCAAGACCGTGGCGTCCAATGAATCCTAGATCCTCAAACAGAACCAAAAGTCTTGGTGGCGATGAGTGTTCGCTGTCCTTGAAGTGCAGACTTGATGCACGGCATTGACCATCTTTCTTCATGCAGGCGTTGATTCACTGCTGGAAGCGAACCGATCGAACAAGAACAACTCTGACGTATCACCACGACCTCCAATGCCCATGACAGAATGGTTCCTGTCTCGTTCTTCTGAAAACGAGGACAACGCGATGGAGCGTACAAAGTACTGGACTGCATGCATCGTGGTGCCTGCCTCCTACATCAAAGGGCCGGCTTGAACCGCTAGCGGGCCAAAAGTTGCTCTCCCAGCGACGACTCATGAGGTGAAGCGATGCGCGAAATATAGCGTGCCAATTTACACAATACTTCTCTTCAATTTCATACACAACTTCTAGCATAGTTCTGCCAACATGGCCCCCATCATTCACCCCCTCTTTCCTTTCATCCCAGCTGCTTCTGAGCACTTTACACAGCGGAGCCCCCAACCATCTTCTTAGGCTCCAACATCAACTCCGGCCTAACCGCCTTGTCGAACTCCTCCTCGCTGAGAGCCTTAAGCTCCATCGCTGACTGCTTGAGGCTGAGACCCTTCTTGTGCGCGTTCTTGGCGACCTTGGACGCCATATCATACCCAATAACCGGGTTGAGACAAGTGACCAGCATGAGCGATTCCTTCAACAGCGCTCCAATCCTCGCCTCATCCGCCTCCAACCCTTCCACAAGATGTTTCCGGAAAGACGTCATACCGTCCGTCAACAGACGAGAAGAGTGCAGGAGGTTCCTGATCATGACGGGCTTGAAAACGTTGAGTTCGAAATTGCCTTGTGAACCCGCGAAGGTCACGGCGGCTTGGTTGCCGAAAACCTGGCAGCAGAGCATCGTCATACTCTCACATTGCGTGGGGTTGACTTTCCCGGGCATGATCGAGGAGCCTGGTTCATTCTCAGGTAACTTCAGCTCCCCCAATCCACACCTTGGTCCCGAGCCAAGGAAGCGGATATCCTGCGCGATCTTGAAGAGGGATGTAGCAAGTGTATTCAGCTGACCGTGCGCTTCGACCACAGCGTCGTGAGCGGCGAGTGCCTCGAATTTGTTCGGTGCGGTGGTGAATTCGTGCCCGGTCATTTTGCTGACTTCGGAAGCGATGTCTTCGGCGAAACCTTGGAAGGTGTTTAGACCGGTTCCTACGGCTGTGCCTCCTTGCGCTAAGAGGCGGAGGCGGGGGAGAGCGGATTCGACGCGCGAGATGCCGTAGGTGAGTTGGGTGACGTAGCCGGAGAATTCTTGGCCGAGGGTTAGGGGTGTGGCGTCCTGTAAGTGCGTGCGGCCGATTTTGATTATGCGCTCGAAAGACTCGCGTTTCTGCTCCAGGGCGTCACGCAGGGCTTTGAGAGAAGGGAGCAGTTGCTCTTCCAGTTCGAGGACGGCGGCAATATGCATGACGGTAGGGAAAGTGTCGTTGGAGGAGGCGGAGCGGTTGACGTGGTCGTTGGGGTGCACGGGTTTCTTGGAGCCCATGGTGCCGCCGAGGATTTCGATGGCGCGGTTGGAGATTACTTCGTTGGCGTTCATGTTGGATTGGGTGCCTGAGCCGGTTTGCCAGACGACGAGGGGGAAGTGGTCGACTAGTTTTAAGTTGGCTACTTCTTCGGAGGCTTGCTGGATGGCCTTTCCAATTTTGGGGTCTAAGATAGCAGATATCAGCATACTATCCTCTCACGCCATGAATTGCCCCAAGCAATCTTCCCTTCGTCTCATCTCTCTCACCTCCTTCCCTTCACTCTGATCTCTCCTCTATCTCCTTGTTGATAGGTGTATGTACTCACCAAGCCCAAACTTCATATTTACCGTAGCAGCCGCGCCCTTCAGAATCCCGAACGCCCTCACAATCGGCGGCGGCATTCGATCCTGCGGCTGGTTAATCTTGAAGTTCTCCAATGATCGCTCCGTCTGCGCTCCCCAGTACTTGTCCGAAGGGACCTGGATCTCGCCGAAGGCATCGCTTTCTGTCCTCATCTCGGCGGCCATTCTGGTGGAGGATGTGAAGGTGCGTGCGATGAGTGGTGATTGCGAGGAGCGCTGGAAGAGTGGTTGTTGAGGTGTGAAAGGCGTGGACTGTTGTCGCGAAGCTACGGCGAAGCTTCGTCTTGCTGCTGCGGGGCCTGCATGTGATGAGAGGCGAGGGAGGGTCGAGGAGGAACGTGGGACCGCGGTTCGTAGCATGGTGAGCAATACTGTACAGGTCGTCCGAGAGGAGAAGAGTTGGTCGGTCAGTAGCTCAATGCGGTAGCTTCAAGGCGTGGTCGTGGAGAGCTTCCAATGGCAATCCAATGTTTCTGCAGCCAGACGGAAAGAGTCGGCGGTTGCTTGAGAGCTTCACCATTCGTTCCTGGAGATCCCGAGCTGAGCTTCCGAGGCTGATGAGCATCGCACTTGCCTCAGGCTGTTGCGCCACACCTCAGCCACTTTTCCCAAGAACAAGCTTCCAGGCCAAGCGCGATGCGAATCCCGGTCATTGGCATGTGATTCGATCGCGAAGCGGGACATCGAGACCGTTCAGCTGCGATGATCCTCGAGCTGCTTGCTTGCTTGCTGCTGTGCTGCATACTGTTCTCACGCGACACGAGCTCCTGAAACACATCCACCAGGCTGAGTACGCTCTTTCAACAAACTCGATGACGATGCGCGACGAGTCAAGTCGGACCACACGCTCATTAGAGACTTGAAACTCCCAAGTCCCCAACCCTGCGACACATCCCGAGCGACCGACAGTCGGCTGATTCAGAAGATGACTTGAGACTTGGGCTCACATCAGATTCCTTGTTTTCTGTTGAAGAGCTTCATGATTGCGCCTCTTGTTGGTCTTGCGTGTGCATGACATAATACCATCGACGTTCTTTTCCACAATAAAACCATTAGTCGCTCGCTAAGCTACTTGCACACGACTTTCGCGCGGTGCGTGCATATGAGGAAGAGCTGAGCTCAGGGGTCTTGACGACGTTCACTTCTGGTAAAGGCAATGCTGTAACAAGAGCAAAGGCCAAGACATAGCGAGCACAAAGTAATCGATTGGGAGACGAGATAATGGCCTACGATCAGAACGGCGCATATGCGCCTCCGAGAAGAGGGTATTACGATCAAATGCAGCAGCAACAACAGGCACCTGCGAATGGCTATGGTGGACGAGGGCAAGAGCAGTATGGAGGGTATGACCAGAATGGGTACGGCCAGAGCTATGATTCGGGCTATGGCAGCCAGCAAGGCTACGATCAGGGTTATGAACAGCAGCAGTATGGTCAGCCCAATGGATATGCCCAGGACGCGAGGACGCAGCAGCAAGGCAAAGACTATAGTGACGGGTATGAGGGCGGGTACCAGCAGCAGCAACGACGCGCACCATCGCAACAACGACCACAACACCAGGAGCGGCAGTATGAGCGCAATTACGATCCGAGGTATCAGCAACGGCCAGGCAAAGCCGTACAGCAGGGCTATGAGCAGCACCACGGTCAGAGAGCCCAGCCACAGCAGCAACCGTCACGGCAGAATTATCAGGAGCAAAGGCAACCGGAGAGACAGGGCTATGGGGGTCAGCCGAGCAACCAGGCTCGACCCGACGCGCGCAATGGCTACGCACAGAACGAGCAGCAACAGCAGCAAAGGCAGCCACCAATGCAACAGCAGGCGGCACGACACGATGAAAGGCAAGGCTACGGGGTGCAGCCGAGCAACCAAGCGAGGCCAGATCCACGAAATGGTTATGCTCCGTCGGACAGACAACAGCCGCCAAGGCAAGAACGCCAACAGCAGATACAGCAGGAAAGACAAGGGTACGGTGTGCAGCCGAACAATGTAACCAGGCAGGACCCGCGCAATGGTTACAATCAGCCGAACGGACAGTCTCAGCAGAGTAACAGCAATGGGTACGCGCAAGCACAACCTCAGCAGAAACGCCAAACGTACGAGCATCAAAGCGCCGACTTGGTATCTCCACCACGTACTCAGGGCAACGGGAACATACCAAAGCCCGCACCAGCGCCGCAGATGGAAAAGCCAAAGAAGCTCACAATGGAGGAGTGGAAGGCGCAGGAGAAAGCGAAGATGCATGCCGCGGCCGCCTCACCTGAGAATATGGCGCAAGACAACGCGTTCCCGATCTTTCCTAACCTCAAGAAAGAGACGAAGAAGAAGGGTGATGACCGCCCAGGTAGTGCAAGTGGCCGGAGCCATCACCGCGCGAGCGAAGAGCAGCCAAGGCCGTCTACCTCTGGTACTTCGAGGACTTCGGGCGAGCGGTTAAGGCATGAGCAGCGGCCGAGTGTGTCGAGGGACAATAGCTATAATCGCGAGGCGCCGCCGCAGCAGAATAATGGCGGTCTGGCGCCGACGCGGCCGTCTGTGGATCATAAGCCTTACTCGTTTGAGTCCATTAAGGAGAGACCTGGTGAAGAGAGGTCGCAGCAGCCCTACCAGCAACAGCAAGCGCCCAGGCCGCAGATGGAGCGACAAGCATCTGGCCAGCAGCGGCCACAGCATCAGGTCAATGGCCAGGTTAATGAGCGTCAGCAGCAGCCGCAGCAGCAGTGGCATATGCAAGAACAGCCACGCCGGGAAGATTATCGTTCGCCGCCGCCGCAGGCCAATGGCTACCAACAGCCGTCCATACAAAACCAGCAGCAGCAGCGTCGATCGCCTCCCGGACAACCACCCCAGCAAAGGCCAGGTATGGCGAACAGCAGACCCGCAATGCAGCCTATAGACACAAGACAAGCTCCGCGACCAGCATACCTGGATCACCAGCCCTTAAGCCCGGCAAGCATCCCGCAGCGACCAAGCACCGCACAAGGTGGTCCATCTTCCACTTCTGCTCAACAGATCATGAGCCCGACGTCCGTGTATTCCTACGCTCAAACTCCGCACGAAGAAGGTGGTAACGTACCGAAGCCCTGGAGTGACCAACAGCAGCCACAAGACCGGAGCAAGCGTGAGACCCTTGCCGACTTGTACGACGGCTATCACGACTGCGAGCCCGCTCCGCATGTCCCTGCTTCAGCGGCGCTGCAAAGCAGAGAAGAAGAAATCGAGGCGGAAATGCCAGACTTCGACAGCGCGGCACCGCAGCAAACGAGCATGTTACATAAGCGCAACCAGACTGTCGACCGCCACCTCGCCGACCGAACCACTTCCCCTGCGTCTGCTCCACCAATGCCGGCTATGGCAACACAGCGTGCCGAGCAGAATACGCAGGCTCTGACTAATCCAAAGACGCGTCAGTATCAGCAGCAGGGAGATCCGTACCGGGATATGGCGATGCAGAAGCATAGGCATGCTGCGCCTGCCGCAGCACCAGTAGCGAACGGCGGGTTCGACTTTGGACTGCAGCAGGAACCAGCGCAGCAGTATCAGGATGACTACGACTATCGCAACCAGCCTCAACAGCGAAATCAGCAGGACATGTTATACCAACATCATCATCACGCAGCACCGCCCGTTCTACCCCCTCAACCGCCTTTTGCAAGCGAACAACCCGTGCGGAGGTCAATGGACGATGCTCGACAAATGCAACAGCAAAGGCACTTCCGACAGGGTCCTCCACAGCCACAGCGTTTCCATCCGAATGGTCAGCCGATGAGAGGTCCGATGCCGCCCCGTCCCGAGATGGAGAGGAACTTTGCGGGTGGGACGACGTGGAGTGATCCTGGGGCGCAGAGGGTTGGCAGTGCGCCGCCTGCTGGACCGGGAATGCAGAGGCCACCGCCTGGTGCTCGGCCGAACGGCGCCAGTGGTCTTGCTAACGGCTTTGGTGGTCCGCCCAATGGTGTTGGTGGTCCTCCACAAGGTGTGGGCATGCCCCTAACACAACAGCGTTCAGCACCAGACCAACGCCACAGCAACCCTGACACTCTGCCTCACCACCCCATGCCAGTACGACCAGGCTTGATGGAAGGCAATGGTACGCCGCCTCAGCCTGCCAAACCGCCCCCAGTCCGCAACTACGACAATGCGTCCATCTCCTCTAATCCCTCGCACCAGCGACAAGCTTCGATCGTCTCAGATAAGCCCGTCACGCACGCAGAGCTGGATCAGCTTCGTGCAGAGGTTACCGCCAACCCCAACAACCCCAAGCGAGCCTTACTCCTCGCCAAGAAACTCGTCGAAGCCTCTACCATCCTCGCTTCTGACAACGGCCGCGCGGACCAAAAGACCGCAGCCAAGAACCGCGAACGCTACATCCTCGACGCCCTGAAACGCGTCAAGAAACTCGCTTCCGCCGGGTATCCCGATGCGCAATTCTACCTCGCGGACGCCTATGGGCAGGGCTCTCTGGGTCTGGAGGTAGATACGAAGGAGGCTTTTAACCTTTACCAAGCAGCTGCGAAGCAGAATCATCCTCAGGCAGCGTACAGAACGGCTGTCTGCTGCGAAATGGGTCCTGAGGAGGGCGGAGGAACGAGGAAGGACGCCGCCAAAGCAGTGCAGTGGTATCGTCGCGCAGCTGCTTTAGGCGACGTAGCAGCAATGTATAAACTCGGCATCCTCCTCCTCAAAGGCCTCCTCAGCACGCCTAGGAATGTAGGCGAGAGCGTGATATGGTTGAAGCGCGCGGCGGAACAAGCTAGTGCCGAAAACCCTCACGCTTTGCATGAATTGGCCACCCTCTACGACTCCACGAAC
>Ga0068630_1000046_pt1 | contig 26678 bp, 28 predicted proteins | sample InSIn4gowninarea_FD_77433 | JGI IMG/M metagenome (GOLD analysis project Ga0068630, IMG submission 77433) | Clean room microbial communities from NASA Spacecraft Assembly Facility at Jet Propulsion Laboratory, Pasadena, California, USA -... ... | reverse complement strand
GCTCTTACGCCCGTATCTTCAAACGTTTGCGAAACAGCATAAAAAGTATGCACGTTAGAGAAGACATCGGCAAAAGTACCCCCTGCCGTAAAGTCGAATGTAGGCTTTGCCACCGGCGTTCCGCCCAATGCTTTAATGGTGTTGGTTAAAAAAGTAACGTGCGCATTCTCATGATCCCTGATGAGCATAAAGCCACGTTGTATCTTGCCGTTTTCAATCAGCCCGGATGTGCTTGTACCCATATTATAAAACTCCGATTCGAGGTATTCGAGTGTGAGTGCATAATTAAGCACATCTACAATGCTTGGCTTCATGCCGCTACCAGTGCCGGCGTATGCTTTTTTAAACATACCACCCAATGCAAACGGAACAGCAGCCAGAGCTATTTTGCCGCCTATTTTTGTAAACTGTTGCATCGCATTGCGGCGGCTATCCAGACGGTCGTACACCTCGGGGTCAACTTTTTCTATTTCTGTAATAATATTATTGAGGTTCATATAATTAGTTTGTTTTTAAATTGATGATTGAATTAACCGGGCATTTTAGAGAAGTCCATTGGTGTTTTAATGAACGGTTCTACAATTTTAATTATCTGTAGTGGCGATTTTGCTACATCCAGTCCGTTCATATCTACTACTTCGCTGTTGGCAAAGGAGTCTGGTGCGTCCAGGCTTCTCAGGAAGGAAGCGTGGCGTGCTTCTACCGACACTATTTTACCGGCAGCCAGCAAGTAATCGGGATTTTTAAGGAATTTGCCTGCACCATTGTAAGCGGCTACACCGGTGTCTTCAAATGTTTTTGCATACGTTACCACACTTGCATGGCTGGAAAAATTAACCATGCTAAAGTCGAATTCTATTTCGGGAATGGCCTGGTTGCCCAAAGCGGTTTTAAAGAACTCGCGGTGTGCAATTTCATGATCTCTGATTTGCGTAAACCGCATTCTGTTGTAAGCGCTGATCCCGCTGAAAAAGTTAGCCGCTACCATCGTGTAAAACTTCGCTTCCAACTGTTCCAGCAGGTAAGCATAGTTTAATACGGCAATATCACCTTCACCCATGAGGATCGCTTTGCCTTCAGAAAGGCGTGAGTCGTTGGCACTTAAAAGGTTTGCCCCATTGCCAAAGTTGGCTTCTTTGGTACAGGAAGCAGCAAAGGCAGTAATGGCTGCGGCTCCGGTAAGTTTAGCTAAGAAATTTCTCCTGCTGGCCAAGTAGTTGGTGGTAGCTGCCTGTTCTGCCACCGGCCCGGGAATACTGTGTTTTTGTTGCATACGTAACGTTTTCTTTTGGTAAATAAATAAGAATGCATAAAGCTTCTTGTGGTATTATAGCAATACTCATGTGCAAAAGATTGTTGATTTTAGCCACTTGTGGGGTTGGCTAAGTTGTGTTTGTTCGTTGTAAGTAAAACAGGAATTGTGAGCTGTACATCAAAAGCCCTAAAGTGTTATGGCAAGCTTTTGCGATATTCAAAACCATGTGGGATGGTTAATACCTTTTCTATACAAAAGCATTTGTTTTATCTATACATCAGCACCTTCAATCAGCCATGTACTTCAAAATAAATAGAACAGCAGAAATAATGAATGTAGTAAAACTGCAAGCCATTTTACTATTGGGGCATCTTACTTCTTTCTTCTATTGTATATGTGCGTTAAAGGAACGATAACAAATCCTGTACCTGATTTACGAAATTGTGGGAGAGAAAGGTTTTAGATAACTGGAAAATTTTTGTAACTGCATAAAAGCTAATACAAAAGAATGCCAGGCTTTAAATTTCTTCGTAACTTAAAAGAAATAGTTTGAAGGGGTTTATAGAATAATGAAAAGCAATCCCGTGAAATAATTGATTCTAATGTTTTTGATACCTTTTCGGAGCTGAAGCGTGAACCGGTGTAATAATGCAAGAACTGGTAATCCGGGTTTCAATGCCGGTTATTCAGCCATACTGTTTGCAGCGGAATTAGGGAGAATCGTATTTAATACATCCAGAAATTGCCATAAGTTAAAAGGTTTGGCAATAAAGTCTGCTGCATTACATGCCTTGATGTCCTTTGCCGATAAGTTGCCTGTTGAGATTAATACTATCTTACCCCTGTAATGAAATACATTCTGAATGGTTTGGCAGATGCTGATTGTTAGAGATATTTGCCCATATAAACAATCAAGTATCATACAATCGGGTTGCCTATATTTAAGTTGAAGCAGTAATTGTTCAAGGGAAGAAAATCCTTTTGTTCTAAACCCGTGCAATTTGAACCATTCACATAAAACACAGACAATATCAGTGTCATAATCCAGAATGTAAATAGTTTGCATAGCAGCTAATGAAGCGTTAGAAAGATATTAGGATTGCTGAAATTACATAATGTTTTCTATTATTAAACATATTAATAAAACGAATGAATTGTTTTATTAATAAAAAAGGAGGCACAGCATAGAAATGCTCAAACCTCCGGAATCCAGAATCAGAGTTTTCAGTTGTCAATAGCAGTGCCGAAGTTGTAAGTTTTTGATTATCAAAGCACCGGAGCGACAAGATCGTAATGTAATAATCCTTTATTGGGAATAAAATTTCAAAATGAGAGTGGGAGTTGCTATGAATTTTTATCAGAGTGCTGCAATAATTTTTAGTAAATAAAAATTCCGGACTTTTTGGTAATTTATCGTATTGCAGCAGCTTGAAACAAACACTGTACTTACATATTTGCCATACTTATTTAAAGTTGGAAGTATGCCCTGGCTGCCGTCAATTAAGCGGGCGTAATAAATGCTCCATCTGCACACTTTGCTTAGTTTCATAAAGGCAAAAAGCACCAAAGGTGCTTTTACTCTTAAATACAATCTATGTGCTCTTTTTAATACCTGCTAAAAGTATATTTTTCTATGCCTTTGCCGTTGTAGTAAGTGCCAATAAAGGTGTTCCGGCTTAAAAAGCTAATATCATCAAAATACAAATCAAGCGAGCCGCCGCCATTGCTGCTGGCTTGTACCTGAAAAACCTCGTGTGCATCGGTATAATAATTTCCATACGCATCGTAGTAGCCGCCTGTTTGCATATAGCTGTTCCAACTGCCTTGCAAAATGGAATAGCCATCATCGTATTCGGCACCGCCATTATTGTAAAATGTGAATACACCATCAATGCCGGGATTAAAGGAATACCAGCCATTACCATCATTTTCTGCAGCATCGGTTATTATCCACGAGCCGGTGATAGGGTCGGCAGCAGGAAGTTGAGGGGCATCTACTGTTTTAACGCACGAAGCAACAGATGCCGCTATCAGTAAAGCCAGTGTAAAGCGTACAATTGAAGTCATAATAAGTTGTTTTACCGGGTGAACGTTTAAAGTTTCTATATACAGTAAGATGTTAAAAGCACGGCGTAGTTGCAGACCTTTTAGTTAAAAAAAATAAAAGGATTTTGTGCAAAAAAGGGAGCATAAAGGGAGAGGATAAAAGTATAAAAATAAAGAAGCCGCTGTAGAAACAACGGCCGTGCTAACCTATGAAAAACACCAATAAAAATGCTCTATGCAAAAAATCAGTTTAAAGGTAAACTCCTTTTTTACACGTAAAAAGGCTGCGGCGAATTATAAGCAGCTTTTAAACGCTTTTCAAGGTTGGTTTAAGGTTAACACGGACACTTGTGCTTTTTAATAAAAAGCTTTAAGGGGCTGTTTCAAAATAATACTTGGAACCACAAAGGCACAAAGAACACAAGGGGGCACAAAGAAGAATACAAGATACGTTGTGTAACTTCTTTCCTTTGAGCCTTTGTGGCTCCATAATCATAAGACTTTAAACAGGCTCTAAGTCTTTTACCATCCAGATATTACAGCCAAAATGCCCCGAGTTGCCTAAAGGAGCCTGTAATTGCCGGAAGCCCGCTCTGGTGTACAAACCAATGGCTTTACTAAATGCCGGAAGGCTTTCTAAGTAAATGTGCATGTAGCCTAATGCTTTCGCAGACTGTATGCAGGTATTCATCAATTGCCCGCCGGCACCTTTGCCTCTTGCTGGTGGTGCTAAATAGAATTTTGCAAATTCACAGTAGCCTGCAGGCAACCCTTCGGTAGGATAAATACCGGCGCAGCCTGCAACGGTGCCGTTGATTTCTGCTACCCAGCATACAGCATCATCCCGGTCAAACAAAGTATATAAGTCATCAGTAGTTGGGTCTTCATATACCGTTCCTGCTGTATTTACTTTAAACTCCTCAAATGTGCGGCGTATAATGTTAGCAAGCACTTCATTATCTTCCTTTCTTATTTTGCGTATGGTGCAGATGGGCATGTACATCAATTGTATAGGAGCGCAAAAATACGCTGCATCATACAGCCTCAGATTTAATTTATATAGCTACTTAAGCCGGTGATACCAGACATAAGGCATAAAAATCTTATTTAACTACTCAAAATATAACGGTATTGTCCTTTATTTGTTCTTTACCAGCGGCGGTAGCCGGCGCATTGATAACCATAGTGCTATTAGTTGTAATTAAAACAAGGTTTTCCATGTCCTCCTCCGAAATAGGCTCATCGGGATTATTCATGTGATAATAAATGAGTTCGCGGGGTGTTAGTCCTGCTTTACCTTTATTTATTGCATTAGTATTGTTACCGGAAGGCTCAACTTTAGAAGATGTGTTTTCCATAAAAGTGGTTTGTAATAATAATACAACAAATAATGCTGAAAATTGAACAGCTCTATAATTGGTAACAAAAAGATAATATTGGTAGCTGATTGTATAAGAAAGATTCTATTGAGCAACAACAATTCAGTCGCCATTTTGTGCAATTCATTCCAAAAGAGCTTTACTTCCGGCATTTTCAGGTACAACTTTATGTAAGCAATTCAATAAAAACCATTTCAACCCTTACTCTTAAAAACAGCGAGTTATAACAAGGAATGGAGGATAAGATTTTACCAGATACTATTAAGCCAGGTTCTTATTTTAAAGCACTATCCGATAAGAATGTAAAAAGAGCAGCAGACCCGAAGCCCCGTAAGGCTTTGGGTTTGTTGTTTATGAGGTCTCGCAACTGTCCTTTGTAAAAGCCCTTGATTGAACTGGTTGTTTGTAAGCTTAAGTAATATTTTGCAGCAGTATTATTATTTTATAAGGAAGAAAACGGAAGTGATTGAGAGCTATGCATTTATTTTAAAAAGAAGTTTCCTCTTCTCTTTTTTTGCACAGTTATTGCCCTATACAAGGTCAACTAACCATTATTCTTTATGAAAAAACTCATTGGCTTACTAATGATTGCAGCGGTTGTTGCATCGTGCAACAGTGGTTCTTCTACTGATAGCAAAGGCGAACAAGCTGCTGATACCACGAACATACGGCCAACTAATCCTGCAACTCAAAATGATGCGGCGACACATAGCCAGACCATACCACGTGATTCTGTAGATTATGCAGCCGACAGCTTAGCCAATGGAAATGACACGGCGAATCCTAAGTAAAAACAAGCGTGCAGCAAAACGTGATTGCATATAATTTCAGGCTTTCTGCAAATTGCTGCGTGTATTGCTTTGTTGTTTTACAAAATTGCATCATCTTTATGGTGTCATGCAGCGTATTATTATTACAATAGATGGCTATTCATCCTGTGGCAAAAGCACCTTGGCGCGTCAGCTTGCACGGCACCTCCGCTATATATTTATAGATAGTGGAGCGATGTACCGTGCCATTACATTATACTTTTTGCGCAATCATATCAACATTAGCAGCAGCAAACAGGTGAATCAGGCGCTTAACGATATTAATCTGGAGTTTATTTGTAATGAGGCTACCGGCGATAATGACATTTATTTGAATGGGGAGAATGTAGCCATACCCATCCGCGAAATGCTGGTGAGTGAAACTGTAAGCGAAGTTTCGGCTATCAGAACAGTACGTGCATTTGCAGTAGCCCAACAGCAGAAAATGGGTGAGCAAAAAGGTATTGTAATGGACGGAAGGGACATTGGCACCACTGTTTTCCCGAATGCTGAATTAAAGATTTTTATGACTGCCGACCCGGCAATACGCGTAGAACGGCGGTTTAAAGAACTGTACGCAAAGAACCCAAACATCACGCTTGAAGAAGTGCGGCATAACCTCGAAATGCGGGATTATATAGATAGCAACCGCGATGTAAGCCCCTTGCGCAAAGCGCCGGATGCTATTGTTTTGGATAATACTTATCTTACCATAGATCAGCAATTGAAACTGGCTTTAGGTTGGGTAAAAGAAAAGCAACAGCAATTGCAGGCTATATAGGTAAAAAGCTGTGCGGTTTGAGCCAGGCGCTTCGGGCAGAGCTGCTACGCTGCCTGGTTAAAAATCGTATAATAAATAAGATAAACTTTCCACTATCTTTTAATAAGCGTTCTGCTGTAAATTAATTTCTTACAAGATAGCCATGCTTTTTACTGAGCGAAGTGTAGCACAAATAAATATACCTGTTACCGCACGTAAACCGGTGCGCATTGGGCTTACCGGCGGTATTGGCAGCGGCAAGAGCACGGTATCAAAAATCTTTGAAGTGCTAGGTATTCCTGTTTTTTATGCAGATGTAATCGCCAAGCAATTAATGAATGAGGATGAACAACTGCGAAAACGGTTGATAGCGTTGTTTGGTGAAAAAACGTATGAAAATAACGTGCTGAATACAAGGCATATAGCAGAGCAGGTATTTACAGACCCTTTTGCATTGGAGCAATTAAATGCTGTTGTTCATCCGGCAACAATTGCCGCGGCAGAACAATGGTTTGCTATGCACTCGTCGGTTCCTTATGTGATAAAGGAGGCTGCCTTATTGTTTGAGGCGGGTACTGCTGCCGGGTTAGATGCCATCATTGGGGTGTATGCACCGCAACACCTGCGCATACACCGTGCAATGAAGCGCGATAATGCCACACGCGAGCAAGTGCTTCATCGCATTAACCGGCAGATAGATGAAGACATCAAAATGAGGCTATGTGATATAGTGTTTGTAAATGATGAACAGCAATTGCTGGTGCCGCAGGTGCTCCGTTTTCATAATCAGCTTTTGGAAAAGCTACAAGCTGTAAGCTACAAGCTGCAAGCATAATGCGGGATTTAAAAATCAGGAAGTAAGGCTCCAATTACAAGTGTTTGGCATATAGCCTATAGACTGAGACCTACTGCTCTCTCCTTGATCTTGTTCCTTATATCTTGCTATTTCCTTTTCTCTTGTATCTTCCTTCTTACCCCTCCATTGCCATCAATATTCTTTCCTGCACTGTTTTTAATTCTTCCTTGCTCATGTTTAATTTTCCTCTGGTAAAGTTTAAATCATTAGCGGTGTTGATTGGTATCAAATGCACATGCGCATGAGGCACTTCAATGCCAATTACCGATATGCCGCAGCGGTTGCACCGGAATGCTTTTTCTATTGCTTTGGCTACAGGCCTGGCAAATACCAGTATTTCGGATAAATAACTATCATCCAAATCAAAAAGATTGTCTGTTTCTACTTTGGGTATTACCAGCACATGGCCTTCCACCAGAGGATATACATCCAGGAAGGCGAGAAACCGGTCGTTTTCTGCTATTTTGTAAGAAGGTATTTCGCCCGCAATGATTTTTGAAAAAATAGTCATAGCAATAATTTGGAGTAAAGATAAAAGGATAAGAGTTACTGAGTGATACACAATACAAAAGCGGCCCGATGTAGACCGCTTTTGTATTGTATAAAAATAAGCTATAATTAATTTAATACCGGATCTGTTTTTTGCTCTACTTTATGTATAGTCCTGTTCATAGTGTTCAGTGCATCGTGGGCAGCATCACCTACATCATCCGCCGCATCTTCCAGTTCATCAGAAGGTCCGGCATAATTGCTCATATAAATGATTACTCCGGCAACTACAGCGCCAACGATGGTGGCAGCTATCAGTATGTTTTTCATAATTATAAGTTTTTGTACTTAAAGACAGCTATAAAACAATTCATGTACCAGAGTGCCGCTATCAGCTTTAAAAAACGAAATCAACAGGTATAAAAAAATCCCGCAGCCTTATAGCTGCGGGATTTTTTATGATGTAAAAAGGTATAAGAGATTACTTAAATAGAAATATTTTCTACTCTGAACTTGAGGATGCCGGTAGGTGCCTGTACTACGGCTACTTCGCCTTTTTGCTTGCCCAGCAAGCCTTTGCCAATAGGCGAGGCAGAAGATATTTTACCTTGTTTCAGGTCGGCCTCTTTTTCGCCTACAATCTGGTAAGTCACCGTTTTTTTAGTAGCCATATTGGTAATGGTTACTTTGGTTAAAATAGATACTTTACTGGTGTCTATCTCGCTCGCATCCACAATGCGGGCAGAAGCTATCTGCCCTTCCAGTTGGGCTATTTTGGCCTCGAGTATGCCTTGCGCTTCTTTGGCCGCATCATATTCTGCATTTTCTTTCAGGTCTCCTTTCTCACGGGCTTCGGCAATTGCCCTCGACGCTGCAGGACGCTGTACCGCTTTCATGTGGTGAAGCTCTTCCCGCATTTTTTCAAAGCTTTCTTTAGATACATACATTACGTCGCTCATAAATCTTGTGCTTTTATTATGGGTAAAAAAAATACAACGCCACACATCGTGTGCAGCGTTGCAACTAATTCCAAAAATACATTTTTTAATGAAAAAAACAATATAAGAAATATAAAAATATGGAATATTATAACCTACAGGATAGGCTCGCGTCTTGTACAACATTATTATAATATAAAAATGTGTAGGAGGGCGGAAAGAGTAGGGGTGTCCGCCCAGCCAATGCTCGTTCAGGCAGTCTTAAATTGCAAATAATACCTCCAAACAGTGCGGCGGTGCGGCTGCCGTACCATATATGGTCTTTATGCAATGTGAAACTGGTCCTGTTTCATCGGGAATTCGCTTATTTCGGACCTGTATTTCTTAACAACATCGTTCACCCAACATCGCATACAGCACATTCAATGCCGTACAGATGGTCAAAAGGGAGTGCCAAAGCAAACAAAAACATAAAAATATCCTTAAATTTTTTGGTTGGTTGTTGGCTTCTAATACTTACTGGCTTACACTTGCGCGTACAGGCGCACAGAGCGGCGTTTAATTTTGCTCAAACCCCTATCTTTGCGCCCTTACAAAAAAATTTTAGTAAATCCCTTATAAGTATGCAACTGAAAGGTTTGGTGCGTTTCTTCACGATTGCTTTAATATTAATCTGCCTTTACCAGCTTTCCTTTACATGGATAGTGCACAACCATGAAGACGCTATGTCTGAGCGCGCAGATGCCTGGGTGAGAGCCAATTTTCCATCGCCCACCACAAAATACCCCAACGATAAAACGCAGCAGGCAATTTATGCCGATAGCTTAAATACACTTAAAAAACAGCGACTTTCTTACCTGCTCGATAGTACTAAAAGCACCGAAATAGGTCCGTTTGGCCTGACCACTTACCAAAGTGCAAAAGACAAAGAACTTAACCTCGGTCTCGATCTGCAAGGTGGCATTAGTGTAACGATGGAAGTGGGTTTAGACGGGTTGATTCATTCATTAGCTAATTACAGTAAAGATCCGCAATTTAACAAGGCTTTGGAGAATGCTGTTGCCCGCAAAGCTAATAGTGGCGCTAATCTCATTACCCTGTTCAACGAAGAATATCAGAAAGTTGCCGGTAACAATGGAAAACTGGCTCCGCTTTTTGTAACACGTAGCAACGGCAAAATAAAAGCTACCAGTTCTAATGATGAAGTGCTTTCTTATCTCCAGGATCAGGCTAATAAAGCTTTTAACAATACCGAGCAAATTCTTCGTTCGAGAATTGACCGTTTTGGCGTAGCTTCTCCCAATATTAATCCTGACCCTGCAAAAGGCAGAATCAATATTGAACTGGCAGGCATTACCGACCCGGAGCGCGTACGTCATTACCTGCAATCAACTGCCAACCTGCAATTTTTTGAAGTATATAACATTGCCGACATCGCGGAGCCTTTGCAATCGGCAGACCAGGCGATGAGCGATTATCTGAATGGTAAAAAAACACTTGATACTTTATCTACCTTAAATAAGGATACTACTGCAATTGGTACAGCTTTAACTACTGATTCGGTAAAATTCAATGCAAAAGACAGCAATGTAGCAGCAGCTACTGACACCAACAATAACAAAACGGTTGACAGTGCTGCAATTTTTAAGAATCAACATCCTATTTTGTCTATCCTGCAGCCGGTACAACCGCAGCAGGATCAGAGTGGCAAAGTACAATACCCTGCTTTCATTGGGTATATCCGTGCGCAGGATACTGCTACCTTAGGCAATTATTTAAGACAGGACTTTATAAAAAACAGATTTCCATCGAACCTGGAATTTGCGTATGGCAAAGTGGACAGAACCGGTACAAACGCTGCTGCTAACGCCAACGTACTGCAACTCTATGCTGTAAAAACACTGGACAACGGTGCTGCCAAACTGGAAGGCGAACATATTATAGAAGCCAGCCAGGGTTATGATGAAAGAAACCGCCCTTCCATCAACATGAAAATGGATGCGGTAGGCACACGTATATGGGCACAAATGACTAAGGATAATGTTGGAAAGCCTATTGCTATTGTATTGGATGATGTAGTGTATAGTGCACCGTTTGTTCAAAATGAAATCCCGTACGGTAGTTCGCAAATCACGGGCAGCTTCACTACCAACGAAGCGCAGGATTTAGCCAGCATTCTGCAATCGGGTAAGTTGCCGGCGCCTGCTAAGATTGTACAGGAGCAGATTGTAGGACCTACACTGGGCCAAGAAGCGGTAAACGGTGGTGCCATGGCGTTCATTATTTCGTTTGCAGTCATCTTTGTGCTGATGCTGGTTTACTACAACACAGCCGGCTGGGTGGCTAATATTGCCTTGATATTAAACCTGTTGTTTACCATTGGTATATTGGCGGCATTTGGTTTTACCATAACGGCAGCCGGTATTGCGGCATTGGTACTTACGGTAGGTATGGCAGTGGATACGAACGTTATCATTTTTGAAAGAATAAAAGAAGAACTAACGCGCGGTAAGGGCTACCAGACTGCCGTAAATGATGGTTACCGCCGCTCGTATGCTCCCGTACTGGATGCGCACGTTACTACCTTCCTCACGGCTGCCATCCTGTTTATATTTGGCTTAGGTCCGGTACTCGGCTTTGCTACTACGCAAATGGTGGGTATTGTTTTATCGCTATTCTGCGGCATCCTCGTATCGCGCGTGGTAACAGACATTTATACCAACCGCAACCGCCACTTCCAGTACTTTACCAAGCTTTCTCAAAAAGTATTTAAGCACGCCGCTTTCAAGTTTATCGAGTACCGCAAGGTGGCTTATGGTATATCGGTAATCGTATTAATATTGGGTATTAGCTCCTTCTTCCATGGCTTTGATGAAGGAGTAGAATTTGCCGGTGGTCGTAGCTATACAGTACGTTTTGAAAATAAGCCGGATGTAGATAAAATGCGCGACCAATTAAAAGGCGTATTTGGTGAATACCCGATTATCAAAACTGTTGACCGCGAAGACCAGTTGAATATTACCACTTCGTACAAAATACACGAAACCGGCAATAATGTAGATTCTGCTGTAGAGCAAACTTTATACAAAGGATTGATTCCTTTCTTGCCGCAAGGCACTACTTACAGCGATTTTGCAAGCCGCTTTAAACAAAGCTCGCAAACGGTGTTGCCTACCATTTCGGACGATTTGAAACAAGGTGCCACTAAGGCAACCATTATCGCTATCATTGTTATTTGTTTGTATATTTTTATACGTTTCCGCGATTGGCGCTATTCATTAGGTACTATCGTTTCCTTGCTGCACGACGTGTTTGTGACACTTGCTGTGTTCAGCTTTGTTCGTGGTCATGTACCTTTCCCACTCGAAATAGACCAGCACTTTATTGCGGCTATCCTTACGGTAATTGGGTTCTCTATGAACGATACCGTGATTGTATATGACCGCATACGTGAAGATTCGAGGCTGATGCGCGGCGAAACCAAAGAAACAATTATTAACCGTGCTATCAATCAAACGCTTAGCCGTACCATTATGACATCGCTGACGGTATTCCTCACCCTGCTTATCCTCTTTATTTTTGGTGGAGAAGTAACCCGCGGCTTTGCATTTGCGATGTTGATTGGTGTTATTACCGGTACGTATTCTTCTATATTTGTTGCAGCGCCTATCCTTGTAGATTTTGCCCGCAACAAACCATTAGGACCATCCACTGCTCCGGAAATAAAAGTAAAAAAGACAGTAGCTTAAAAAGCTCAGTAGTTCATACAAAAGGCGGTCAGCAATGACCGCCTTTTTGATTTTATGACTAAAGTAAATTTGTTTGAGTGTCCACACGCCGCCGCTTATCGGTTGAATAATCTTTTAAATATTATTTCTAAAATACTCCGCGCTGGCAAAGGCTATTTATTCCCTAAAGTGAATAGAAGCCAGATTTATAGGCTTGCTCCATTCACTCAAGTTCTGTATTTCCAATAACACCATTCAATTACATCTTTCTGTTAAACCCTTGTAAGTTTACTTTAAAAACGCTTGAACACGATTGCTTTAACATGAGCTTAATGCCATTTACGTAATATAGGTTGCAACTTTGCACTTGCATTTACATACATGCATACAGGCTTACGAAAATATATTTCCAACTTCATCATTGCAGTGGTTGCACTGCAGGTGCTTAACCTTGGCTTGTATGCGCAGGATTTTGAAACAGTTCCTACTGTTAACGGAAAAGAAACCAACATCATTAATTCTGTAACAGAATATGTGGCAGAGATAGTAATGAAAAAGAAGAATGCCTTTCCGGAAAAAAGAGAATCATCTAACCAGAGCAATCAAAGCAGTCACGAATTGCTGTTTAAGTTTCAACCTTTTAAAATACCATTGAATGATTTGCAGGAGCAGCAATATATAGCAGTACAAATTGCTCCAAATTACAATATATTTTTTCTGGCACCCTATACCAATTGCTACCAGGACATCCTATTACCACCTCCCAAGGCATAGCTTTTTTCAATAGAACCTGTTGCATTTTTCAGCATAAGTTCTTCAGCAATACTATGCTGTAACTGTGTTGAAAAATAATGTATATATCAGGTTTTATTTGCCGTCCTTTTCTATACAGTTGATTTTTCTCTTTCACTAAACATTTTAAAAGTGATTATTTATTTCATACAGCGGCGTGTTGTACGCAGGCTGTTGATGCTAACCTGCGGTTTGGCTGCAGCGGCTGCCTTGCACGCACAGCCTGATACGCTAACCTATTCTTTAGATGATATTGACAAGCGTTTTTTAGACAGTAATCTCAACTTGCTGGCTGCACACTACAATGTAGATGCAGGCAGGGCATTGATACAGCAGGCTAAACTCTGGCAAAATCCTGTTCTCAGTACCAACCAGAATATTTATGCCGGCAACCGTTTTTTTGAGCATGGTAAAGACGTATATGGCAATCCTACAGGTGAGTATTATATTCAATTACAACAATTAATACAAACTGCTGGCAAGCGCGGCAAGCAAATAGAACTGGCAATGACCAATACAAAATTGAGTGAGCTGCAATTGCAGGATTTATTACGCAATCTGCGCTACCAGTTGCACCAGGATTATTATACTATTGCACAGTTACTTAGTATTAAAGATATGCTTACTGCACAGGCTGCAAGACTCAATAACCTGGAGAATGCCATGCAGGCGCAATTGCAGGCGGGCAATATTGCTCAAAAAGATTACCTGCGCATACAGGCACTCGTAATAGCCTTGCAGCAGGACATTACAGAAAACAATAAAAACATAGTAGCAGCAGAACAAGATATGAAAATGCTATTGCAGGCAAATGATAATGTGTTTATCAAACCTGCTGATGTTTTGCAAAACGATGTTACCCTTCCGCCGGATGTAAATGTGCTGATAGACACTGCGAAGGCCGTAAATGCCAACTATCTTTTGCAGCTTTCGCAGCAAACGTATGCCGAGCAAAATTTGAGTTATCAAAAAGCCTTGCGCTCGCCTGATGTAACAGTGGCGCCCGAGTTCGACCGCAACTCCAATTATGCACCTAATTATGTGGGCTTAGGTATTTCGCTGCCTTTGCCGCTTTGGAACCGTAATCAGGGTAATATAAGATCGGCGGAGTTCAGCATTAAACAACAACAAACCGAAGTGCTGGCTGCAGCTACGCAGTTGCGCAGCAATATTACAAGTGCATACCAGCGATTGCTGCTTACCTATCAGCAAAATAGTGCTACGGAAAAAACATTTTACAGCAATTATCAAAAGCTATTTACCAACATGCTGCAAAGCTATCAGCAGCGGCAGATAAGCTTGCTGGAATTGCTGGATTTTATCAACTCTTATCAGGAAGCCCAAACACGCTTATTGCAGCAGCAACTTAGCCTGCAGTTGGCAAAAGAAGAATTGAATTTTGAGGTAGGAACTGATGTAGTAAAATAACAATGAAATTTAAAGAATTCAGATATATGAAAACAATACAATTTTTTACAGCTTTAATGGGCATTGTGTTATTAGTATCGTGCTTTGCAAAAAAGCAGAATAAAACAGTAAGCATAGAAAGCCAGCCCTATACACTGAGCGATACGATGAAGCACATGATACAAATAGACAGTGTGCAGCTATGCAATGTAAGCGAAGAACTGGACCTGAGCGGCGAAGTAAGTTACGATGAAAATAAAGTGGTAAAAATATACCCGCGCAGCAGCGGGCAAGTGCTGCAATCGCCTTTCTCGCTGGGCGATAAAGTAGAAGCAGGACAAGTGCTGGCAGTGATAAAAAGTGCTGATGTGGCAGGCAGTTACGCCGATGTAAGCAGCGCCAATGCCGATGTAGCAATTGCTAAAAGGCAATTGGATAACCAGGAGGCTTTGTACAAAAACGGCATTGCCAGCGAGCGGGAATATGAAGAAGCTAAAGAAGATTATCAAAAGGCGTTGGCAGAGCGGCAAAAGATTAATGCACAAATACAAATTAATGGCGGCAGTGGCGCTACGGCCAGCGGTACCTACACGTTAACAGCACCCACAAGTGGTTATATTGTAGAGAAAAAAGTGGCTCAGGGCGATTTTATCCGTCCGGATATGGGTGATAATTTATTTACCATCTCCGATCTGAAAGATGTGTGGGTGTGGGCAAATGTGTATGAAGCTGATATATCGAAAGTAAAAGAAGGAACTGCCGTGCAGGTAAAAACATTGTCGTATCCCGATAAAATGTATCCCGGCAAAATAGACAAGATAAGCGAAGTGCTTGACCCTGGTAATAAAGCATTAAAAGTACGCATCAAACTGGATAATGCCGATATGATGCTGAAGCCACAAATGTTTGCCACCGTGATTGTTACTAACCCGCTCAACCAGCAGGCACTATGCGTTTCTACCAAAGCACTGATACAACAAAACGGTAAAACCTATGTAGTGGTGTACAACAACGACCATGATATGAAAATTGCCGAAGTGGCTGTGCTGAAAACGGTAGGCGATAAGACCTATCTCAACAGTGGCTTATTACCGGGGCAAAAAGTAATTACCGAAAATGAATTATTCATATTTCAGCAATTAGTGGGTGATTAAGGATGAGGTACCAGCCCTGAAGGGAGTTTTGGAACCGCTAAGGCGCGAAGACGCAAAGTAGCACAACGGAAATTTTCTCTTTAATCCAATTAATCCCAAACATCTCCTTAAATCCCCGCCAGGATAATTCGTGCAATTCGTGTCATTCGATCTCATTAGTGCTTTAAAAATTAATCAATGAACAAGTTTATTAAAAATATTATTCACTTCTCACTGCGTCATCGCTATCTCGTTTTCTTCCTCACAATAGTAGTTGCAGTGGTAGGCTTTGTATGTTATAAAAATACACCCATAGAAACCTTTCCCGATGTAACCAATACACAAATCATCATTATTACGCAGTGGCCCGGCAGAAGTGCTGAAGAGGTAGAAAAATTTGTAACCATTCCGTTGGAAGTATCGCTCAATTCGGTACAGAAAAAAATAAATTTAAGAACTACGTCCTCTTATGGCTTAAGCTATGTGCGCCTCATTTTTGATGATGATGTGGACGATGCGTTTGCCCGCCAGCAGGTATTGAGCCGCCTGCAAAATGTAGATTTGCCCGAGGATGTAAAACCCGAAGTAGAGCCACCTTATGGACCTACCGGCGAAATTTATCGTTATACTTTAAAAAGTGCTACCCGCAACATCCGCGACCTGACCGAGATACAGGATTGGGTACTCGACCGGCAATTTAAAAGTATACCCGGTGTAGCCGATGTAAACAGTTTTGGTGGTGAAGAAAAGGTGTATGAAATAAGTGTTAATCCCAACTATTTAGCCCAATATGGATTAACTGCTTTGGATGTATATAATGCGGTGGGTAAAAGCAATGTAAACGTAGGTGGCGATGTAATAGAGCAAAACGGGCAGGCGTATGTAGTGCGTGGCATTGGATTGCTCAACAATATATCTGAAATTGAAAATATCATCATTACAAAAATAAACGGAGTACCCATTCTGGTGCGCAATGTAGCTGCAGTGCAGGAAGCCGGAAAGCCTCGGTTGGGGCAGGTTTCCAGAGATACGATTCCCGATGTGGTAGAAGGTATTGTGGTAATGAAAAAAGGTGAAAACCCTTCAAAAGTGCTCGATCTTATTCATGATAAAGTAAATGATCTTAATGAGAATATATTGCCCAAAGATGTGCAGATTCTTCCTTTTTACGACCGTACTACGCTCATGGAATTTGCCACACATACCGTTATCCACAACCTCATAGAAGGCATTGTATTAGTAACGTGTATTGTGCTTATTTTTATGGCAGACTGGCGCACTACGGTTACGGTAAGTATTATTATTCCGCTGGCCTTATTGTTTGCATTTATTTGTATGCGCATCCAAGGCATGAGCGCCAACCTGCTCTCGATGGGTGCCGTAGATTTTGGTATTATCATAGATGGTGCGGTAGTAATGGTAGAAGGCTTGTTTGTGGCGCTGGATCATCGTGCAAAAGAAGTAGGCATGGAACGGTTTAACAAACTCGCTAAACTGGGCTTGTTTAAGCAGGTGGGTAGTGAAATGGGTAAAGCTATTTTCTTCTCCAAACTCATCATCATCACTTGCTTAATACCCATTTTTGCATTCCAGAAAGTAGAAGGCAAAATGTTTTCACCATTAGCTTACACCCTAAGCTTTGCCTTGCTTGGGGCACTCATTTTTACACTTACATTGGTTCCTGCTTTATCCAGTATTTTATTAAAGAAAAATGTAAGAGAAAAGCACAATGTAGTGGTGTCTTTTTTTGAAAATGGCATTAGAAACCTTTTTGAAAAATTGTATAAAGTGCCAAGGCTAAGTATTCTGATGGCATTGATTTTTATGACATTGACCTTCTTCTCCGTAAAGTTTCTCGGTACCGAATTTTTGCCGCAATTGAATGAAGGCGCCTTATGGGTAGAAAGTGAACTGCCCATGAGTGTGAGCCTGCCCGAAGCAGAAACCATGTCCACTAAGATGGTAAGTATTCTGCGCGAGTTTCCGGAGGTAAAACAAACCTTATCGCAGGTTGGCCGTACCAACGATGGCACCGATCCGAAAGGTTTTTTTGATGTGCAAATACAGGTGGATTTAAAGCCAAAAGAACAATGGCGCAACGGACTTACCGAAGATGCTTTGATAGATAGTATGAATGCACAGCTTACCAAAATTCCTGGGGTGGTATATAATTATTCGCAGCCTATACGCGATAATGTGGAAGAAGCAGTGGCAGGATTGAATGCTGCTTTGGCGGTAAAAATTTATGGGCAGGATTTTAAAACATTAGACTCACTTGCCAACGGGGTAAAAGCACAGTTAGCTACCGTAAGAGGCATAGAAGATTTAGGCGTGCTGCGCAACCTTGGCCAGCCTGAATTTCGCATTGAGCTGGACAACCAAAAGATGGCTTTGTATGGCGTAAACACCGCCGATGCGAATGCAGTAATAGAGATGGCATTGGGCGGTAAAGCGGCTACGCAGTTGTACCAGGACGAGCGTAAATTTGATGTGCGCATCCGCTATGCAAAAGACTTCCGCGATACACAGGATAAAATTGATAACCTGATGATTCCTACGCAGGATGGCAACAAGATTCCATTAAAAGAAATCTCCGGCATCAGAACGCTTACGGGACCTGCTTTTATTTACCGTGATAATAACAGTCGGTACATTGGGGTGAAATTTTCTGTGCGCGAGCGCGACTTGGGCAGCACCATTGCCGAAGCACAACAAAAAGTAGCTGCACACGTGCAACTGCCGCACGGCTACTTTACCACCTGGAATGGTGAGTTTGAAAACCAGCAGCGTGCTTCAAAAACGCTCAGCCATGTAGTGCCCATTTGTTTGCTTGGTATATTCCTTATTTTGTTCATCATGTTTGGCAATGTAAAAGATGCCGTACTGGTTATACTTAATGTACCTTTTGCACTCATTGGCGGCATTTTGGCACTGCATATTACCGGCATGAACTTTAGCATATCTGCAGGTATTGGTTTCATTGCCCTGTTTGGCGTGTGTATTCAAAATGGCGTAATACTCATTAGCGTATTCCGCAAGAATTTAGAAGCTAAAATGCACTTGTACGAAGCGCTTAAAGAGGGTGTAACATCGCGTGTGCGCCCGGTAATTATGACGGCATTGATGGCTGCTATCGGCTTGCTGCCTGCAGCACTTAGCACCGGCATTGGCAGCGAAACGCAAAAACCATTAGCTATTGTGGTGATTGGTGGATTGGTAACTTCTACCATCCTTACGTTGATCATTCTGCCGCTTATTTACGCTCAGGTGTACAACCTGATGCACAAAAGAGAAAACCGCAGGCTCTTGCGCAAAGTTGGCGTTATTAGTCAGGGATAATAATGGAGTAATAGCACAGGTTTATAGCACACGGATGACACGGACTAAAGCACAGGTTGAATTTAGGACAATGATGAAACTAATAAAATGTACTCCTGCCTGCAATCGTGAGCAAGGCGAGCATTAAATTAATTGTATTCATCAACTGTTTAATCCTTACAATAAATTCTAATAAATCCGTGCAGGAACATCCGTGTCATTTGTGTGCTATAAACGTGTGCTATAATTATTCATGTTCTGTTGCTTCGTTATTCTTTTCTTTTTGTTGCTTACTCAGCAGTTCTTTATACAACTGCTCTTTTTGATCCCACTGAAATTTCTTATAAAAAATAGCAACGAACACAACAATGGCCAGTACGGCAATAATGAGTACATTGGGGTTTAATTCGGAATTGGTTACCATATCTGCCTGCTGATACCATTGTCTTGTTGCCACTGAGGCTATAATGCCAATGGCAAGTATTAAGCCTGCCGGTAAGCCAACAAGCAACTGACGAAATAACTTTTTTTCACGGTCGCGGTTTTGCTGCCAGTAATCTACAAAACGCTGTTCCTGAGGTGTAAGCATAAACCAATAATAATTATGCAAATATCCGCTAAGCAATTGTATTTATGATAAATATGCACAAAATTTGAGGCAGTTACAACAGGCATTATCTTTACCCGGAGAATAAAAAAATAAACTGTGCACAAATACGACTACTATATCCAGGATTACTTGTTAAATGAAGGAGGATTTTCAGCGGAACACATAGGTGAATTTAAGGCAATAAAGCACGAGGGCAATACAACGCCGGTGGTAAGTTTTACATACGATAAACACGCGGGTACATCACAGGCACTAATTGCGTATGTAGCTGAGCGGGAGCATAAAAGTAAAGTGGTAATTGGCTTTGACTTAGAAGCGCACTTTGATGAAGCAAGGCAGTTTATGAATACCGGCAAACCCTGGGTAATACCGGGCATAGGTCAATTGCAAATGAATATGAACCGGGAGTATGAGTTGGTGCCCGAGCAGGAAGAGCAAGCTGCCGCACAGGAAAGAAAACGTGCCATACAAAGCAGCCAGCCCTCCAACGAATATGGTTTACAACGGTCAGAAGGTGTCAACAGTAACCGGGCGGGTGTCATCTTGCTTACGCTGCTGATAATTGTAGCACTGGGCTTTGCAGGTTATTACTTATATTCCAACCAGCAGGAGACAGAACCGGATACTGCTGCTGCAGATACCGCTACCACGCAAACGGATACTATGGTTTCGGTGCCACCTTCTTCTAATATGAACAACACTGTTACTGCTACACAACCACCTGCCGCATCTGCTGTAGAGCAGCCGGCTACCGCCGCTACTACACCGGCAACTGCCAATAATAATGGAACTCTCAATGTACGGTATGTAATTACAAGAACTACTAACACCGCCTATGCTTATAAGCGTTTTAAACAGCTAAAATCTTACGGAATTGCTGTGCTTATGGATACTGTGCGGCGAGATACCAGTACTTTGTATAAACTCTATCTTACTAAGTCTCTTTTACCTGCCGATACAGCAAGAGTAAAAGATTCATTAACTGTATATTTTGGTAAGCCGGTAAGGATTGAGGGAGTGCAATAAGAATAAATAATTAGCCAGTAGGTATTAACGTTTAAAGAGTTATATTCTGTAGCTTTTGTACAAATTTCAAAGTGGTAATCTTGCTCAATCAAAAACAGCAATTCAGGTGTGCCATACAATGAAAGTATTATATCCTATTGCAACTCGTTCTACATAAAATAACAAGCCCCCGACATGTCGGGGGCTTGTTGTATAAGGAGAACAATAAAGATTAATAATCCATACCGCCCATGCCGCCTGGCATACCGCCCGGAGCAGCAGCCGTTTTAGGCTCTGGCTTATCAGCAACAACTGCTTCGGTTGTGAGCAACATACCGGCAATAGAAGCTGCATTTTCCAAAGCAATGCGGGTTACTTTAGTTGGGTCAATCACACCGGCAGCGTACAGGTTTTCATATGTTTCGCTGTATGCATTAAAGCCGTAATCGCCCTGGCCTTCTTTTACTTTCTGTACAATAATGCTACCTTCCAAACCGCTGTTGGCAACAATCTGGCGGAGTGGTTCTTCAATAGCACGCTTGACGATAACGATACCGGTAGATTCGTCTTCGTTGCCGCCTTTCAGGTTTTCCAAAGCAGCAGTTGCACGGATGTAAGCAACACCACCGCCCGGTACAATACCCTCTTCTACAGCAGCGCGGGTAGCATGCAATGCATCATCTACACGGTCTTTCTTTTCTTTCATTTCTACTTCGGTAGCAGCACCAATGTATAATACCGCTACACCGCCGGCCAACTTAGCCAAACGTTCCTGTAGTTTCTCTTTATCGTAATCAGAAGTGGTAGTACCAATCTGAGCTTTGATCTGGTTAACGCGTGAACTGATTTCGTTTTCATCGCCTTTACCGCCAACGATAGTGGTGTTGTCTTTGTTGATGGTTACAGAATCTGCTTTACCCAAATAAGCTTCGGTAGCATTTTCGAGCTTGTAACCCTGGTCTTCGCTGATAACGATACCACCTGTTAAAGTAGCAATATCCTGCAACATTTCTTTACGACGGTCGCCAAAGCCCGGCGCTTTTACAGCTGCTACTTTCAGCGTACCACGCAATTTGTTTACTACCAGTGTTGCCAGTGCTTCCCCTTCCAGATCTTCTGCAATAATCAGGAGCGGACGACCGCTTTGTGCAGATTTTTCAAGGATAGGAAGAATATCTTTCATAGAAGAAATCTTCTTATCGTAAATCAGGATAGATGGATTTTGCAACTCAGCTTCCATCTTTTCGCTGTTGGTAACGAAGTATGGAGAAATGTAACCGCGGTCAAACTGCATACCTTCTACTACATCTACAGAGGTATCTGTACCTTTAGCTTCTTCCACAGTGATAACGCCTTCTTTACCTACCTTGCCAAATGCATCAGCTATCAGCTTACCGATAGTATGATCATTATTAGCAGAAATAGCAGCTACCTGCTGAATTTTTTCGCTGTCGCTACCTACCGCCTGAGATTGTGATTTAAGGCTTTCAACTACAGCAGCAACTGCTTTGTCAATACCACGCTTCAAATCCATTGGATTGGCGCCGGCAGCTACGTTTTTCAAACCTTCGCTAATGATAGATTGTGCCAAAACGGTAGCAGTAGTAGTGCCATCACCTGCAATATCTGCGGTTTTAGAAGCTACTTCTTTTACCATTTGTGCGCCCATGTTTTCAATAGCGTCTTCCAGCTCTATTTCTTTAGCTACAGTTACACCATCTTTGGTAATAGAAGGTGCACCAAATTTCTTTTCAATTACTACATTGCGACCTTTAGGTCCTAATGTCACTTTTACAGCATTGGCAAGTGTGTCAACACCTTTTTTCATTCTATTTCTTGCTTCAATATCGAAGAAGAGTTGTTTAGACATATTTCAGTAGCCCCTATCCCCTGAAAGGGGGATTTGAAAACCTGTAGGGCAAACAGGGTTTTAATTATTATAATTAAATTGTTGGTTATTAAATATGCGAACTTAATAGCTCCCTTTAGGCTGCGGCTACACAATAGCGAGTATATCGCTTTCTCTCATAATCAAATAATCAGCACCATCAATTTGTATTTCGGTGCCTGCATATTTGCCATACAACACTGTATCGCCTTCTTTTACAGTCACTGGTTCATCTTTTTTGCCGGGACCGGCAGCTACTACTGTACCGCGTTGTGGTTTTTCTTTGGCGGTATCAGGAATGATTAAGCCTGAGGATGTTTTTTCTTCTGCCGGAGCAGGTTTTACAATCACCCTGTCGTGCAGCGGAGTTACATTCAGTTTGTCAGCCATAATGTATAGGTTTTAAAATTTAAGTTTTTAAAAAATGTGTTTTCCTGTCAACAATTATTTTGCCATCCAACCTGTTAAGGTCAAAATTGCATAAAGCATGGCTCCAATAAGGAGTGCAAAGAAAATGGTTTGTACTGCTGTGACAAAATTTCATTTTGGAGGAAATGTAGTAGCGGCGGGGAATGTGGGCATCTATATGTATATCTAAAGATAAGTTTGGAACTGTGAGGCTGTCATTCCGTCCCGCTAAAAACGGGGTGGAATGACGGGCGGCAGCCAACTGTGTTTCTTTACAAAAAACAAAAATCTCTTTTTACATAATAAATAACGCAGCGCTGCGGAACAGCATTTAAAACAGCGGCCTGAAAGGTGTATCTTCGCGCCCCAAAAGTTCTTATAAATTACAATGATTAGCAGAAGAAATATCCGGGTGAAAGTGATGCAGCTATTGTATGCATTGGAAACAATTGAAGATAATACAGGAAAAACCGACCCTGTGAAAAGCCTGAGGCAAAAACTGGATGAGAGCAGCGAACTGTTTACTTACCTCGTACATTTCATCACCAAAGCGGCGCGCTATGCCGAAACGGATGCTCGCCTTCGTGCTTCTAAAAATTTAGTAACTGAAGAAGACCGTAATGTAAATACTAAAATAGCCGGCAACCAATTGCTCTGGAGAATATTGGAAAATCCCGGTTTTACCAGTGCCGTCAATCATTTCAATTTGAATAACCTGGATGATGAAGATATGGTAAAAAAAGTATATAACGAGCTTGCTGCATCCGACATTTATAAGAGTTATATACAAAAGCTATCGCGCGAAAAGGCAGAAGAGAAGAATATATTGCAATACATTTTTACCGATTTGATGCTGCCTGATGAAGTGTTTACTTCTTTTATTGAAGAACAGTTTACCAACTGGCAGGATGATGCCGAAATGATGCAGCAATTGGTATTGAACTACCTGAGTAAACCTGCAGGATTTGAAGTAACTACTTTTGTAACCGCCGATAAATGGCAATTTGCCCGCGAGTTGCTTACAAGTGTGTTGAACAAAAAGGAGTATGTAATTGGGTTGATAAAGCCACGCCTGAAAAACTGGGACGCCGACCGCATTGCCGTACTCGATATGATATTGTTGCAAATGGGGGTGTGTGAATTGTTGTATTTTGAAACTATTCCGCCCAAAGTAACCATTAATGAATACATAGATATTGCGAAGGAATACAGCACACAGCAAAGCGGACATTTTATCAATGGTATATTGGATGCAATTCACAAAGATTTGCTCCGCGAGGATAAAATTCATAAAATAGCTTTTAAACAAAATACTAACGGATAACTGAGTAATTTGCGCCCGCAAAACAACAGGTATGAAAATCCTATTTTTACTACTCATCAGCGGCATATTGCTGGCATCCACAGCCTGCAACAACGGCAATGCATCAGCTACCGGCAACAATGCCAATGCGCAACAGCAGGACACGGCTAATTTTACTACCGCCGTATGGACCGATTCGCTGCAAGACTTTGGTACGGTAGAAAAAGGGAAGCAGGTGAAAATTGTGTTTCATGTAAAAAATACCGGCAATAAGCCCTTGTTCATTACATCTGCCAGTCCAAGCTGCGGTTGTACAATAGCCGATTATACAAAAAGCGCAATAGCGGCAGGCGAAACTGGCGAAGTGACCGCCAGCTTTGACAGCAATCATGGTGCAGCAGGCAAAATACATAAAAGCATTGCCGTAGTAAGCAATGCCAGGCCAGAGCGTACTACGCTCGTGTTTGAGGGGCAGGTAGAAGAAGCAAAACAATAACCATTTAAATCAAAGACAAATGATATACAACACCGTTTTATTGTCAGCCAGTGCCAACGGGCAGCCAGCCGGCGGCGGCTCTTTCCAGTTAGTTATGATGGGCGCCATTATCCTCGTATTCTGGCTTTTTATGATACGCCCGCAGGCAAAGAAGGCCAAGGAGCAGAAGAAGTTTATCGAAAGCATGGGTAAAGGTGATCGTATTGTAACCATTGCCGGTATTCATGGCACCATTAATAAAGTAAATGAAGACGGTACCATACAGTTGGAAGTAAGCCCCGGCAGTTATATGAAGATTGAAAAATCTGCTATCAGCCAAGAGTGGACGGCTGCGCTTAATAAAGCAAATACTGCTGCTGCAACTGTGGAAAAGAAGTAAATTTTTAATCAGAAGAAATAACTAACCGGAAGAAAACGCTTCCGGTTTTCTTTTTATCTGTGCGTTGTTACGCCCACTTGCCTGCAGTATTCTAAAACAGGACAAGTGGAGCAATGTGGTGCTCTGCCGGTGCAAATATGTTTGCCAAAAGGCATGAGCAATCTATTAATATCTATCCATTTCTTTTTATCTACTTTTTCTTCCAGTGCCAGCATCGTCTGCTCGGGCTGTGTTGTTTGCACAAAGCCCCAGCGATTCACTACGCGGTGCACATGAATATCTACGCTGATGGCGGCTTGTTGGGTAGCCACCCCTAAGGCAAGATTGGCGCATTTAGGGCCAACGCCTTTCATGGCTGTTAATACATTAAAATCAGCGGGCAATGTACCGTTATATTCTTCCGCTGCTTTTTTAGCGATATTCAAAATAGTTTCTGCCTTTTGGTGTGGAAAGGTAGAGCCATATAATAAATCAGCTAACTCATTTAATGATAAAGCCGCAATTTGTTGTGGTGTTCTTCCTTTTGCAAACAAGCGGTGGGATACGGGAATAGTTGTTTCGTCTAAAGTGCGGATGGAAATAATGCAGGAAATGAGTTGTTCAAATACAGAAGTAAAGCCTTCTTCATACAGTTGAAACATGGCAGCCTTTGGGTATTGTGCTACCGCTTTTTCTATGCGGTGCAGCATCGTGTTAAGATCAAAAGGCTTTTTCATAACTTAGGTAAAAGGCAACAATCTTACCAAGTGGAAATTATTGATTGTAATGAGAACGGAAAGAGGCAATGGCTATAAAATCATTTGTTACTTTGTATATGAGCCGATGCTCATCATTAATGCGCCGGCTCCAACATCCTTGCAAGTCGCCGTGCAATGGTTCAGGCTTGCCAATGCCGGTAAATGGCTCTTTGGCAATTGCATTCATTAATTCTGAAATCTTCTTTAACAATTTCAAATCATTCTTGCCAAAAAATAAATGTCCTCCTATTGCGGTGGCTTCTAAAATTATTCGTCGCATTTCCCGGCATCATTTAATAAGCTATTGATTTCTTCCAACGTATATTCTTTTAGATTTTTATTCTGATTTATATTTTCAACAGCTTTTAATATTCTTTCCCTTGCAATTGGGTCTCTTAGTACAAATTCCGTTTCATCCATCTCCGGCTCTTCTTCCAGAATATGAAATTCAATTTTTCTGCCTTTAAAAGAATGACGTAAAAAGTCTATTAAACTTTGATTTATATCATCCACTTTCATTCTTATCAAGGTATCCATAACATTCTCTTTTTTCAAAATTAAAGAAAATAAAAAAGGCTCAACTGGTTAGGTTGAGCCTTTGTATAAAACAAGAAACATGAACTAATAACGATAAAGTTCAGATTTGAACGGACCATTTTTGCCAATACCTAAATATTCCGCTTGTGCGTCAGATAATTCATCCAGTTCAACGCCAATCTTGGCCAGGTGCAAACGTGCAACTTTTTCATCCAGATGCTTTGGCAGTACATACACTTTATTTTCGTATGCCTGAGCATTTGTCCACAGTTCTATTTGCGCCAATACCTGATTGGTAAAAGAGTTACTCATTACAAAGCTGGGGTGGCCAGTAGCGCAACCTAAGTTTACCAAACGACCTTCAGCCAATACAATCACTTCTTTGCCATCAATATTGTACAAATC
>Ga0068630_1000042_pt1 | contig 27044 bp, 28 predicted proteins | sample InSIn4gowninarea_FD_77433 | JGI IMG/M metagenome (GOLD analysis project Ga0068630, IMG submission 77433) | Clean room microbial communities from NASA Spacecraft Assembly Facility at Jet Propulsion Laboratory, Pasadena, California, USA -... ... | reverse complement strand
GTAAATTCTTTTGTAGCTGAGAATAGCTGAAAAGAATCTTGTATTCCTTTTCTTAAGAGTAATTGAATGACGAGGAGCCGTATGAGATGGGAATCTCATGTACGGTTCTGTATAGTGACATTGAAACTGACTCATCTGTCAACTATTCCACAACTACACCAAAAAAACCTAACTCTGCCCTACGTAAAGTCGCCAGAGTTCGATTAACCTCCAAGTTCGAGGTAACGGCTTATATACCAGGTATTGGCCATAATTCGCAGGAACATTCGGTGGTCCTTGTGAGAGGCGGAAGGGTTAAAGACCTACCCGGGGTGAGGTATCATATCGTTAGAGGAACCTTAGATGCTGTAGGAGTAAAGGATCGTAAGAAAGGGCGTTCTAGTGCGTTGCAGAACATTATCGCAACTTGTATCATCGCAATGATTCCGTATCAGTTGTTCTGATATGTTAAACGTGTAGCCGACCCAGCATTGCCGGGGGACTGAAGCCTGCTATTACAAAGATTGATTATTATCCATCTATTTGTGTGAAACAACTTGGTGTCCAAGGTATTACATTCCAGTAAGTTGAGTTTTACCTGGACTCCTACCTAGAAAATCTTAGAATGTCTCTTCCTCTTGGAGCGGGTTCAGACTACTATTATGGAGATTCGGTGAAGATTTTGTGAACATTTGGTAATTGGATCAATAAACCCACGGACATTCTTAGTGAGATAACTGAAATGCAAGATTTTCTTTTTCCATTCCTAAACTTTGACTTTCTTCTATTCCTAGAATAATGAAGAGGAAACGGATACTCAATGCATAATGAGTAAATATGATTCACTAAAAGTGGTTCAAACTCACTTCAATAGTTTCTATTCAATCATATGGAAAGCTGTATTCGATGAAAGTCGTACGTGCAGTTCGGAGGGAGATCTTCGACTAACCGGCGGATCCACCCTACAATATGGAGTGAAGAAGCCAAAATAATATTCTAAGATACCATTGGTATAAAATAATTGATTGAAATCTGACATATCTGCAAACTCATGTTACATCGGAGCAGTGTAGTGAACAGAAAGAGAAATATAGAATCGGATCCGATTTATCGTAATCGATTAGTAAACATGCTGGTTGATCGTATTCTTAAAAATGGAAAAAAATCATTAGCTTATCAGATTCCTTATCGGGCTATGAAGCGGATTAGATAAAAGACAAATAGGAATCCACTGTCTGTTCTACGACAAGCAGTACGTGGGGTAACTCCCGATGTAGTAACAGAATCCAAACGTGTAGGTGGATCGACTTATCGAGTTCCCGTTGAAGTGGTACCTGCAGAAGGAAAAGCTTTGGCTATCCGATGGTTATTGATCGCGTGTCGAAAACGTTCAGGTCGAAGTATGGCTTTAAGATCGAGTGATGAATCAATGGATGCTGCCAGAAATTCTGGTAGTGCCGTACGGAAGAAAGAGGAGACCCATAAAGTGGCGGAAGCTAACAAAGCTTTTGCCCATTTCCGTTAGTTTCAGATTTGTTTCAATCCACAATCTTTTCATTGTGGATTGGAACCAGGGCGCGGGTTATCGGGAATCAGAATACGCCATAAACAAATGGATAAGTCAAAATTGGACGCTGAATAAGAGATATCTAAGCCATAAGTGAGGATTGATAATTATTTATTAGATTATCAATTATTAGACTCTTTATCTTATAGAAGGGAAAGAAACTAATGTGGAGTTGGAAAGTCCATCGGGAAAAGGCTCGATGCAATATCGATTAGTTATTCGGAGAACTGAAATCGATTGGGACGCACATAGAGAAAGCTGTATGATCTGAAAGATCACTACAATTTGAGAAGCTTCTCCCAGTTCCAAACCTGGAATGAGACTCCGACACTTCACTTGAATCCGCCGAGTTTTAAGTTCAAGCCACAGAGATTCGATCAAAATCGACTTTCCCTTTCTTACTCACCATTTTTACCTTACTTGCTACAACCCTCCAACTACTTTAGAGAGATTTCATCTAATAAAAACTAGTGTATCAGAGACAGAATGTTGTACTCCCATTCGTCGAAATGGAACGTTGCTTCATATTTATAGGGTGATCGATAATCAATATCGTTCCAATTCTCAATGGATGATCAATGAAGAGTTAGTCTCCCTCCTTCCCACGAGACATAGAGTAAAAACCAAAAATTATTTGTTCTAAAAAAGGGAAGCCGCGTTGTGAAATAAGGGATAGGAATTATTCAAGATACCGAGAAATAGCCTCTGTATCTAATAGTTTTGGATACTCAATCAATCTTAGTTGACACGGATAGGATTTCGTGATATACTGGGAATCAACAAGCTTACTAGCCTGGGGAATCACTAATTATTTTGAAAACCAAATATTACCATGACCGCAACTTTAGAAAGACGCGAAAGCGCAAGCCTATGGGGTCGCTTCTGCGACTGGATCACCAGCACTGAAAACCGTCTTTACATCGGATGGTTCGGTGTCTTAATGATTCCTACCCTACTAACCGCAACCTCTGTATTCATCATTGCTTTCGTCGCAGCTCCTCCTGTAGATATTGATGGTATTCGTGAGCCCGTTTCTGGTTCTTTGTTATACGGGAACAACATCATCTCTGGTGCTATCATTCCTACTTCTGCAGCTATCGGGTTACACTTCTACCCAATTTGGGAAGCAGCTTCCGTTGATGAATGGCTATACAATGGTGGTCCTTACGAACTGATCGTTCTTCACTTCCTACTTGGTGTAGCTTGCTACATGGGTCGCGAGTGGGAACTAAGCTTCCGTTTGGGTATGCGTCCTTGGATTGCTGTTGCGTACTCAGCTCCCGTCGCAGCTGCTGCCGCCGTCTTCTTGATCTACCCAATTGGTCAAGGAAGTTTCTCTGACGGTATGCCTCTAGGCATTTCTGGTACTTTCAACTTTATGATCGTTTTCCAGGCTGAGCATAACATCCTTATGCATCCTTTTCACATGTTGGGTGTAGCTGGCGTATTCGGCGGCTCTCTATTCAGTGCTATGCATGGTTCTTTGGTAACTTCTAGTTTGATCAGAGAAACCACTGAGAATGAGTCTGCTAATGCAGGTTATAAGTTCGGCCAAGAGGAAGAAACCTACAACATCGTAGCTGCTCACGGTTATTTCGGCCGTTTGATCTTCCAATATGCTAGCTTCAACAATTCTCGTTCTCTACACTTCTTCTTAGCTGCTTGGCCCGTAGTAGGCATCTGGTTCACCGCTTTAGGTATCAGCACCATGGCATTCAACTTGAATGGTTTTAACTTCAACCAATCCGTGGTTGACAGCCAAGGTCGTGTTATTAACACTTGGGCTGATATCATAAACCGCGCTAACCTGGGTATGGAAGTTATGCATGAACGTAACGCTCATAACTTCCCTCTAGACTTAGCTTCTGTTGAAGCTCCTTCTATAAACGGATAATATCTGTCTGGTTATGCAGTATAACTGGACACCAAACCTTTTAAAACTAAAAGGTTTGGTGTCCAATGAGGTTTCGTTCGATAAAACGAATAGAAAGAATGGTGATGGTTTGTCAGAATCTTACAATCATAAGTTCCCAATCTTGAATTCTGAAGAATCCTTAGAATACTCTTATGCGGCTGTAAATATTAAAACTATTTCTATTCCAATGCACAGAATGCTTGTAATCTACCAATGAATAGAGTGGGAGTACGTTCTTCATTTCACAGATTTCCTATTGTCTCGTTATATACACAACTAATATGTATGTGTATCAATCGAAGGACCCTAATAGCTTAATAGATCGATCGTGTTCCCTTTCACGTTCAGGGAGCCCAGTAGTAGAGGGGGCGGACGTAGCCAAGTGGATCAAGGCAATGGATTGTGGATCCATCACGCGCGGGTTCAATCCCCGTCGTTCGCCCATCCAATTAGATAACTCGTTCTTATTGCTTGGAATAGAAAAAGTTAAAAAAACAAAAAAAAAAGTGGATAGGTTATGTACAGGTATCCTCAACAATAACGATTTGAAATTACCGATCCAATTCCAGTTTTGGACACGAATATGTATAAAAATCACTATACTTATTTGAAGTACTTACTCCAACGTATCTTGAATCTTTCAAGATTATCCATATAATAAATGTGAGAAATAGATAGTATCTATCACATATGAATAAGATGAAAAAAGAAAATAAGGTAGAAAGGGTGGGAAAAAAAAGAGTAGGAAGTCCATATTCTCTATCTAAAATTCCGGGGTTAGTAGAAATCAGTAGATTAGACTACTTCTTCGAATCATTGAAGAACCAACATCTCAAAGAATTTTTAATTGGTCCATTGTCTAGTTATGAACCTTTTATCAGATTATTTGACTTATGGAGTCTAAGTTCACTATTTCTAAGCAATCTGCGTCATTCAGTAAAGAGGGGTAGTAGCATCACCCTGGAAATCCTAATGTTACTAACAATACCAATTTCTATGCATTGCTTGAGTGATAGAAGTTCGATCGAAAGAAGTTCTATATTAGCGAAAATAATTAATGGGGGTGGTGGAGTAAGAAAAGAACAAGCAGAAAATTCTGGTGACTTATCCTACTACTTTCTTCAATCCAAAAGATCTTTATCTGTTGAAAAGGATGGGAAGAGAAGAACACCTGATTCTTACTATTTAGGGTCGAACGAAGATATTCCCACAGGTTCGACGAGAGAAGAAAAGCAAGTTCGTTATGGTGCAATGAATCCTCTGGTTTCAGGTAGATGGAAGGTCTGCATAGTGAGGGATTCACTCCCTGGCGAGGATATATCCAGAGATGAGACTGAGAGGATTCAGATATTATGGAGGGATAGGTTTTTAGAAGATTCAAATAGGTTTTTCAAATTCTATAAACATGCGGGACTTTATCAAAAGAAAAGGAAAAGTGACTGTTACCAAAATGATTCTGATTCGTTATTCTTCTGAAAAATCCGTAACAAGCAAGATCTGGATCGACTACAAACAACAAGATTGAGGGAGGCCTTTTCCAATTTGTCTTCATTTCCATCTTGTAAAAATACAATGTCGTCTCGTGATGGTATATCCGGGTTAGATTGTCACGAAAATGGGGGAGACTCTCCTATTCTACACACTTATTCACAAATAAGAAATGAATTAATAAATCGACTCACTGGATTTATTTTGATAATTGAGGAATTGAATCCGACTTCTAATGGGGCAATAATTATTGATATTAATAGTAATGAGAAATCTGGGAAAGTATTTCCATTGAAAATGGAAAAGAATCTATCATTTACTAGGATATTTGGCAAGAAACTAGAGTTGCCGAGTAGCAAATACTTTGACCTCAATAGAATTATTCCAAGATATTTTAAAATATCTTTAGGTATACCTAGAGAAGTAACTAATAGAATCGAAAATACTACTTTTTTAAATGAATTGAAAGGAAAAGATAACATACATTCAATATATTCTCTAGTTAGGTTGTATGAACGAAATAGATTGATACCTCTCTACTCAACATACACACTTATTTTATATGACTATTTCTGTGCATTAGCTAGTGAATATTTCTTCCGAATCAAATATCGGTTGGATGGCTGGGCGGGGAGCGGGGAATCCACCGGTGTAACAAGAATTGCAACTGAATAAAGATTATTGGAATGGAAAGATAACATAGAGCGTTTGTTGAACGAGTATATGACCTTCCGAATCGATGAGTATAGGAATGTTCAGTCAAATGCGCATAGATGGCTTGATACAACCAGAGATTCGTATTTTTCCCCTTTCGGGAGAGTCTTTTTAGAAATAAAGTATGACTTGGATAAATCGATTTACGGTGTCTCGATAATGAGAAACAAATTACTAAATAGTATTGGTACTAGTATTAATAACACCACTCAGAATAACGAGAAGTATCCTCATCGATTTCTCAATGTTTTATTTCTTTACAAAATGATTGTTACCGAGGTTACTCGCCAAGAAGTTCTGATAGATACGATTGATTATTGCATCGATAAATTGAACGATATAGATCTTTCGATGCTTGATCCCTTATCGAGTTTACTCGATATTGACATTGACGAACAGATATCTTTCCTCAAAAGAATTCTCAAGAGAAAAAAGATTTTATTCATTGAGTCCAGATTGTTAATGGATAAAAAATCGATAGGCTCTTCAATCTCACTAGAACCCGCAGTGAATCCGCCTCTTGTTGGATTACCCCGCATCGAATCTATCCGAACAGGATTTTCAAGTGATGCTCTTTCCACTACGGGGAGGCAGACTTGGGATCTGTTTCTAGATAATTCAAGTCGTGGCAGAGGTTCAAATAAAGATATTGGTGAGAGTATTTCAAGATACATTTCCGATGAAGTGAATACACTAAACTTTCTAGACCACTCTAATCTACCTGTATGGAACTATGCTAGAAGCAATTTCATTCCGAGAACCAAAAGGGATTTCTTTATTGGGAGATGTAGCAGCAGTTATTCCAACGTCTTAGATAATTTCTATGTGGGCTCCGATAATGAAGTCATCTCATCTAATATCATCTCATCTATTCAGTCCCAACTGTCGGATTCATTATCACCCAATTTATCGAAACGAACAGAAGGGGAAACTGTTGATCATGTACTCACAACAGTTCAACCTATTCCGTCTAATCTGCATGAATCTGCAACATTATTATTAACTCATTCAGATAGACTTTTTAATTCTATTTCAGATATGAAAAGATTATTGTCGAAGTTGAACTCATCTCCTCGTGAAACGAGAGATTCGTTTCTATCTTCGTGCAGTAGCGATGGATTTTATTTGGAAATGGAAAAAACGTTGATAAACTCTAATCCATCGGCGGATCGGCGACCCCGACCTCGCCCTAAGAATCTGGGGTTGGATCAAGTCAATTCAGAAGAGAAGTCTATTGAAGATAGATCAGACTCGGGGGATGTTTCCACCAAGAATCGATTCTATCAAAATGATCCATCTATTGGATATTTCTGGGAACCAGAAGAATTAGAAACGCTTTACTGGTCGCTAAGATTTTCATTACGCAACGATGTAACATCAAGATCTCTAATAGGATTGATTGGGAAGAAGGTTCCGCACGAAGATACGAAGTTTGCAGATCCATATATCCGTAAAGAGCCTATCCGTCCATCCCATTTCATCAATTTCAATGAATTATCAAAAGATTTGAACAAATATAAGATCTCTTGGATCTTTTGGAAAGACAATATCTGTGAAAAATGGAGCCTATTCAGAGAGTATATACCTTGGTTTTTTACCCCTAACCGGTGGAGATACTTCTACGATCCGATTAGAGAAACATATCCAGAAATAGTACTTAAAATAAGTGATGACTCGAATCATAATCTACCTAGAATTTATAAAAGAATTGCTGAGGATATAGATGGTACCAAAGCTTATTTATTCCAAAGCCTAGAATTGAGATTCAAAACTGATTCCATCAATACCATATTATCCAGGATAGATCTTATTCTTTTCAAAGAAATTACTAATGAAACGAAGATGTCACATTCAGGATGGTCAGTATCTCAATTTTCCAATAAGTCTATCTTATCTTACCTTATTCTCTCAATATTATTCGTTCTTGCATTCTCCAAGCACCATTTGTCTGCCGTTTCGGGTTCTAATTCCCTTCATTCATGGAAACGTTTCGATACTATTGGATATTTAATAGACCCAATGCGTGGATCCTATTTGAAAAAGGTAATGTATTCCCCTTCGACAAGGTAAATGTAAACGAAAGATCTACTAATCTATTCTTTGAAGAGATTCTTGAATTATATAAATAATATAATCTTTTTCTCCTTCGTGAAAAATGAACTAGATTCATGGATACTTTGTAGGGAAAGCCCCGATACCCTTAATAGTAAGAAAGAACTATTGACTCAATATTTAGTAACGAATAAGATTATTTCCAAGTATGAATCGAAATTGAATTCCAATTCTGATTTATCGAGCAATGAGATTGATCATGAAGCTTTCCCACAAGAAAGATCTAATGTTTTGGCATACCTACTTCAATTCCGCCAAAATGATCTATTAAGTTACAAGATCCGTAAGTTGGATCCTGCGGAGAAGTGGGCTCTTTCCGCCCCCGAGAGAAATAGTCTATTTTCAGCAACGACGAGACGAAGAGGCATTCTAAATATGCCATGTCATGACATACCTATCTCACTCTAATCAGGATTATTACCATCTAAAGGAATTCCGGTAGTAGGACCCATAGAAACTGGACGATCTTCCGTTATTAGGGATGTAGCATCCAAATCCTACTTCCCGTTGATGAGGCTACCACTAAGAAAGTTGCTATACAATCGATCATATTTCAATAATATACATGGAAATTTCATCTCGAAAGAGAGTGTACACCGATTAAATCTCATTTTTGCAATAGCGAGAGAGGTGTCTCCCTGTACAATATGGATTCAAGATATTCATGAATTGAATGTTCATCGCTCGTATCATAGACTAGAAGCTGATCCCAGATTCTTACTTTGCCCAATATTGAGGAGTATTGGTTATGGGCGCAGTAATTCTCGCATTCGTAAGAATATTGTTATTGCTTCGACTCATGTACCTGCAAGGGTAGATCCAGCTCCAATAGCTCCGAACCGGTTAAACTAATTGATAAATTTCCGAAAGTCCAACAGGTGTCAACGTCAGAAAGAATTGTCAATTCTCTTACGTATCAAAGGCTTCAAAATAGAGGCTAATCCGCCTCTTCTTGAAGGTACTGGGTCTGGAACTACGGGTTATAGCAAACGAGATTTATTCCTTTCTGCTAATGAAGCATTATTAATCGGTACTTCCAAAAGGAAAAAGATTGTATGTAGTGATGCAATTGGATTAGCGTCACATAGACAACATTCAATTGTTACTTATATGGGCAATGGGATAGAATCCAGTTCTGAATACGAAATCTCTTCTCAGAGGATAGGAGAAGCTATTCTAAAAAATAGTTTGATAGATACTTATCCCACAAATATTCTATTTATTGGTAGTAATGCGTCAAAGAGGCGATTTTATCATTTGTCTAACTGGTATGTGGAACCTTCAATAACCGAGTCAACAATTAAGGAATTCACTCTATTTTTGCATATCCTAGGGCTACTGGCTGGATTAGCGGCTCGCGGTTCGTTCAAAATGGATATGAGAAAGAAAGAAAATTTCATTGTTATTGATAAACTTGTAGAGAATGACTTTAACCTAGCGTGTGGTGTTCTAGAAAACCTTTCAAAGGATTTCTCATGTTCAGAAATCTGTAGAAGCAGAAGTCAATCCAATAATAGTCTTTCTTTTCCTTCTCCTACTGAACCCAGGTACTGTTCAGATATAACCTATACAAGTCATTCTTCTAAATCTACGAGAAAAGGGGTGTTTAATTCTCTAACCGACTTCGAAATGAAACAGTCAACCGAAATAGACTTAGTTCCGACGGAAGTATCGCGTGAGATTACTTGGTCCCCTAAGGCTTGGCGTCTCAGTTTCATGCGAAGTGGTACTTATGAATCGATAAGAGTCTTATCCGAATTCAATAATTTGTATAATCTAATCCTCCTTTACCAAAATCAGAATCAAATACCCCAACGGGATTTCGAATTGAATAAGATTAAGTATAGTGAAAATAGATCGTATGAGAAAAAAGGATATCTTTTCAGTTATAAGAGAGCTTTAGGTAGGTTGAGGCAAAGATATATTAAAAGATTGGAAAACCGATTGGATAATATCTCGTTACGTGAGCAATTTCTCGAATTGGGAATCTCCGACTCATCTAATCAATATGAAATACAATGTAATCGATCCGATGAACCGACTCGATTCTTAGGGGGGCGCTTCATCTGGGACCCTATGCTTCTATTCCAGCCGGATCCTAACATTCCCTCCTCGCGCCGTAGTTTATTAGCAAATCAAGAACTGGTGCGGAGGCTCTACGTAACTTACGGTATGAGAAGGGAGCGCGAAAAACATTTCTCAAACGAAAAGATTAAAAATTTCTTTCTCTATCGTGGATATGATCCGAAATCGATAGCTGAATCATCTATTAAGCGGTGGAATAATTTCCCTTTGGATGAGGAGCGACATTCCGAATACGTCAAAGAAACTTAGTTTATGCATATACATCTGCAATATCCACAGATATTTGTTCCCATTCACTTGTATCAAAGCATTGTAGTAGAAGATTTGCAAGAGCGATTTATTCGTTTTAGGCTTCTGGTTCATAGAAATAGATGGATGAGACGGAACCGTTCCCCATTTAAGGATTTTCTTATCTATAATATGTTGCTTGAAACTTATTACTATCTTTTCAATCCGTTCCAGTTTGGTGGGACGTCACTGGATCAAATAACGAAACAATTTCTTAATGAAAGTTCAATATCATATAAGAAAATCTTAGATACTATTCAGTCAGTCTAGATCTCTAGCAATATAGAGGTATTTAGAAGTCGAATCAGTAGAAGGAAGATCTATCTTTTCCTTTTACTGATACAAAGAATAAGATTCTGCTTGTAGAATCTCAAATGATTAAGAATTTATAGATCATTTACTAGATGAGTCTTTCTACTTGAAAAAAAATTAAAAAGAATACTAATTTCTTCTATAGGGAGTATGGGAAGCGGTTTATAGGGAAGCAACTTTTCAATATCCTGTTCAGAATAGATCCTTGATAAAATTGTGGATTCACTCTCGAGGTGACTGATTGATTTGCTTATCCCAATCATTCAGTACACCAGAGTGGAGTAGGGATTCTCGAAAAAGCGACGCTTAAATAGGGTCCTTAGAAGCATTGGATTATCCAAAAGGGGGGAACGTTTTGGTTCTTTCATCAATTATTGTAGCTTGAAATAAACATGATATTGAATCCTTCACTGGTTGATGGGCTATAGTGATTTGATTTGGCATATGGGTGAAAGACAACTATCCTATCACTGGGAGTTTTTTATGTAGATAATGTCAATCTTTAAGGATATTATGAGAATGTACCTTCCCCTTTTTTAGGGGGAATCAAGTTCTTTTATTCGAAAGAAGCGTCATCATCTCCATCATCTAAACCATCTTTCATTCCACCGGAAATAGATGAATCTCCCCGGGTAGGATTTGAACCTACGACCAATCGGTTAACAGCCGACCGCTCTACCGCTGAGCTACCGGGGAAAATGGTAGGGGATTTAGTCTCATACACATTTAAAGTAAAGACCCTTGTTCTTTGAGCCGCCCCTGAATCTACAAGACGTTAAGCTTCCTCCGACATTTCATAAACTTTGCGTACACCCTAACTCTTATTATAGGAAGAAGCGGCAGCGATAGCAATCCTATTTGAATAGAGCCCCCGAATCATGGGGGGGGGCTGGTGTGGTTGATCTTGGCCATGATTGATTGCCCCCCCATGATCTGTATCGATCAATCACCAATCAATAGTTTCTATTCTCCCCCTTCCGAGAAGCATAGTAGAATAGCCACAGGATTCTTCTACCTCATGGAATGGAAGTAGAAGGAATATCTTTCAATAGTAATAGGGAGAATAAAGAAAGGGAAAAGGAGAGAAATAGAGATGGGGAAGATGAGGAGTAGTCGGAAGAAATGAACACGAATTGGAGCTTTGTTAGACGAAAGTGGCAGTTTATGGTAAAGGCGGGATTGGCAAGTCAACAACTAGCTGTAATATATCAATAGCTTTAGCCAGGCGGGGAAAACGAGTCTTACAGATTGGATGTGATCCCAAACACGATAGCACCTTCACTCTTACGGGATTTTTAATACCTACAATTATAGATACTTTGCAATCAAAGGATTATCATTATGAAGATGTATGGCCCGAAGATGTGATTCACAAAGGTTATGGTGGGGTAGACCGCGTGGAAGCTGGTGGACCACCCGCAGGGGCTGGATGCGGTGGGTATGTCGTGGGAGAAACAGTAAAATTACTGAAAGAATTAAACGCTTCTTATGAGTACGATATCATTTTATTTGATGTTTTGGGGGACGTAGTCCGTGGGGGTTTTGCAGCTCCATCAAATTATGCGGATTATCGTATTATTATTACTGATAATGGATTCGATGCCCTTTTTGCAGCAAATTGCATCGCTGCATCAGTTAGAGAAAAAGCGCATACCCATCCGTTGCGATTAGCTGGTTTGGTGGGTAACCGAACATCTGAAAGGGACCTTATTGATAAATATGTAGAAGCTTGTCCCATGCCCGTACTAGAAGTATTACCCCTAATCGAAGACATTCGAGTTTCCAGAGTGAAGGGAAAGACTTTGTTTGAAATGGCTGAATACCAACCGAATCTCAATTATGTTTGTGACTTTCATTCAAATGTAGCAGATTAAACTTTGTCTAAACCAGAGGGAATTGTACCAAGAGAAATTCCAGATAGAGAATTATTTAGTTTACTTTCTGATTTTTATCTAAACCCCAATTCTGAAAAAGGAAAGGACACTCAAAATAGTCAGCAGAATACTCCGCTCGATTTTACGATAATTTGACGACGAGATTGTCACGCTTCTCTCTCTATATATCCCTTTCCAAGGAAACGCTTTCATGAAGACTCTTGAAATTCCTACTTTTGAATGTGAAACTGGTAATCATCACACTTTTTGTCCTATTAGTCGTGTAGCTTGGTTATATCAAAAGATCGAAGATAGTTTTTTCTTGGTAGTAGGTACGAAGACTTGTGGTTACTTTTTGCAGAATGCTCCTGGAGTTACGATTCTTGCGGAACCTCGTTACGCAACGGCGGAATCAGAAGAGGGGGATATTTCAGCTTAATTGAATGATCAAAAAGAGTTGAAAAAAATTTGTTTCCAAATAAAAAAAGATAGGAATCCTAGTGTTATTATTTGGATTGGCACATGTACTACAGAGATAATAAAGATGGATCTGGAGGGCATAGCACCCAAATTAGAACACCAACTCGGAATACCAATTATAGTAGCACGGGCCAACGGATTGGATTACGCCTTTACTCAAGGAGAGGACACTGTATTGGCTGCGATGACACACCGTTGTCCGGAATATGCTTGTTATGCTATGAGCCAAGAAAAAAAAGATGCAATTGACAATGTTGAGGAAATGCACGCCGCTCAAGCAGGATCTAATAGATCCAACTCTAAAGGAAGAAAATTGAAGAACCATACTTTAGTTCTTTTTGGGTCTCTGCCTTCAGGTGTAGCTTCTCAATCGAATTCAGAATCGAAACGTCAATCCATTCATGTATCGGGTTGGTTACCCTCCCAGAGATACGCTGAACTTCCAGCCTTAGGCGAAGGGGTTTATGTTTGCGGTGTAAACCCCTTCTTAAGTCGCACAGCGACAACATTGATGCGTCGGAGGAAATGCCAATTGATTGGAGCACCCTTCCCGGTCGGTCCTGATGGAACACGCGCTTGGATCGAAAAAATTTGTTCAGTATTTAATGTGAAACCTGACGGTCTAGAGCAGAGAGAGAATCAGATCTGGAATAATCTGAAAGATTATCTTAAAATAGTAACCGGAAAATCTATATTCTTTATGGGAGATAATCTGTTAGAAATAACTCTAGCACGATTTTTAATTCGATGCGGAATGATCGTTTACGAAATAGGTATCCCCTACATGGATAAGAGATATCAAGCTGCCGAATTATTGCTTTTGCAGCAGACTTGTAAAAAGATGGGAACACCCATGCCACGAATAGTTGAAAAACCGGATAATTATAGTCAGGTGCAGCGTATGCATGAACTGAAACCTAATTTAGCAATTACCGGAATGGCTCACGCCAACCCTTTGGAGGCAAGAGGTATTGATACGAAATGGTCTGTTGAATTCACATTTGCCCAAATTCATGGATCCGCTAATGCAAGAGATGTTCTTGAGCTCGTTACTCGTCCTTTGCGGCGTAATAACGACTCTATGCTGAATTGGGGCAGTCTATCAAGACAGACGGTAGAAATCTAAGTTAAATGATTTTGTTTTGAAATTACCGAGTAATAGAAATTGGTCACTAATCACTATGAATATATATATAAGAACGTCGAAAATTTCTTAGTCATAAGATTTGTTTATTTCATTTTTATTTTCTATGATTAAGAAGAAAGCTCCCACTTAATTACATTGGTAGACTTTTTATTCTGGGTGCATAAATAATTTCCAAAATGATTTGGAAGAATTAGCTATTTATGTGTATAATATAGACAGTATCAATACTAATTGGGGTAATTTAAGGGATAATATGGATAATGGCAATACTAGTTGCAATATGTAAAGGAATATTGTAGGGGAAGGGGGGGTAGTTATAAATATAAAAAACACTACAACGACATTAAATATCTTAAACACTTTGTCACTGGCTTGGGTCAAAATAGCGGGTCCCTACGTATTATTTGGCATTTACTATGGATTACTCACAACACTACCCGTCGGACCTTCCCAAATCTTATGTATAAGAGCTTTTCTCATGGGAGGAAGCCTCAGCGGTATCGTTGCCTTGAGTGGATCGATGGTGGGACAGCTACTAATTATTCTATCAGTATTTTGTTCACCTATATATATATTGTTGTCGAAGCCGCACGTACTAACTATTGTAGTAATACCATACATGTTCCTATTTTGGTTTCGAACCAAAGACTTATCAGATTATCAATCTTTACGTCCTATCACCTCGTTGCGTGATTTGCAAATAGGTAACCTATTTCTGAATAGTTTTCTCTTTCAGATTATGAATCCGATTCTATTGCCAAGTCCTGTATTGGCAAGATTAATTCACCTCTTTTTGTTTCGTTATAGTAATAACGTAATATTCTTAATTAGTAGTTTTTTTGGTTGGTTGATCGGTCACATACTATTCAGTTATTTATCGAGACTACTCATAGTTCGTGTGGAAAAAGATTCACCACTACTTTATCTATTGGTAAAACGCGCTATTTATAGAACTTTTAGTATTATTCTTATTATTAATGTAATATTCTGTTTGGGTAGAGCCCCAGTGTCCTTTTGGACTAGGAAATTCTTAGATGAATCTAATGACAAAGACCTCGATTTTTGGATATTCGAGTATAAGGAACTGGAACTACTGTGGTGGATTTTCAAGCCATGGCCTATCTCTTTCTCCGAGCCCTGGAGAACAAACCGGCCTCTACGATTCAAAAAAAATAATAGGTTCGACATTAATAGTCTTGTCAAAAGACGAGTATCCACTTATTTTTTTGATAAATGTGTAATCGATGGAAAACAAAGGTTATCCTTTGCAGCGTTGCCTAGTCTGTCAATTTGTGAAAGATAATTGGAAGAGTCTTCGAACAATTCGGATTTATCCGTGGGAACTTATCCCACATATAGGGACTGGATTTTAAAAAGATTGGTTAGAAACGAAGCTTTCGAAAAAGAGTTAAAGGACCGAGTCAAATTGTTAGACGACGGGTCTACTTTTTGGAAAGCAATGGAAAAAAAAACTAGATTGACAAGTGAAAATAAGACCAGATTACCCAACGTATACGATCCTTTTCTAACTAATTCCTATCGTATAAGAATCCCGACTCCACAGACATTTTTAACAGTGGATGAGTTAGATCTGCCGACGAGGAAGGGATCAGAATCAGTGACAAATACAAGATCAGCGACAACTAGAAGGAACAGCTACATCGGTATAAACAGTTACAAGAAGCGGATTGAAGATTGGGTTTCTGCCAAAAATAAAAAATCGAGACATAGCAACAAGACTCCGCTTCCGTGGGAAACTTTACCAAGAAAAGCTCAACGCATATTTCACTTCATGTTCAATAATCGACTATCGTTCGATTTTGAAATAGAAGACATTTTAAATGGAATAAATTCTTCATCAAGTTTCGATGTGACTTGGGAACAAATATTTGATATCGATCCAACAGATCGAGCCATGTTTTTGATTTATCTCGAAGAAGATTGGCGCAACTTCAAGAAGATCTCTCTATCAGATATACTTTCAATAAATGGTGAAAGGCGCCTCTCTGATCCAAAAAACGAAGCGCGCTCAATTTATAAAATTCAGGATCTGGAAAAGGATTTGGCTCATGAGACTGAAATTTTGATTGATAATCGCTTTGATGTTCCAGGCGTCGAAAGTGATGTTCGTTATAGAAAATTAAGAAACCTAGGGATTAGTATTGCTAAGACAAAACGGAAGACAATAAGACTAGTAAAACGATTTGCAAAAATCTCTGATTTTCGTCGGAAAGTTGTAAAGGGATCTATGCGGTCCAGGAGGCGCAAGATCTTGGTTTGGAAAATGCTTCAAGAAAAAGCGCATTCACCCTTTTTCTTGAGATTAATGGAAATACCTACCTTCTTTCAATTACCTATCGAGGGATTCACAGGTTTGAATTCTGAAATAATGATCACTGGACCGGGAGAGGCAGCTGGTCTGCAACTCGAACAAGAAAGAAAATTATCCTCAGCTACGAAAGGCTTAAGTGGATCAAAATCTGCCCGTTCAGTTGTAGCGGCTAGATTGGATGTGGGTCCTATTCACAGTGGAAGAGGTTTATTGTTGGTTTTACAACCGAATTTTCGAAAATATATCAAACTACCTATATCTATAGCATTTAAACATTTTGGTCGTAGATTGCTACTTCAGGATTCTGAATGGGATAAGGATTGGAGGGAATGGAGAAAAGAGATTCATATTAAGTGTACGTATGACGGCGAAGAATTTTCACATAGTCGGTTTCCCGGTCGCTGGTTGAAGGAGGGTTTACAGATAAAGATCCTATATCCATTTAAATTGAAACCTTGGCACACTAATGGGGGGAAGAAACGATCAACTATTCGGGAAAAACTTAGAAAGATCAAATCTACTTGGGGTCGAGGATCAAAAAAAGGCAGTCGGTTAGAACGGAAAAGGTCCCAATTTACTTATTTAACCGCTTGGGGATTTCAAACAGATATACCCTTTGGAACTATTAAAAAAGACCCTTCTTTTTGGAAACCCGTTCAAAGAGAATTAATTCGGATTTGGAAAAAAAATCTCTCGCTCCGAACCCAGCAAGTATGGCGTTTATATTTGAGATTCAATGTAGACAAGATACTGAGACCAAGTCTATTAAGGGAATTGAGTTTATTTTTTGGAATTAAAAAAATATCAAATGACTCTGGTTATAATGATATTACTAGGAAAGAGACTCTAGCCATTAAACATAAAAATAAACTAGTAGAATCGAAATCAAATATTGGTAAAAAAAGTGAAAGATCGATTCATATTGACAAAAAACTTAACTCAATTATTAATGCTGATGAAGGGCTAGTGACGGATACTAATGCGCATGGATTCGTGGATTTATCAACCGATAAATTTGTTAGAAACGAGCAGGGTACCAAAAAACTCCAGGTCAATGAATTAGTAATGGATGATAGACTGAGGGGCGCGAATCTTACCGTTCCTATGAGATTTGAAAAAGAAATAATGGGTTTTGGTGGAATTATATTGAAATTACGCATATTGATAGCGGAAGTAAACGAAAAGTCTTTCTTGGTAGCATCAGCATTCTGCCAAAGAATCAACAGAGCTCTTGCTCATTACTCTAATGAACTTGCTGCGTTACAAGCGCAACTGAGAAAAGTGAGAAGTAACACTATTGAGGTTTACGCGGAGACGGAAAATTTAAAGTTATCTGTTTCCGGAACCAAGAATAGATTGTGGCGAGTTAACAAATTTCAATCACTATCTCAAGCTCATCTTTATGACAATATGTGGAGCATGAGCATAAAGGGAAATCTAGATTTGAGTTTTATGTTAAATGAAACCGTGAAGAGCAGTAATTCTGGAGAAAGGACCAGATACACCGGGGATTGGGATAATAGTTCAACGTTGTATCGGACTGGGAAAGATTGGGGTTCTACAGAGGATTGTTACGATGTGACAGGTAATAATGATTGTTCGATAAATAAGAAACTCTTAGGGATAAATGAGAGTAATAGTGATATAAACAATCTACTAGATTGTCTCGATGAAACAGGTAACAAAATTGTACATAAAGTTATTAATGAACGCATCAGGGAATCTGTAGGGGGGTGGGGATTCCTCAAACAGCTCTGTGAATTAGATGCAAATAATTGGAATAGATGGGTAGATTGTTTCTACAGATGCAACTTACCGCTAGAAGTGTGGCGTAATATAGCACCTCAGAAATGGAGGGTCAGTTTAGAGAATTCGAACATACTTAAAACTATTGAGATAAATTGGCTAAATGAGCAGGAACAAGATGCCCTTCGGGACAATTATTCTATCTATACCAAAAACCCCTTGCTTAGAGACCGAATTCATAATTTTAATAAGCGTCGCAAATATAGTTATTCATTACAGAGTTTCGTTGATTTTTTACGAGATGCAGATACACAAGAATTTCCTATGCGACAAGACGCTCTGGCGCAAAAGAATCATTCCAAGAATCGTATCGAAAATTTTACTAGAGTAGGGGGAAAAAAGAAACTTTCTTATTCACATATTTCTGATTCAGAAATCAAATTTAAATCAAAGTTTGATTTGATGCTATGGATAGTTCCGGATCTCGCGGGAATCAAAAGCACCTCTAGAAAAAAACCAAGATTGAAAAATCCTGTTTTGAGGGATGAGAGTCCTAATTACAAGATAGTAAAATTATTAGATATAGGTGATAGGTTTCAAGATACATTGAACGAGATATACGAGATAACATTAGATGAGAGAGAAAGTCCTGATTACATATTTCGATGGAAATGGAAATCTAAAGCATTAGAGGGGGAACTAGAGAAATTGAGGAACTTAACAGTCCTCATTAGCATATTGGGAAATGACCAAGATCTTACTGCTTTCTGTGTCAATATGGGCATAGATTCAGATCTATTGAATCTATTTTTGAACACAACTAGGCTTAGTGTTTTAAATAACTTATCTATTGTTTCAGCCCATCGTTTACCACTAGTTTTTGACGATCAAATTTTGATGTACAAGATTGTTACCCCTCTACTAAAATTCAAGTATAGATTTATAAATAGATTTAAGAAACGGTTATATAAGGATATATCTAATGGATGTATATCACGTTTATCGCTTATAGCAATAGAAGGGAAGACTAAACAATCTGAGCTTTATAACATCGAGGATCTCGTGCTTCCGAGGCGTCGACGGGAATTACGATTCCTTCGATCTCTACTAACTATAGAGTACCCAGAACCGGAAGAACAATATTTAGCTCCCATTCCCGAGATCGGACGGTTTCACGGGAATACGGAGTCTAATTATTTCGGGCTAAGTGAGGTCCAAAAAATTAAACGTTTCCTATGGCCCAGCCACCGTCTAGAAGAACTAGCCTGTGTAGGTAGATTTTGTTTCAATATCACTAACGGAAGTTGATTCGCCATGCTCAAGATACGGATGTACCCTATCGTCAAAATTGACGCAAGCGGAGGAATATAAAGCAAAAGCATAGGTTCGAACATTTGCTTGATTGGGATTACCAAAACAAAAAGGTAATCCAAATCAAGTAATTGACGTATCAAGCGAGACCCGAAGCTATTGGATAAGCTGAAGGAGGGTGCAAGCGGGCTGGTAACATGGGCCTTGTCCATGCCGGCAGAGTGGTCCCGGATAGGGCAAGAGGTGGAAGAGCTGAACGATATAGGGGGAAACCTATTGGACCCCTCAGGTATGCTGGGTTGGATAGATGCCAAGGTGAGGCATTTACCGGGCCACGAGCTGCCCTTAGGGGCCAAGCAAGAAGGTCCCCCTGCCAGGTTCTCTATATGAATCGTACGTTGGATATGCCGAGTCCCACGGGCTAGATCCGCTGGGTTACTGCTCCTTTGGCTACGTGCTAGAGGATTCGATCCGATCTAAAGGTTACCGAGACGTGATATCAAAGAGGAAAGAAAAGGGACGGGTGGTTATCGGCCTCTCCTTGGGCAAGTAAGGATTGCCCGGCTGGTGGGGAGCCCGATGATACAAGAGATGATGGAAGAAATGGACCCCTGGGAGGGCTTTGGTCAAGATAGGGCCCGATGGAGGTGCAAGGAGGGCCTACAGGGAGGGGAGCCTAGTGGGCCTCCGGCTCGCCCGACGGAACCTGTCGACCCTGTCAACTCTGTCGACTCTGTCAACTCTGTCGACTCTGTCAACCCTGTTGACTATTCTAGAGCTTTGAGGGAAAATAAAGAACTCTGTGAAAGGGCGTGCGGCGGAGGACAAATCGTTAGGGATACTGTACACGAGGGGAATATCAAACGGTCGTCCCAAGGGGAGCCACAGGCGGTCGATGTACGCGCCTGGTAGGAATCGCTAACCAAGGAGGAAGCCCATGAGACAGACACCTTCCTGCGGGAGCACCCCGCCCTGGGAGAAGCCCATAGCTCTGGGGAGCAGTGGGACAAAAATAACTGCTCATCGATAAGGAACCGATCTCCAAACAGTGAATCTAGGGCCTGTAGCAATACCCTTTTTTTTTTTTCAATTCAATTGAACTTTTTTTTTCCTTTCACTCAAACTGATACTGCTTCAATTGAATTGTCCAATTGGTGACTGAATCTATTATAATCGGTTTGAAAGAAAAAAATCCTAATTATTATTGTTACTATGAATAAAAAGATATCTATTGATTTGTCGTTAATGGATGAGAAAAAAGGCACAGGATCTGCTGGCTCCCAAGTCTACTATTTGACCCATCAAGTATCGAAACTTACTTCTCATCTGGAATTGCACCCCAAAGACTATTCATCTCAAAGAGGTTTGTGGAAATTATTAGGCAAACGCAAGCGTCTCTCAATCTATCTATCCGATAAGAATCCAACTTTGTACAATAAAGTTCTAAAAAATCTAAGTATTCGGGGATTAAAGGGGCGTTGATGCAAATTTGCGCCGGAAGTTGGTACTTCGATACATATGGTACATGATAAAACTTTTCTATTTATTTACTGAAGCTAGATTTTGTTATATTTATTGTAAAGGAAACAATTTACGAGTATGCCTCTTAAAGAAATAGATCCAGTTACAGTAAGTATGGGTCCTCATCATCCATCGATGCATGGTGTTCTCCGGCTTATTGTTACTCTAGACGGCGAAAATGTTGTTGATTGCGAACCAATATTAGGCTATTTACATAGAGGGATGGAGAAGATTGCCGAGAACCGGACGATTCTGCAGTACCTTCCCTATGTAACAAGGTGGGATTACTTAGCCACCATGTTTACCGAAGCAGTAACAGTCAATGCACCAGAGAAATTAGCAAATATTCAAGTACCTGGAAGAGCTAGTTACATACGTGTAATCATGCTTGAATTAAGTCGAATAGCTTCCCACTTGTTGTGGCTTGGACCCTTTTTAGCGGATGTTGGTGCACAGACTCCCTTCTTTTATATATTCCGAGAAAGGGAAATGATTTATGATTTATTTGAAGCTGCTACGGGTATGCGAATGATGCATAACTATTTTCGTATCGGGGGAGTCGCTGCAGATCTGCCATATGGGTGGATAGATAAATGTTTAGACTTCTGTCATTATTGTCTCCCAAAGATTCATGAATATGAGCGACTAATTACGAAGAATCCTATTTTTTTGAGACGGGTAAGGGGAATCGGTGTGATTAGTAGGGAAGAAGCTATCAATTGGGGCTTATCGGGACCCGTGTTACGAGCCTCAGGGGTTCAATGGGATCTCCGAAAAATTGATCATTATGAATGTTATGATAACTTGGATTGGCAGATCCAGTGGCAAACAGAGGGAGATTCGTTGGCTCGTTATTTGGTACGAATTAGCGAAATGAAAGAGTCCATAAAAATTATTAAACAAGCATTGAAACTCCTTCCAGGGGGTCCATATGAGAATTTGGAAGGTCGACGTTTCAATCAGCAACAAGGTGAAGTAGAATGGAATGATTTCAATTATCAATTTGTTGGCAAGAAGTCTTCTCCCACTCTTAAGTCACCTAAGCAGGAACATTATGTAAGAGTAGAAGCTCCCAAAGGAGAATTAGGAGTATTTTTGATTGGAGATGATAGTGTTTTCCCTTGGAGATGGAAGATTCGTCCACCTGGTTTTACAAATCTACAGATTCTTTCTCAATTGATAAAAGGAATGAAGCTAGCAGATATTACGACAATATTAGGTAGTATAGACATTATTATGGGAGAGGTTGATCGTTGAAACGGTAACTGGTATCGAAACTTCCGGAGAACAAGTAGTTCACCTATTTGATCAATTAGTAGTTGCAAAAGATTCTTTCGATTTAATTTGGATTCTAGTATCTATAATTATCTTAGTTATAGGGGTTACAACAGGAGTATTAGTCATCGTATGGCTCGAGTGAAAAGTGTCCGCGGGGGTCCAGCAGCGTATCGGACCAGAATACGCAGGTCCGTTGGGAATTATCCAATCTCTAGCAGATGGAATCAAGCTTCTATTAAAGGAAGACATTGTTCCAGCCAGGGGCGATGCTTGGTTATTCAATATTGGACCAGCCGTGGTAGTCACACCAGTTTTCATAAGTCATTTGGTAATACCTTTTGGTCAACATATTATTCTATCTGATCCGAGTATAGGTGTTTCTTTTTGGATCGCTATCTCAAGCATTGTACCCCTAGGTCTTCTCATGGCAGGGTATGGCTCCAATAATAAATATTCTTTTTTAGGTGGTCTTAGAGCCGCTGCCCAATCTATCAGTTACGAAATACCCCTGGCTTTATGCATCTTGTCCATATCCCTACGTGCGATTCGTCGAGTATGAGTCGGAGATAGATACTTTGCGCAAAAAAGAAATGCGAAAAAAAAAAAAAGAAATCTTCGTTGATTTATAAACTAAATAGTCATTTGGGTGAGATCGAACAGCGTTTCGCAGTTGTCGAGTCGAGTCCCATTCTCCATGTACGGGTGTAAAAGCATATCCGAGCGGTAGAGACTGCTCTTAACCCCAGGTCTAGGGTTAGTCACCGAGGCTTGAAGCGGGAACGAGCAATAATCAGGTTTTCAAAATTAAGCATGAGTGGATGGTCAGGAACACTAATATACGCAAGAGGTTTGTAAGAGAGAGGAAAGAGGGGATAGAAAGCGGGGATGGTTAGATTGTAAAATTGATCAAATCACGTCTTTATCTATTTATCTTTTTATTTTTACTGGATGAGAGAGACTCAGCTTCGGTAGGGGTGATTGAGTGGTACATCTAGATATAAAATCCCAGTCTCGAGTATATTCCTATCCACTTCAATCATGATTATTTAGAACGAAGTAACCCTTGCAGCAGTTTCCCGATTCTAGTAAGAAAAAGAAAAAAGAAATATATATATATATATTTTTTCTTTTTTTTTTTTTTTTTTTTTTACTGCCAACAATCATCTGTTTGTGGGATTGTAGGTTGTTAAAAAAATGGAGATTACTAAGCTAATCCTTCGAGGATTTCCCTCCCCATACGGGGGTGAAACTCTTTCTAGACAGAAACGTAAGGTAAGCATGAAAAAGCTTTATGGAGCAATTTAAACTATATTGAAGAAGGACTGAGAGGTTGAAGATGGATTCGGAAGCAGTTACTTCTTGTGGCAAACGGAATCTCATCGGTTAGGATTGGGAGGATCTTCGTACAGCGGTATTGGAGATGATAATTTTAAATTATTGACCCTTCTCCGTGGAATCGATGGGGAGCCGTATGAAATCCTAACTTCATGTACGGTTCTGAATTAGAGGTGGTAACTATAATCATACCGTCGACTATCCTTATCTGGTAGCTTGAGTACAGTTGATATAGTTGAAACGCAATCTAGATATGGTTTTTTGGGATGGAATTTGTGGCGTCAACCCATAGGTTTCATAGCATTCTTCATATCATCATTGGCAGAATGTGAAAGATTACCGTTCGACCTACCGGAAGCGGAGGAAGAACTAGTAGCGGGCTATCAAACTGAATATTCGGGGATAAAATTTGGTTTATTTTATGTTGGTTCTTACCCAAATCCATCGGTTTCTTCATCATTTGTAACAGTTCCTTATTCGGGTGGATGGGATTCATCAATTCCATTTTTTACTAAGTTTGGGGAAGATTATCTCTCTTCGGACCTTAGCAGCGAATCCTTCGATTTATTGAGAATAGTGATAGATATCATTACTACATTATCCAAATCTTATTTATTTTTGTTTATCTCCATTTTGACAAGACGGACTTTGCCCAGAGTGAGAATAGATCAATTATTGGATCTCGGATGGAAATTTCTTTTGCCCATTGCTCCGGGAAATCTGTTGCTGACAGCTCCATTTCAACTTCTGTTACTCAAATAGTATATGCTTTTTTTTGTTAATCCAATAGTATTCCAAGTTAAATCTATTGAATCTATTTATATCTATCTATATCTATCTAGAAAATTAGGTTTATCTATCATATGTTTCCCACACTAATTAAATTTCGAGATTATGGGCAACAAGCCATAGAAGCTGCAAAATACATAGGTCAAGGTTTTGCAGTTACTTTAGATCATTTGAATCGGTTACCCATAACTATCCAATATCCGTATGAAAAAATTGTATCATCCGAACGATTTCGTGGACGCATCCATTTTGAATTTGACAAATGTATCGCTTGTGAAGTATGCGTCCGAGTATGCCCGATTAATCTGCCTGTTGTTGATTGGAAACTAATAAAAAGTATTAGAAAGAAACAATTGAAGAGTTATAGCACTGATTTTGGAGTTTGTATCTTCCGCGGAAACTGTGTTGAATACTGTCCAACTAATTGCTTATCGATGACCGAAGAGTATGAGCTTTCAAGCTACGATCGTCATGAATTGAATTATGATCAAATGGCTTCGGGGCGTCTACCCCTTTCCATCTCCCAAGATTTTTCAATCCAAACATTTTCAGCAAGTTACCTACTCAAAAGATCTATGGAAAGATCTATGGGTAGTTATTCCGACAATAAAACAATCACTCGTAGTGCCAATTGAATATTTCGATAGATGAATCGACTCATCTAGCTATCTCTGAGAAAGAGATGGGATTACTAAAAGAGAGAGAGTGAATACAAATAATAGATGATATTAAACTATTTGAGCGATTGTGCATAACGACTTTATCCGAATCAATTCATGGAGCTATTTTGACATTAATAGAATTAGGTATTCTACTAGGAAGTTTGGGAGTAGTATCACTCGCTAATGTGGTTCATTCTGCTTTTCTTCTCGGGCTGGTTTTCACCCGTATATCCCTATCGTATCTCGTATTGAATGCTGATTCCCTAGCTGCCGCGCAATTGCTTGTTTATGTAGGAGCTATAAATGTTTTAATTGTGTCTGCCGTAACGGTTACTGATGAACCAACGAGTTCCAATTCGCCCACTAATTGGAGTATAGGATATTTCATTACTTTGGGAGCTTGTACAGGTCTTTTTTCACTATCAACCATTATGATTTATAGTACAAGATGGTCTATCATAAATGAATCGAAGATTCTTGTTAAAAAGACCTCGGAAAATGACGTTCAAGGGCTTGGATATACGTTATTAACTACTTTTCTAGTTCCGTTTGAGCTTCTTTCCATACTTCTTTTAGTTGCTCTTGTAGGAGCGATTACCCTAGCCCGTAACGAAGAAGTAACCACAATGAACGAAAGGTCTGTTTCATCATCATCTCGGAATACCTCTTTATTTTTCTGATCAATCTTGACCTTATTAAAATAGAAAGGTTAGATGATAAAACCGTGTAAAAATTGACTTATCGAGTTTTCTGTGGAGGAGGTTAATATATCACGCTTGAACACGGACTAGTGTTAGGTGCCTATCTTTATTGTGTTGGTTTCTTTGGATTAATTACCAGTCGAAACACGGTTAGGGCACTCATGCGTCTTGAGTCAATTTTTAATGCAGTTAATATTAATTTTACAACATTCTCCAATTTTTTTGACACTCAGCAATTGGGGGGAAAAATTTTTGCTTTATTCATAATAGCCGTTGCGGCTGCTGAAGCTGCTATTGGATTGGCCCTCGCTCTTGTTATTCAGCGAAACAGAAGATCGACTCGTATCGATCAATTCAATCTGTTAAAATGGTAATTGATCAATAAATACAGCGTTTCTCTAAATCCAATCAAATTGGTGTTCAATCTAATAACGGGTATCGCTACCGATCGAATCGTGTCACAGACCCGCCCCCCCCTTTCTTTGATAACTAGGTTTATCTCTTTACCCTATAATTCTCTATTCTTATTTTTTCCTTCTCCTTTTTATTTATTTTCAAGAATAAGAAACAATATTATACAAGCATTAGACCCGATCGGGTACATCATATGAAGGGAATGTTTCGCTTAATAATGAAAAGTATCGGCGTAACGTAAGGGGCGGGGAGAGAAAGGTGTATCCTAACCATTTAAATAAAGTAATATTTTTGGTATATCAATCTGATAGGAGTAAATAGACTCAATGGCACACTCAGTGAAAATCTATGATACATGTATCGGTTGTACTCAGTGCGTAAGGGCATGTCCCACAGATGTGTTGGAAATGATACCCTGGGATGGTTGTAAAGCTAATCAAATAGCTTCTGCTCCTAGAACAGAAGATTGTGTAGGTTGTAAGAGATGCGAATCCGCTTGTCCAACAGATTTTTTGAGTGTACGCGTCTACCCGGGAGCTGAAACCACTCGCAGTATGGGCCTAGCCTATTAATTAACTAGTAGAGGTAGAAAAAAAATTAATTAATTTTTTTTTTTATTTCGACTCATACTGGAGGCTTCATAATTACGAAGCCTAGGTATGAGTCGGGATATTTAGTTTAGACAGTCCTTTATATTAAAAATTATATCCATGATGAGTAACGTACCTCGGCTAACGATAATCGTTCTCTTTCCAATTTTTGCAGGTCTGCTGCTTCCGAGGCTGCCCCGTAATGGAAATAGAAATATTCGATGGTATACCCCGGGCATTCGTATACTAGAATTTCTACTGATCATTTATATTTTTCATTGTCACTTCCGACTCGACAAACAATCCATTCAATTGATAGAAAACTTTAATTGGGTAAATTCTATTAATTTTCATTGGCGCTTAGGTATTGACGGACTTTCTATGGGTCTTATTCTACTAACAGG
>Ga0068630_1000039_pt1 | contig 27777 bp, 10 predicted proteins | sample InSIn4gowninarea_FD_77433 | JGI IMG/M metagenome (GOLD analysis project Ga0068630, IMG submission 77433) | Clean room microbial communities from NASA Spacecraft Assembly Facility at Jet Propulsion Laboratory, Pasadena, California, USA -... ... | reverse complement strand
TTTATAAACCGGGGGGGGGGGGGTGAGTGCAAGGGGTATTTTTGTTTTTGGCCGTAGATAATAATGTTTGGTTACTTTTTCTCCCTCTGAAACTTCCCAGCTATTCAATAATGGATTTGCCCAAGGTCATCCACCAACTTATCGAACGCAAGATGATATGGATGCATTTGAAATTGTGGACGAAAATTTAGTGCAAGTCAAGAACTAACGGACTCTGAGATAATTCACAAAATAGTCACCAAATCGACGATAAAGATGATGATGATGGCGAAGACCCTGACAACGCATTACCCACTCCTACAGATGCCTTGAACGCTTTAAAAATAGTATCGAGATTTTACGAAACCAGAGAAAATGATGAAGCCAATGCAGATCAAAATTGCTGACATCGAAAATAAGTTTGAATATGTATATATATATATTGGTCTACCACACTTAAACAGTCAAAAATTACAAACTTTTTCTCAGAACCATAACGCGTATTTCATGAACATTAAATGTAGAAACTTGGTAAATTAAAATTACTACGTCATGTAAATATGTAGTTATTACGTCATCTGCGTTATTTTTATTGCATGTTCAATATAATCTGTAAAAATGCCACCTCGGTTATAACGTTACCTCGGATATAACGTTAGAAATGTTGCGGTCCCTTCGATGTCGTTATAACCGAGTTCAACTGTAAATCATGGTTTTTATAGATAAGCTTTCATTAGGTCCTCCTCAGCATACTAATAATAAGCCAAGATCTTCTGGGATGATTTCAATTCCTCGAAAGTAATCAGAGTTATTTTTTAGCTATATTAATAAACTTCTGCAAAGTGTCAATAGCATTGAAATAGGTCAAGAAATATTTGGAAAAATCCTACAAAATGAACAGAATTATTAGTTGAGCTTTTCTTCATTGGTCCATCTTATTCAATGACACTTCATAAGATATGTTTCTGAAAGACATACGAAGCGCCAACATAAATTTATACCACATTTGCAGTTTAGCATGCCTTTCAGAAAGTATCCTGTTAAGTGCCATTGGGAGAGTTGGAGTCACTGAAGAAGAGCTTAACTAATAGTTTTTCCAGTTTGTTTTCCAATATTTTTTCATTTATTGCAATTCTATTTTCTATTCTTATTTAGTTATGGTTTTAAATTTCCTTTTTTTGGTGTTTTAATTATGTGATTTCTACCTACTGCAGTTGTGTAGATCATGTCAATGTTATAAAACAGTACGATCTCTATTACAATAATATTCTTTTTTCTAAATAAATGGATAATTTGTACATACCGATACATACAGACGGATAAAAGCCTATGACAGAACATTTATATATATTTTAACCATGACTCTATAACAAAAGTAGCCCATCGATTTACCAACTATTACCTTCATCTTCAACACCTATTTCTGCCCGTCCAGTCCCCTTTGAAATCATTACGGCTCTGTTTTGACTCCGAAAGAAAGATAAGGTTTGGTTCTACTACAACACACGCTCTGGCAAGTCTAATTAATCACGTCTGATATCGTCTTTTCAACGGGGTCTCGTCCGATACCCGGAGAGCTAAGACGATTGCGATCCCTCCTGGAGGCCAACACAAAGCAAAACTGGAATGATGGATGAGGAAATGAATTTAGGGGTATTTCCGATGTCTCAATGAAACCGGAGGCTTACCCTTTAGAGATAAAATCTATTTCAGCCTCAAGACCTTGTTACCGGAAAGAGGAGAGTTGTTAGGGTGCTGATATGAAAATACTAAACGCGATCTTTCGTAAGGGGGCATATAAATATTTATTTTTGAATAATTTTGATATTTGCTCAGCAGTGGTGTAGCTACACATTCAGCAAATTAAATTAAAGCGTTTACATGTATTTTAAAAATGTTCTGGCGATTTGTTTCGAAGTTTAAAAAGCATATTGTTGCACTTCGATTTAAAGTATCACTTAATAACAATTTATCTGAAATCCAAGATAAATTAAAACAGATAGATGATAGGTACGCTTAATGTTTTTATTTATTAAATTAAGGTACGTTTAATGTAATAAATAAAAAATACAAAGGCATTACTTTAATTATACGAAGTATCTCAATAACTATTCATGTTATTAAGATACTTCGTATTCATGTTTCATAAACCCGAATTGAAGTAATATACAGCATTTACTACCAATCAGAACAAATTCGAGAATTAGACGAGGTAAGAATTCAAATGCAGAAATTTAGGAAATTGTTAAGACGTCCTTCTTAACTTGAACTCATTTTCCGTTATCTTTTGCGGTATCCCGTAGAATTTTTGCATTACGCTTATGCCTCAGGTAACGTTACGCTAATCTTCAGAAAACGTTAATGCGCATGCCCCGTTTAGCGCCTATCATCTATCTGTGAAAAATCGTTTTTGCATAATGTCTGCATTAAAAGGTTATTATAGTGCCATTTATTGAACATTTTAGTAAATACAAGTATTTGCCCAGATTTGGCCACTTTTTAGGTTTTATTTGGATTAGCCTTTAATATACAAAATTTAGGAGCTGAATTATTCAAAATTTTGTTGAGGTTACGGTACGCTATCCTTGCGCACACGCAGTGAGGTTTCTGATTCATTTACAGCTTACGTTAGTATTAGCGGTGTGGGAACCGGTATGCTAAAACTGCCTAGTAATTCATTAAATCGATAGTAACTGCTGTCGTCAACTGTAAAATCAAGCTCACTATAATATTGACAGTAAAGCTACATAAACTATACACACTCGATACTTAATCAGATAAATCACATCAGAAAATATCAGATGAATTATATCTAATAAGTTGATGAAATCACATGATTTTTCAAAAAACATAACTTGCTTTATGATGTTACATAGTATGTACAGTACATCATATTGTGATCCAACTATTTACGTATTTCCATGAAGCACTTACAAAGTTTGGATCATATTGACAATATTTAAAAGTAAAACTTTACCTAGATGCCTAAGCCAACTGTGGCTGAATGGCTAGTGCTCTGGCCTTCAGTTTAGCAGCTCGCGGGTTCTATTCCCGCCTCGGGCTTAGGTGTTTATATTGATTCGGAAGCCACTTTAAACAGTAGATCCCAGTCTAATTAGACCTCGTGTGAAAAAACTACCGTAGTTCCTACCAAATTTCGAAAGGCTTTTTAATAAGATGATAAGAAAAGTGCTTGTAAAAGAATTGGACATATTACTGAATTTACAAGTGCATTCGGTAGAACAAAATTTACGTAATCAATAATATTCCCAAATTATGAAAACATTCAACATGCGTTTTGTATAACAAGATTTAGTGCTGAACGAAATTTATGTAATTTGCATGCACTGTAAACTCTTAAGGGGAAAATATTATAATTTTTGAAAATAAAAAGGGAAAACAGAAAAATAAACAAAAAATAATTCAAAAAATAGCCAAAAATTTCGGCTGAAAAATAAAAAAAAAATATTGTAAATTTTCACAGAATAAAAAAGGGAAAAGAAAATGAACTAAAATTAAACATTTGAAATTTGCCTCATAAATGAAAATTAATAGTTTCTGAGGAAAAGCAAAAGGTTATTCTTATGACTAGTAATGAATCTTTGAGTGTATAATCATAAAGTTGAGGAGTTGTGGATTATAAATTCTGATATTAACATATAAGGACAAAAACAAATTGCTTCATCTATGTGGTAAAACCTTTTTAAAAATCATTTAATTTTCATCATTATTTATGTGAGTGGTTCTCCACACACATCTTTAGATTTAATTTTAAGACCCTTTCCTATAATGAAAGAGAAAGAAAATAAACGTGATGGTTTTTAAAGTCATGGAAGTTTACTATTTGAAGAAGCTAAATTACCAGAACATTTAAACTTATGAAATAGGTTTGTGCAAGGACATGCTGATTATGGTGAGTTCACACCTCTGATCATAGATTTCTCATGTTGTTTTCAACCTTTCGTTGGTGAGTGGATTCAGGTGTTGGCTACTAAAAGTATTATTAAGGCCAAAATGCTTGCAAAACTACTTTTGGTTTGTATAAAAATATAACTTAAGTACGCATAAAGTTAACAATAATTTATGTTTTTTTTGTAAATTGATGCAAATTATCGAATCTTAGGGAAAATCTAATGTTTCTAATCTTTTTCACAAAACTTTGGAGTATGACTGCTACAGAATCACATTGATCCGTTCTTCAGTGAAAATTAGTTTTAGTGTGATGTGTAATTTAAACTTAGTAACAATGAATTTTCTCATCTTACGCGCCTTTTAAAATAAAAAAAAACATATTAGTTTTATTTTGTAATGTAAAGTCGTATAAAATACAAAACAAAAGCCAAATGTAATTATACATTTGGATTTTACTGAACGTATATGAAAATTACTCAATACAAAATGATTATTGTGAGCAAAAATTTAAAACTATTTTCAAATCCCTTGAGAGCAACTAGAACATAACTAGAAAACATAAAACTAGATGAGTGCAACATTTGCTCATGTGATTTGCATAAATATTGCTTCGGAGACTTGGAAATAAATTCATTTCAGGCAAAACTTAATGTTCACTGTGTTGATCTTAAAAAAACATATACAGGGTGATTATAATTAAAGTTATGATTTCAAAATGCTATAAAAAATCAATTACGAGTCAGATCGACTTCAAATTTGGACTGAATATACCTGAAGAAGGGGGATTTGATATGGGATAAGAAAAAAAGTTCCAAATTGTATCACTCGATGGCAATGTACGACCTTGCCGTGGTGGATGGGCTTTGCTCTAATAGCACCACAACTGTTAAACGACTTGAAAGCCATTTTTTCCGTCACCAAACCCAAAGTAATCATGCCCATTGAACAGTTAATTTGATTTATCGTGCTACTCATGTCAAAGCCGTCGTATTCCGATTCAAAATGTCACTTCTAGCCGAATCCACTTCCGTTAGGCTGCTTACAGCGGCGTCTAGTGATACATGTATCATGATCTAGTGATACATGTTGGAACTTTTTTTCTTATCCCATATCAAATCCATAGTCTTCAGGTATGTTCAGTCCAAATTTGAAGTCATTCTGACTCGTGGTTGATTTTTTATAGCATTTTGAAATCGTAACTTTAATTATAATCACCCTGTATATTTACTTATGGAGAAAATAAGCTTTAGTTCGCATTAAAAGTTATTAAATTTCCTCTATTCCATAAATCTTAAACGTTTTTAAAAATTTTAAGATCAAAAGTAAACCCGTTTTGAATTCCGCACATGTTGATCCCAAAATTTTAATCATAAAACTACAAAATCAGATCTATTTTCCTAATGTAAAATATAATTTATCCTCTAATCAGTTCCTCAAGACTGCAAATTTGCAAGCCTTTTCAGTGGCAGGGGCACAAGTACCATAAATATGATTTCCTCAACTTATAATTCATGATGATTGGTATGTTTTGTAATGGTGAATGGCTGGCTTACTTATTACTAGTGTGAATATGCAACATCGTGTTGCGCAACTCAGAATTTTATTTGCAAATCTTATTCGATTAGTACAGCATTTGTTTTGAATACGTAATTTAATGTTTATAATCAGTGACAAATCGCGAAAAATTTCGAAGTCCCCTAAAACCAGTTAAATATAATTGGATTTGAACTGTTTTGACAATCTGTTAGGAGGCTATGGGACTTATATATTAAACATGTTCAAAAATCTGTTTAAGTTGTTCGGGAGATGTAATTAATACGCTTAACCGTTCTTTCAAAACGTCTCATAAAACTCGTATAATACGCACGGTAAAACGCGTTATAAATCCAAATCGGAAAAACCAATGTAACGAAGCACAAATGTAAGCAAATTTTCACATTTGGATTCACCAGCACAAAGGATCTACTTTTAGCTTTTTACGTTATAAATATATTTTTTATTTGATCAAAAGCATTTTAAAACCAATAATCGTTGATGACATGTTTGTGTTTTTATCGAGAATGTTTGAGTCAATAAGGTCTTCTAAAAATATGGAATTTAAATACGTATAAAGTCCTCGAGTCCTTTATTTAGTAAAACATTTTAAACTCGCTAAAAATGTAAGAACAGCAAAAGTTTTATTCTTTCAGCAATTGATATTAACCGAATAACTGCTTAAAGTCAAAGAATCTTTTACTTTGAAAGTTGAGGGTCGTATACATAATTATTTCAAGAAACAGTTAGGAGTACCTTTGATTTTAATAAGATGTGATTTCAGCTTACTTACGGCCTTTTAATACATTGCTGGAAAAGCATACAATTTATAAGATACATGTGTTTGTAAATTGGTTCTTTTTATAGATGGCATAAATGTATGCAAAAAGGTCTTATTAAATATAGCATTCATATATAGAAACGGAACTGCATCTATATTTCTTTACTAGAACGTTTTCTTCTATTGGTCAATTATTAAAATTATTGATCAAATATTAGTCAAATATTAAATTTATGTAGAGTTTTCTATTTCATTTGATGACCACTTTAGTCATAAAAATCTACATTTTATACGAACATATCTAAAGCATATATGAACATAAGTAATTTCATGTGAAAATTATTAAAACATGTGAACATGTGCAATTTTGCGTAAACATTTGTAAACCATTTTTATATTAAATGTTTTCCCAAATTATTGAACAAGTAGCCACAATTGCAGTTTCGAAAACAAAACAATTTTTGTCCTTATAAAAGACATTTATTTTACCCATAGATCCATATAACTCATAGCACTAGCATTTAACGTCTATAGATCCATGCTCCGTTCATAAATATCAGAACTTAATGCCGGCTCATATTCTTGTACATGACATTCCTCCGGAATAATTAACAATCCGTTAAGTCACGTATGACTCCTCGTTCTGATTGGACCTCGTGTTCCAGTCATAAATAATAACTTCCCTATGCATTATTACTTCATATCGTACTAGACCAATGGCATTTATGGACTTATATGCCGTAATATATCATGTCTTGGGAATGTTTCGGAAGCTTCCCTGACCTCCACGATCAGTGCATAATATATATCTTTACATGAATAGGAGCCTAGACGTGCTTATTAAATATATTTTTTCTTGCTATCAGTATCCTTAATGTCAGTGATGCATTTTCAGAGAAATATGACTTGGTATTTCGGGAATTTTTCATCCTAGCTCATCCAGAAACGTATTTATGTCATTGATTGATATGTTAGTTACTTTGGTATTGCATGGTTTCAGGTATATTAAATTATTTTAACATGTTATGCATGACGTTACTTTTATAAAGATATAAAGCATTGATATAATTTTACAATTGCATGATCTGTTTCATGGGGATGAAAGCATCTTTTTGTATTTGTATTACAGTAAGGAAACAAATTATTGCACAGAATATAAGGATGTTGTACGAAAGAATGCATTTGTGTTGGTATATAGAACCACTGTTCTATGCTCTAATGATACAATTTTATGTTTACGCATGTTTATGTTTGTATTTCCTAAATCTCACTACTTAAAGTATTAATGTTTGCATAGAATATCACCTAGCTTAGATAGACGCGTTTAATCAGTCTGAAAGTTTGATGTTACACGAATATATCTTTCCAAATAGCAATACTGGTTAAATAATGTGCAATGTTGCAAGGATTTCGCTATCTTTGGCTAAATGTGGTACAAACAATATTACAGTAATATCGGTTTGCAATATTAAAGTCATATTGAGATTACAAGCAGTTCAAATAACATTGATTTACAATATTGACTACATACTGTAAAAATAACATTGATGTAACACTGATTTACAATGTTGGCTGGCTGTTCAGACAAAAATGTATAAATACGTCTGCAAAATATCTGAGTAATGCGTTTGCAATATATTTGCACTATATTATTTTAGAGATTTTACAAAATGTTTGCACTATATTATTTTAGGATCTTTACAATATGCTTGCATTATACTATTTTAGGATCTTTACAAAATGTTTGCGCTATATTATTTTAGGATCTTTACAATATGTTTGCACTATATTATTTTAGGATCTTTACAATAATTGGTTTAACAATAGACAACATTGGACAAATATTCAAATACTGGTACACAATATTGGACTAATATTGGCAATATGTTGGTCAGAAAATAATGTACTTACATCGGTGTACAATGGTGTAATATTGGCTAAATGTTAAAAGGTCAATGCTATCATTACTTCTGCTGTATGAGTTCAGTTAAGTTACACTTTTTTCAGTTGACTATTTTGTATTCACAGTTGTTAGATTCTATCATGAAACATTCAAACATGAAACTTTTCGTTATTCTTAAAAAAGTACAAAGACAAGAACATTTCTAGAATTTTAGAGGAAAAAACGAAAAAAAAATCTAAAAACTATACATTCGCTGTAATTATAGATTTTACTAATGTACTAAGTTATTCAAAGCCACTTCATTTGGATGTCTTTCATTCACTTCTCACTGGAATAATGTGTGTATATTCTATTCTTTTATAACCATAGACATGCGTGGAAAAGGCTATTAAACTGATCATCCTAAGCAAATCCACACAGTATCCATCCACGTTTTACACAAAAATAACTCTTTGCACATAATCACGACGTTAAAGACTCGACACCAGAAAAACAATTAACTTCAACGCGAATAATTTCACTGTCGAAACATCCATCAAATACAACGCCCTACTTCATAAAGAGTCTGCACTCATCTCTGATCCTCCTTCTCTTTTTCAACCTTTTCATAACTCTTCTCTTCCAAAGACCGCATCGTAAAAAGAGCCGAACTGGTGGATGCAGATTCACAAATTCACATAATAGCAGAAAGGGAGGACCGGGACTCTTCACATGCAAATACTTTACAGACATAACGATATACTATAAATTCAAAAACACATCACGAGGACTACATCGAATTTATGCTGTATGCCTGTGTTTGAGTGCACGCAGCTCCCAAGATGCGGCTGATATTTAAAATGCAGAACCACATCCACTCGAAAGGGATGCGCATGAAAGATGAGACGCCAACAGACAAAACGTGAACATGTATCAACATAAAATTATATGTTTATGCTTTTCTCCGTCGGGAGCACTAAAAATATCCAATGCGATTTGCTTTTTTTATTTGTCTTGGCATAACACATTCGTGGAAAGATCCAATCGCGATGAAATAAGTGATCAAGACTGTGTTGGGTATGGTGTGGTACCTGTTACTTATTTTTATGGTTGTTACATATATTTAACTACTGAATATTTTTGTTTAAGAAATGTGGTTATAAGATATTGAGATTTTTTTTTTTTAAATTCCACATATGGATACTTCTATTAATGCCTTAAAATTTAAAAGTTCACTTCCCCGTTAGCATAAGGTATGCGAACGGTTTCCTAGATATTGTATAAGCTTACGAAACATTTTCTGTTTCATAGTAACTGAATTTTCAGATATGTATACAGCATAATCAGTATGATATTGTTGATTTAAGGATAAGTAAATAAGCTTAACAGTTAAAGGTTATTACAAATTTCAATCAAGGATTAAAACTTTTGATTCCTTCGAATGCCAAACCTTTTTATCACTTTGGTAAAGGGGTTGCGAATTTGCAATTGACAATCTTTGCAATAAATCTTATTACATTTATTGCAAATGACAACTTAAATTTTACAAGACTAAAAATTTTTGTGACAATTACAATTATTACAGTTTTATTACAGTTTTATTTCATTTGCACTGAGCTTTTAACAACAAGGCTAAGCATTGGGAGAATGTAGATTTACAGATCAATAAATATATTTTATAACATACAGTTTTAAAGACAATTGAGATACAAGGATTACAGGCGACTGCTGGCTGAGTTGGTTATCGCTCTTGTCTTCAGTTCAGTTGATGCATATTCGATTTCTGCTTCGGATGTGGGTGTTTTTAGTGATTCAGTATCCTCTTTAAATAGGTCCGGTCTAATTAGCCTTCGTGTGGATAAAATGACATAAAGCGACGAACCAAACCAAAAGATGAATTACAACCTTTCCAAAAATCAGATTTTACACAAGTTTACACTCCTTTAATTTTGTGAACAAGGAACCTTTTAACTACTCTGAAATTAGGTTGTCTAATGATATTTGTCTAATTTTAGTGATATTTGCCTAATAACTACAGTAAAAAATAGTAATACACATCGATAACAATATACATCGATAATATTGCACATCAGTAATAATATACATCAAAAACCACAACCACTCAGCAGAAAAATGAACTGTTCTGAACTCCTTATGCAGACGCCTCTTATTTTTGCCTCAAAGAAATATCAACAAATATTGATTGCAAGTGCAGTTTTCATAAATTTCTTATTTGTGCTCAATGTGACCTTGGAGTTTATTTCATGCAAATCTAAAGTTTACATGTTGCCAATTGTTTATAATTTTCACAGTTTTGCTGTAAGCCAAACTATATTTCTAGAAACTTTAAAGCAGAATTAGTAGCTCTTGTATTAATTTTACTGCACGATTTTCTTGAACGGCATAAGATTTATGCGCCCATCTCCGCGCTGTGAGAATGCAAAATATTTGTTACAACGTCGAAACAAAATTGTTTAAATTGACAATAACTGACAATTTAATTTGTCAATTTTTTAAGTTGACAAAGTATAGATCCCATTTATAATAATTATAAATTAACTTGACGGTTATCTGAAGCAACTGCACAAACTGATGACAGAGATTAAATGTTGCTCTAACTCCCAGTTCTGCCATTAATATCATATCAAAACCAAAGCTGATAGCTGATTGTACGTTACATTTTAGTATAAATATCCAACATTCAAACTCAGCACTAATAGTTTAAGTCAAATGAAACAATTATCTCATTTTTATATATTAAATTGGCGTTCAACTAGTTTTTTTCTTTTTAGTAAGTTTTGAATTTTTTTTAAATACTTATTTTTCCATACATTATTTTATAATTTATAATTTTTGATTATTAATATTCATTGTCCTTGTTTCTGTTGTCTTATTAAACTGGTTCAATATAGTTACAGAATTATATTTACAGTAACTGGATAAGTATAAATTACATTTCATGCATGTAAAACTGTAAATACAATTCTGTAAATATAAACTAGAAATGTATCATTTAACTGTACAGATATTGATTACATTTACAGTTATGGGAAAAGTAGTTACTGATAAGATAGGCCTATGCGTGAACGTGCCGCTCCTAAAGGCATAAAATACAAAAAAAAGGCAATTTCGACAAAAATGTGGTCGAGATAAAACTAACTCTTTACAGTTATTTAGCGGATACAAGTCTTAGACCATACGGTAAACTCTGGAAACACGTGCAAGCAAAAAATAAAATAATAATAATAATAATAATAATAATAATAATAATAATAATAAATAAATAAATAAATAAATAAAAAAATGTAGGTGGCAAAAGTAGTTTCTTTTATCGTGCGCTTATATTTTTTATATTTTTATTTTTATTTTGTTTTAATTCAATTATTTAAATCTTTTTCTTAAATTTTAGCTTTCTATCTTTTACTTTATGAGAATTATGATGAAGTGATTTGAAACAGTACTTTTCTCAGGTATATACCGTGTACGCTCGCGTAATGTCCGCAATTTTTTTAACCAAAATTTGGGGTAAAAATGAGGGACGCAGACTGTTCAGAACTTGGACATGCAAAACAGAAAAACGTACCGATAATTGTTCTTCAAAAATTACATTTTATTCTTATCTTTACAATATACTGATAGTTGTCATTTACAATTGCACAGAAAATGGAAAATAATAGCAAAAATATGTTGGAAATGCTGATAGTATCATTTTTTTTCATTACAGCAGAATTACACTGCTTGATATGTATGCTCATTTTGTAGTTCTCTTAGTGAACTTAGACATTGCTACCACATTCTACTTGACTATTTCCTTCTAACCAATCATTCTGTTCCCAAATAAAGTCATCTTCGGTACCATCGATTGCATTTGATATTCCAGTGACTTTAAAACTTCTGATGATAGTGTCTTTGAGATGCTGTCCCATGCAGAAAGTATCCAAGGTATGCATGAGGTACGAGATAAGGACAAGCGAACGAGAAGAAATGCAATTTTATTTGTAGCAACATTATAAGGAAGGTAGCGCCATCTGCAGGAAAGAAAAGAGTAACAGGTGCGGACATTACGTGAGCGCATTTTTTCTCTGTTTTATTTCGTTGAAACGAACGGGTGCGGACATTATGAGAGCGCGAATATTATGCGAGCGTATACGGTACCTTAAAAGTATAAAAACTTCACAAAAATATAATATAATTATTAGATAAAATTTTCGGCCAACAAGAAAATATTTACCCCTGCTTTGGATGCACCTGATGAAAATGGATAATTTTCTAAGGCAATGGCGTATAAGTAGTACCATATCAAGAGCAAAAGATCCTTTCCTAATACATCAACTCAAATATTGAAGCTCATCATAACGCAATACCAGGTATTTTAGTGCATCGTAAAAGTAAAACTGAGTCAAAATTAGTTTACAATGTACTACCGTAATATGCAAACATGAAAAAAATGCCAGTACATTTCGATAGTTAAATTACTAAATTTATTATAAATTAAACATCTAAATATGTATACAATAGAGTTTCAAAATCTAAATTTTACGCTGAACATAAAATAGAAACGCATCCTCACAGCATTCAGATGGAATGACTCTAATCCTAGAATGTTCGTTTTTATTACCCTCGTTTATGAGTAAATGGTTAAAAATAAGTCATACTTTCTTGTTGAAAATTAATGAATCGAAACAGGTTATTCGCATGGAAAGCCCTAATGGGCATTTTGAACGAATCTGCAGGGCAAAAAAAGCGAAACTACATTTCGGTAGCGAATGTAAAAATGCCAGAAAAAGTAATTTTCCTTTCATAGCGCGTATGTTTCATGAAGAATAAAAAAATTACACCCAATGTCATAAAACTTTGATTTAAACCGACAGATTTCATGAAGCACCATTTTAATTTTCTGGATGTTTTATCTTTTGATTGATCGACAGAAATTAAATGAGAAGACGAGTTTTACAGCTTTCCATTCTCAATTTTATAGCCAATGAATAAATAAGCGTTATTTTAATATGACGAAAAATTAAATCTTTTATGATTTCGATCGTTGTTATGTAAGCAGGATATGTTATACCATGTGTCCTATTCCATAAATTTAAGGATGGCTTATAGCTTTTTATATATTGTTTCAGTTTAGGTAACCATATAACTAAAGATCTCATCTATCCGCTACCCATTAAACCGTCAATTATTGACACAAGTCTTGAGAATAAATAATTAGAAAAGTAGTTTTAAAATATAATCACATAGTGAACAATACATATCGTTTTCTTTTTTATGCTTCAAATTGTTTCCGCGCAAAGGGTCCTTCAACATCTTTATTCTCAGACACAAATTAATAAATTCATATGACTGAGTCGCATATCCAATGAAAAAGACAACGCAAGATATTGCCATTGCCATTTCAGACATGCTGTCTTTTCAATGGTGAATTTTTTGGCTCGAATTAATACAAAAAATGTTTAATTTCAAAACAAGAAATCAAATAAAAATATCAAATTAAATATCTACATTTTATCCAAGAACTGCTAAAACCTTTTTCATGGGTTTTATTTTAGCATTGGGTAAACAACCAAATTACAAACTGTTTCTGTTGGTACTGAGCTTAAGCTAGACAGAACCATAAACTCCAACAGTTTGTAATACAACCAACATATTTCAGAATTTCCAACAATAAAATATTCCAAAACCCACAACTAACCGAAGCAAAAAACCAAATTAAAACATTATAAGACAAAATAAAATATAAAATGACCATAAATATAAAAGTAACTATAATAGACAAAACAAATGCTTACAAACGAAATAAATTGTTGGCCAATACTATTTTTAGAAAACATATTTGAAAAAATAAACAATTATAAAATGTTGATCATAAAATTAAAATTATAAAAACAATTAATTAAAGATGATAATACATAATAAAAACCAAGAACTTATAGAAAAAGCAAGATACAGAATATTGCGAAATAGGAAAGTAAAACAGAGAAAAATAGTAAGAAGAAAGATTATTTTGCAAATTCCATAAACTTATTTAAAATTCTTTTTATTACTATTAACAAAAATAACAGGATAACCATTTTGTAATCTACTGCAGTTTCATAAATTATTTTACAAACTTTATGAAAGACTCAAATAAATGAGCATACAATGCTGGTAAAACAAATTGCATCACCCTCGCATTTTCACAACAATGGGATTTTTGAGAAGTTTTGTACGACCGATTAACGATGAATGTATGTGAAATTATGCAAAACGTATGAAATAAACATTTAACAGCAGGAATCCGATAATTGTTTACTTTATTTATGGAAATACATGCCCAAAACTGTAACAAGTGCAATGTGAAGTGCATCCACGTTGCCAAGTGGACGACGAAAAATTAAGTAGAGGTTTTAATTGTGACACTCTTTCTGTTCAAAAATAAAGACAAAAGTAACATGGAAATGTTTGAACATCATAAAATATAACCTAATATTTTGTTGGTCCACCTGTAGCTTTAATGACAGCTTGACATCTACGGGGCATTAAACGGATGAGTGATTGAATGTATTTCTGAGTTCATGGTGCCAGACACGAATTATTGATTCCCGGAGTTCTGCAAGTGATGTTGGCTTATGTTTCATCACTTCTACACCCATTCTATTCCAACAATTTTCGATCGGATTGAGATCGGGGCTGTTTCCGGGCCAAGGCAATCTGCTGACCCCATGCTCATTTTTCGATTTCTGAACCTGCGTGTGAGTTTAGAGGAAAAAAAAATACTTAACCATATGTCAATTTAAGTCTAATGGCAGGATAAAGGTTTTTAAATTGTTACTTACCTGTTTTGTCCTATGGCACGGAGGAGAATCATCCTGGAAAATGACGTTTGTAACTGAAGTAAAGTGAGAGGAATATCATCCTGCCTGCATTCAACATACAGTCAAGAATCCCGTATCCCAGACGGTTTGGGGATGTATTTCTGACGAAGGAGTTGGTGGGCTTCACTTTGTGGAAGGAACAGTAAACGCACAGGTGTATATTGGCATTTTGGAAGAGAAATTGCTTCCTACTATCCGGAATCACTTTACTTCAGTTCCAAACGTCATTTTCCAGGAAGATTCTGCTCCGTGCCATAGGGCAAAACTGGTAAGTAACAAATTAAAAACCTTTGTCCTGCCATTAGACTTAAATTGACATGGGGTTAAGTAATTTTTTCCCCCTAAACTCACACGCAGGTTCAGAAATGGAAAAATGAGCATGGAGTCAGCAGTTTGCCTTGGTCCGGAAACAGCCCCGATCTCACTCGGATCGAAAATTGTTGGAATACAATGGGTGTAGAAGTGATGAAACATAAGCCAACATTACTTGTAGAACTCCGGGAATCAATAATTCGTGTCTGGCACCATGAACTCAATAAAGAATACATTCAATCACTCATCCGTTCAATGCTCCGTAGATGTCAAGCTGTCATTAAAGCTAGAGGCGGACCAACAAAATATTAGGTTATATTTTATGTGTTCAAACATTTCCATGTTACTTTTGTTTATTTTTGAACAGAAAGAGTATTACAATTAAAACTTCTACTTACTTTTTCGTTGTCCACTTGGCAACGTGGATGCACTTCACATTGCACTTGTTACAGTTTTGGACATGTATTTCCATAAATAAAGTAAACAATTATCGGATTCGTCACATACATTCATCGTAAATCGCTGGACCAAAACTTCTCAAAAATCCCATTGTTGTGAAAATGCGAAGGTGATGCAATTTTTTTTTACCAGCACTGTAATTTTCAAATACTGTTTCACAAATATTTTTAATATCATCATGAGGAATACTAGCAATCAGATTTTCAAAATCAAAAGTTTGAATTAATTTAACGCACGTATACCCATATTTTTAACATAATCCAGCACCTTTCTGCTATCATAAATGATTTTATATTTTGTTTCTTCCATAATAACTTTTAAAATTTTATTTAAGTAATCGACATCTTTTTTGCTGGCTTGGGTGTGGTAATAAATAATATCACATGTAAAAAATGTAAGTTTGTTTTTTAATAAAATTTAATAGTAGCAAATAAATAAATAAAATTAAAATTGTTATTATTAAACTTCAGAACTTTGGTTTTTGTAATAATATTATTGTAAATATATTTGTTATTTAATTTTGAGCATTCATAAGTTTTGTTAATAGTATATTCATTAATTAACAGCTTCTTATATAAGGCTTTACAAATAAATGCAAAATTATTTTCAGCTTTATCGATGGTTGTAATAATAAAAAGCTTTTTTATTCTATCAATATAATCTTTAATGTTATTTTTGTGAAACTTGTTCTCATTTGATTTCTTATTTTGATGTTAAATATTTTTTCTATTAATTCTGGCTTACTATTTAAGTTGTACTATAATTTTGTCCTGCTGGTTTAAGCGCCATGGTTTTCACAATGATAATATGTGTATATATTATGTAAGTTAACCATTAAAATGCTATTATATCTTTTTAATAGTTGTTTGTAATAAGTTATTTCAACAGGCCCATAATTTGTCTAAAGCCCATATTTCATTACTTAAAGTCGGTTCGATTTAAAACCTCGAAAGTGACGTTGTTATGAAGTTTTAAAGTGAAAATTTTCCTTGAAATCGGTAAAAAACTACAGAAATTAATTTATATATCACTAACTCACATACAAAAGATACTGTTATTTGCGTGCACAGATTAAAATGTAATGACGACATTAGTTTACAAAGATCAGCTGCAATCTGAATGAAATTAAATATCCTTTTGGGGTAATCAGTGATAATACTTTTGGGATATCAGTGACTTTCTGCGCCATACATAAACAAACATGTTGTAAGATTAGTATTAGACATTGATTTACACACACTTAAGTTTTATCTTATCAATAAACGTGCTTCAATAAATTCAATTTCACGGAATTTAGAGGTTTATTTAATTTTGCACAAACTAAAGGGATTAAAATATTTTCCCTCGAAAATATACTAAAGATTAATCAAAAACTTTAAATTACTTCTTCTAACAGAAGCATCACATCGAATTACTTCCCATTTCCATGTAATTTGGAGCTTCAGAGCCTGAATGGCTGATCCTAAAGATAGGTGTTTGATAAATCCCCAGGAAGAGAAATCCTTCCAGATATTTCTGGGCCATTTTCCTTTCTTTCTTAGTTAATGCGGATAGATTGAGGGCAAAACGCGTTCAGTCATTCACACACCTCCTGATTTATAGACGTCATTTGAGCTCTATTCAGCAAGTTCTGTAGTACAGAAGTGCGTTCTGGCCTGGAATTGCTTTCAAAAGCCAACCGCTGCATTTTATACACGACTTACTTCGGAACTGAGGGCTTGTGATATGGATTGTGATCTGATTTTGAGGAGGACGTCTCGCCGTAAATCACAAAAGAAATTAGGTTGGATAAAGAAGAAAACTTAAGAAAAATGTTTTCCACTTTCTGTTTTCACACAGAAGAAGGTAGGAGAATTTCAATTTGATTGAACTTTCCAGTCAGTGAAGTTCAATGCAGTTAAAATAGCAAACATTATTTCAAGTTTACACCATATATTTTATTAATTGAATTAAGCCATTCGTATGATGTGCATGAAAGTATATATATAATACCCTTCTTTGAAATCAAAACTCAATCTGTTCTTTACAGAAGTTTAAATATTATACATACGCCAACAAGACTTTGCGTGCACGTGTTCGAGCCGAAATTATCAAAACCGCAATGTTTATTTATATAGGGTAAAGCAGCCCGATGGGCCAGTGTATAGTTTCTGCTTCCTAAACCACGGGCCCGGGTTCGAATCCCGGGTGAGGCATAGGTGCTTCCCTGTGTTGTTCAGTTAGGGGTCACGATGGTCTGCTCACTGGCGCCTCTTGACAAGGAGGCCATCAATTTTGGCAATCACCATGCCAAGAGCTTAATAATTTAAGTGTCTCGCCATTTGAAAACAACATTTATTTAGGGTAAAATTTATATCTACTGCAAATGATCTATGCAATTTCTCAATTGCTTCGCTTAGTAGAATATTTATAAAATAATAACTCTCCAAACATGACTACATTTAGCTTATGAGCTAAAAAAATATACCCCTAGTTGGGATTGGTGATTTTTCCCGTGAATCAAAAGTAATTCTTAATTTTCATTTATCACTTATTTAAATAATTTGTTTCTTTACTAATTATTTAACAATTTTGATAGATGTTTCTAATTTCGACTAGTGACTTTAATATCTAATTGAGGTTGTTTTCGTTTGAAGTTTATAAAGAACCATTTGACTGTTATTTTTTTTTTACGTAATCGCTTGAAAAATTGCGCATCTTTTATTACCTATTTGAAAGTTACATATATTTAAGAATTTAATTTCGCAGCAACTTTTCTCACAGTTATTTTCTCTATTGATTTTGAATCGTAATAATTATTTAGAAAAATCCGTTTTGCATTCTACCATATAAAGACATAACTCTAAGAATTAAATTACAGTTATATTCCATTTGTTTTATAAAATAAAAAATCAAAAGTAAGTATGGTAATGAAAATATACAATATTTACATAAATTGCGTTAAACCGAATTTCTTTGACATTATCACTGTCGTTATCTTCAAAATCACTGAAACCATTCTCAGAATCTGATATTTCCTCAGCAAAATACGTTCTGTTTATTCACTGAATGTTTTTTGTTAGCTATTTTTCACTGAAAATAACTAAAAGTAATAGCGAAAGTACCAATGGGCAAATTTCATAAAAATACAGGAAATTCGGTGGACAACTAACACGATGTTACCGAAATCTGATTTAAATCCAAAACACTGCATAAAATCTCTCACTGTCGATTAAATACTATTGAAATAGAGATAAATAAAGAAAAAAATGCTTTTAAATAGAGATTTTTTAAAAAAACGTAAGTCTGCTAATTTGGTGGAATAAGCAAATGTTTGTTATCTCCCGTGGAAATCGCGAGATAACCGATCAAAAGGGTTATCTACTGCAAAGTTTTAATCAAGTTATGCAAAACGACAAATGTGGGAAAATATGTTTTCGGAAAATATTCAATTAGCGTGTTATTTACATTGATATATTATTTAAAAATGCGTTTATTTAAATAATTGCATTCACATTATAGCTTTTTAGTTGAAACCATTAAGTACTACTGTATTGTGGTAATCTATATGTAGCTTATGATTTCTATGGTTATAAGTATCACTTGTTAAGCATGAACTCGAAATTTTAATGATTTGCATCAGGATTTAAATCTACAATATTTTTATTTCTTTCCAGATCGCTGGTATTGGTATCAGCAGGCCAAAAACCAACTGATGAAAAACTTAGAAGATGATAGGAACTACAACGAAGCCAAAAACATAATCCTCTTTATTGGCGATGGAATGGGGATTACAACTGTAACTACTGCTCGCATTCTGAGGGGCCAGAAGAAAGGACAAAATGGGGAAGAAAATGAACTGGCTTTCGACAAATTTGAATACGTCGCTTTAGCAAAAGTAAGACTAATACAATTTCCTTTTGGTAAAAACAACAGAATATGTCATTGAGTCACATTTTGGTAAATAGAAACACAACACTTATATGTTTTGTCAAATGTATGTGTGTTGAATAAGTAAGCTGAAGCCACACAATCACAAATAAATAAAAATTAATAAACTTATCAACAATTCCCATTCAATGTACTTAAATTCTTGTAAAATAAATAGGCCAAACAGATAAATCAGTGGGTATTTCTAGTGGTTCGGAATACACTTTAAACTATAGATCCCGGCCTAATTAGTCTTACGCGTGCAAAAAATGGCTGTAGAGCGACAAACCAAACCTTAATTTTTCTCGCATTTCATATATCGATGTATAATCGATTTAACGATCAGCATTAATAACATGCACACACAGGTAGGGTAAGACAAAAACATTTCCCCGCACATCAAATTTAATATCTTCAAAAATAACATCGAATAATTTTCCTAAGAAATAATTGTTCTGTGAGCTTCCAGAACTAACAAATACAAAAAAGAAACATAAGAGGAATTAAGATGAGAAAAATATGTTTGTAATTCTGTTTACTTGTTAATGACTGACTTTCTCATTTCAAAAGACTTCATAAGGAAATCAAATTGCCAGCGAATGCCTTGAAATTTGATCTGAATATATATATGAAGCAATAAAATCGTTTGGAAAATTAAAAGCACTGCTGTTATAATTAATCAGTTCGATTCTTAACATTTCAGAATAATTCGTGGTGAGTGACATTTTACTCATCAAAACAAGTAAATGCTATTAACTGAAATGAAACATCAATCATTTATCATTATTCAATACAGTTAAGTGTTGAAAGCGCTAAACGTCATGGTCCATGATAGATCGAAATGTTTCAGTGGTGCTGTTTCGAATCTGGTATAGCATTACTTGTCTTCAAATCAACCAGACTGCATACCAAACATCGTGCACAATAATTTGCATTCAAAAATGATGGCAGATAAAACTTTCGTTTCCGAAATGTATGCCATGTATCTTATGTAGCATATTTGTGTTCTGGGCGTAGAATAGTTAATGACAAGTGCCACTACACGGGGTGATTCCTCCCTCTGGACACGTAAAATCGCCGGCATTTGATGAGCATACTGCTACCAATTAACTCATTTTGGACGTTTGCTTTCCCTTTGTCAACGAAATATCATTGATACACATATGAAAGTTAGTTTTTATTAAACAACTTTTTAAAACGGAACATTATTATAATCACCGTATTCCATTTTCGTCAGTTCCAACGCTCAAAGTATCGCACATTTTTTATTTTATGTGGCATAGTACATTGTCTACCATTCTTTTTTTCCAAGATTTTATGTGCTTTATACAATCCAAGCAGTGAAATTTTGAATTCGTATTTTTTAATGACGAAAACTATCGAGCTATTTTACTTATATCAATCGGCCAGTATATAGGAATGACACAATGAATTCCATTGATGATACCTATTAAGAAATCTGAAATATTTGACTATGCGTGATAGAGCAACGATGTTTATGCAAAAATCCTTTTAATTTTTCTTACGCCTCTGAAGAGTTGGCGACGACCAAAGTCTTTTAAATGGCTGAAGAATACCATAATTACATGAATAATATCATAATTAAATGAATAGTATCTTAATTATAATATATATAGAAATGCATTTTTTCACTGAAGTTTTTCCTATATATTGTGCTTATGAAATTCAAGAAGTCATTACCTGCATGTCTGCACGCGCGGATTACCAATATTATTTATATGTTTATATCTCAATTCCTTTCCGTATCGTGAGTCTTCTTGCTTCAGCGAAAATGTTTGAAGTACTACTTTACTTCAAGCATGCGCGTTCAATTTACAAAGTCTTTGGCAAGTGAGGATAGGCAATTTTAGATCGCAGACATACGCGACACCTCCTTAGATGGAATTTATAAAATGTTTAAAACAATCAAGCATTCCGCCGCATGCGAGATGCAGTTGGCCATCCGATTTCTGAAAGCGAGATTACCAGAGCTTGTGAAATAAGCTCGATGAGCAATTCCTTGGTCAGACGTTGATTGAGACACTTTAATGATTGGTTTGGTTTGGTTTGTCGCTGTACGGTCATTTTTTGCGCACGAGGGCTAAGTAAACCGGGACCTAATCTTTAAAGTGGATTCCGAACCACTACAAACACCCAAACCAGAGGCGGGAATCGAACCCGCGAACTGCTGAACTGAAGACCACAGCGCTAGCCATTCAGCCGCAGTTGGCCTCACTTCAATGAAGGACGTCAAAACGATAAATACTGAAGTAGGCACCCACCTCTGGTTGATGTTGATTTGATTGCAGCTATCAGTACGAAGATTCTGTACGAACAAACGCTTCACAGCGACATTTTCCATACAATTTCCTAAGATTTCCAATTCCCTTCTGCTCAAAATTGTGTTCGAATATCTGAAATTCCGAAAACCGTGTTACCCTTCAATCTGAGAGCGCATCAATGATTGAAAAGCCAAGGGAGGCAGAAGGATTGATACTGTACAGTAAAAGAGTGTTGAAGTCTTAAACCTTATTGTCTTTCATCAGTTTTAAGCATCTTGAAGTGTTTTCTTGCAGGCAAGCAGTTTCGAAACAACAACGCTGTCACAACCGTTGATATCCATAGGCGGCCTCGTTCTTTCATGAAGGCATTTAAAAACTCCTTCGCCACAACGATAATTTCCTGAACAATGATGGTATCAATGCCAAAAAAAAATCTGACTATTCTAGTCTAATATTTATTAAAGGTTTGTTCCAAATGATTGTTTCCTTCTTAGCGCTGCTAAGCGGAACTTACATCCTGGATTACCTGATATATTCTCAAATTTTATTTTCTTCTTTTAAACAGCATTTTTATTGAAAACATGATTTCTTCGCATTAAAGATATATAGTTTAAATCTCGTAATTTTATCGCACGGATAAACAAAGAATTTTACATATTCCATCATTAGTTTCATAAATATTAAATAAATAACGAAATACGTAATCAATTCATTGTTGTAACAAGATTGCCACTATTATTGCTTAAAACTAATGAAACAAAATTATTTCATAATTTGTTGTTAAAGCAATTGCTTTGTTTCCAGTATGACTGTAGCGAGTAGGAAGTTAAATTTTTCTTATATCATATTTCAAACCACGCAAATTTCCTTGATAAATAAATCCTTGATTTTTGATATAAGAGGTTCTAAGCTCTGTGATTATATATCACGTACAGTAATTTTAAAGCATTTAAACATAACCTTGAAGCACTTTAAAGCATTTAAAATTAATTAAATTTATTTATATTAAATTATTAATTAATTAAATTGCCTTAATTTTAAAAGCATTTAAAACATAGAATGTTGTAGCATTTTTTAAATTGTTTTAAATGAAGTATGTATTTGTATTATTTAGATAGATTATAAGAAGAGAATATTGTAATGAGAATGAGTGTAAAAAATTAACTATTTCATGTTTCTTGTTTTGCTTATAATGCGAGTACATTAAAATACAGAAGAATATAGGAGCCAAAAGTCAATAGCTTATTTAAATAATTTTCTGTGCATAGATAACGTACATGTGACAATATTTTAGCAAAGCAAATTTCCTTAGACATCCAATTCTATGGAGTCAACTCTCACTTTTATATTTGATAGAGAGTGGAGAAAGCGTAATCTTTTACAAACTCTTGGGCCAACTTGCAGAAAGAAAACGGCCAAATGAATCATGTCGAGTCTCCCGTGGCTCACTAGTTCTCTTTTTACGCCAATGAGCCAAAGATGTTTTTCGGGTGAGTTACCTCAGTGAATGGAGGGGAACGTGACGCTGATGATATAACGCAGCATCTTTAGAGAGCAGATAAGGAAGTTTTTTTCCCCAACAAAATTTCATCTTTCTTGTTGCTTAATAAAATCTGACACCGAAACGTGCAAACTATATTTTAAAATCACCCCGTAAATGTGCTGCATAAACAAGATTCACTTTGTTATTTTTATGCTTCATGTTTAAGCATTTACGTTATCAGCGGATTTTTTTTTTATGCTTTTAAATATGCTCGTATCAATCTACGTTTTGAAAAATTATTTACATAAGATATACTTCTAATTTAAGCTTGCATGACGATCCACAAATGATAAGCTTATAATTTGCGCTTATGATTTATAATTCTATAATTATATAATAATAATAATAATAAATAATAGTCTTAAAATATTTTTTGGGGAAAAATGCAGATAGCCACATCAAAACAATTAATTTCATGAAGGGTCCTTTACATTGTACAGAGGAATTTCCCGAGAGGTATTTAATTTAATCTTAAACGCTCTTTAACTATGTTTTCTAGTTATCACAGTTAACTGTTCTCCTTGTCATTGCCTCTCTAGTAACTCAACGCGAGATTCTGCGAGATCTGCTTACCAGCTCAGCCACACTTCGAGGGTGTAAATTAAAAAAAAGAGTAGTTTGTTTCCCCCTGGTTGGCAGCAAATTTCAAATGCTACCCCCTCTAGTACTCCGTTTCTCTGAGAGAGCAGTTGCGTTCTTCTCCCCGTACAGACCAGACCTATCTCCTGTCCGTGTGTTCCGTCGCCGAGCGGAGACCTCCCATTCTACAATAAAAACAAAAAACAAACTTCGAAATAAGTTCACCATACGCTTTCAAAGGCGGAGGTGAAATATCGTTGACTCAGAAAAGATCAAGATGGCCCTGCTATAACCCATTTGCTCTTGAAATCAAATTTGGAAAGCCTTACATGTTTAACTTTAACCTGGAGTATAGCAATACACATCATAATGCAAATTAGAATTCGTCATGAAAAAACTCATGTTTTTCTCTGTCAAGTGTATCCATACACTGGATACGAAAGAATCGTGATAACAATTATCTTTATTGCACTAAATTAGTGGTTACAGTGCTTAATTTTTAACGTGCGCATAGAATTTGCAAGTCTGAGTATTCTCTGTTATGTTTACAATGAAGGGAGATGGCTACAATGGCTGCGAAAGCCATGTATGGGACAAGATGCCTTGGTCCTATATTATGAAGACAGTGCAAAGATTGCCAGTGGCTGGATTTTTTGCGTGTAGAATCCATTTTCTTTACGAAGGTTTTACATAACGTAGCCATAAAATTTATAATTACGAATGCGAAAACATATCTTACATTGATATTTCTCCCTGGATCATTCTCCACGAGCTGTCTAGCGATGTCCTTGCAGCGTGTTTTTCCCGATTCGGGTATCTTTTCGTCGCTTTCCCAGTAGCGGCTTGCTGAGTGCCCGTACATAGCAGCAGGGGTCGCATGCGTCACTCGAGTGGTTGTTACTAGCCCAGTGGACTTTCCTAGGGAAGAAAGTGGAATTGTAAAGTTCAGAACACTCTGCGGATGAGAGGCACTCATTTGTCCTACAGATCGTTTCAACATGTTATTTCTCCAAAAGATAACTTCCCCATAATGTCATTTCGCTGACATGTCAATAAGCCGTCAGATAATTTCACTTACAGGTTCATTTAGGAAGCATCTTATCGAACACATAACTAATTTCCCTTACGCAATCATTTCACCAATCAGATCTCTTTGGAGACACATTTCGATGCCGCATATATGAACAAGAGAAAAATGTTTTCTCGGTAAATAAAATATCGATGGCAGTTTCATTTTCCGGAAATCAAACAAACATTTAACAGGTCACACAATAGAAAAATAGAAGAAATATGCGTTAATCCATGACTGAATAATATGTTATTTATACATCGTTAGGCAATGTGTAAAGTCTCGTTTAAACTACTAATTCCTTCAAAACTTATAATCATTATGTTGTTCGCGAAATGATCTGTCGGCGATATTATCTGAGTGACATGTCCGCGAAACGATGTTTCAGCGAAGTGATTTTTTAAGGAAATAGCATGAAGAACGAAGTGATGTCGGCGAAACGAAACCACTCTTTACAGATGCATAATTAACAATGATATTATATCCAGATTAATTATTTTAATGGGTACCAATTTTTCCATCGCTTTCGTTAATATTTGCTTCACAGCCAAAGCAATTTCAGTTAAGATAACAAAATAATAAAAATTTCGGTATGTCTAATATTTCCTGGTTATCTATAAAGAATTATATTAAATAATCTACCGACTAAAACTTAATTTTTAAGAAACAGTCAAGAACAATTATTATAGTTAAATAAAGCTCAACATAAATTTTAAGAAAGATAAATAATTCATATGTTTTTACTGCAAAAGAACGTAATTACTTTCATTTATCTTTGTAACGGTTTTTATTCATTTTTAAATTATTTTTGGACATATTGTAGGATCACAAAAATATAAAGTTTTAAGCAATTGAAATAATCAGTATCCTCTAAATATTATTGCTAAAAATTTAACACCTAAGGATAATGATGTCAAATAGGAAATATTAGGCTGGAAAATTTAAATCAAATACCTTTTTAATAGTAACGATTGTTAATCGAATATTCTATATTCTTATTCCTAATCCCACTTCCAATCCTCATCCAGAAATTAAAGGTAAATGAATATTTAATTTTCTTTAATTTTATAAATTTATTTTATTAGTTAAGCAATTCATAGGTCTCACACACATTCATAAAATTAAATTAAGAAAAAAAAATCTCATATAATACAAAAAACATTGTTGCAGATATTATGAATTTTGTATTTATTGTTTGAAAAAATATCAACAGAAATATTTTATTGTCCAGTGTATTTTTTCAAACATCATTCGGGTTCCTACTGACCTTCAGCTTGAGCCCAGTCAGCTAAGCACGGTATTCTAGCCTTGAAACTGCTTTCACATTGTTCGTGGATACCACTGTCGTCCAAGCCTACGGTTTCAAATCGACCTTTCACTCCACACAGAAGCGCCGTAGCACAGGCTCCCGAGTCACCGACTTGGCTGTCTGTATTGTATGTCTGTAAATAAACAGAAACAGGTTGTATATATGATTATTATTAATATTGCCGATTGAAATCATTGTTTTTATTGTTACAAAAGCAAACGCAGGTGCTTGGAACTGAAATTTCAGTATTTCCCCAACAAACCGCAAGAAATATAAGAAAATACGGTTCAAATCAACAAAGAGAACTCAGAAACTCTCCTATTTCTACTCCTTTAAAATAATTAATAAAAAAATTGGCGAATAAAGATGAAGGATAGGCATATTTTTGTAGACCACTATTTCATTTTCTTCCTTATAATTAAAAACAAATATGTCATAGTCCTGAAATAAATTCAAATTGTAGGATTATACAACTTTGCCGAAACCGTCTCCAATAAAATTGAGAGGATCATACTGCAGCTGAGTTCCAGAAAGAAAAAGCTATCATTAAATTTAAAGGAAATGTCAATTTTGGTATCATACGGATGTTTTTTGAATAACCGCATGTGAAAAATTTTAAGAATTTTCAGAATTAATTAATTTGACGTTATCAAACTCATCTGAATCCAAAAATAAAAAATACGATTAAGTTTGAAAGAAATGCAAATTTATGAATAAAACACATATTACTTATATATGGATTTTTTTTTCTGATGATATGCGAATTATTTATAGATAATATATAGATTATTAATGAATTATATAAGGATCATTTACTGATAATATACGAATCATTTACTTACAATTTACGGGTAATGAATTATTCGCAGACAGTTTACGGATTATTTACTGATAATATTGAAATTATTTATAGAAAATATGGAGGTTACTTATTGATTGTCCAGTAAACCGGAAGTTGAATTAAACTTAAGTTGTTAACAGAAGCATTTGGTTTCAGATGATCATACTGTATCTGTATTTTAAAAGCAAAAGTTTTGAATAAGTTTGAAAATTATACCGATTTTAGGATTTAATTTTAAGGTAAAAGTAAAAATTAACTAATGTATGTTACATTGCTTGCCGATGGTTGTCACACTGTTACTTGTTATACTGGTGTTTCAGTTTCTTCTTTTTCGGAAATACCAATTTCCAACATTAATCAGAAAAATAGGAAATATGACTCACCTTATCTAGTACAGACGCGGGGATGACATCTTGATGGCAAACAGGAGAAAGACAAGAGTCCGTTATACGTAATAATCATATTTTTTTTTTCACAAATAGGTGTGGGGACATGGCTCACCAAGTTTTTTTTTTTTTTTTTTTTGAGAA
>Ga0068630_1000038_pt1 | contig 27898 bp, 23 predicted proteins | sample InSIn4gowninarea_FD_77433 | JGI IMG/M metagenome (GOLD analysis project Ga0068630, IMG submission 77433) | Clean room microbial communities from NASA Spacecraft Assembly Facility at Jet Propulsion Laboratory, Pasadena, California, USA -... ... | reverse complement strand
TGGTGTGTTTGGGGAACGCGCGATCGCGTCATCGCTTTTGAAGCAAAACGCCAGAACATTGAAGAAACTCCATCTATCCCGATTGGCGAACAGCTAAAAATCATTTTCAGTAATAAACCTTTTCTATACGTTATCGGTATCTATCTTTTCTCCTGGTTAGCTGTTCAGGTAACAGCCAGCGTTATTCCCTACTTTGTAGTCAACTGGATGCGCCAGAAAGAATCAGATGTACCTACAGTAATTCTTGGGTTTCAAGGAACCGCCCTTTTGGTGCTATTTCTCTGGAGTGCTTTAAGTAAGCGATTGGGGAAAAAAGTTGTTTATTTCATGGGAATGAGTCTGTGGATTATTGCAGAGATCGGAGTGTTTTTTTTACAGCCAGGTCAAACCATTTTGATGTATGCTTTGGCTGTGCTGGCTGGTTTTGGTATTTCCACTGCCTATCTGATTCCTTGGTCGATGATGCCAGATGTGATTGAATTAGATGAACTCAAAACTGGACAACGCCGCGAAGGAATTTTTTATGGGTTCATGGTGTTGCTGCAAAAATTCGGTTTAGCCTTTGGGCTATTTTTGGTAGGAAATGCTTTGCAAGCATCTGGTTTCAAAGCCGCTGTTGCTGGGCAAAATGCACTACCAATTCAACCAGATTCAGCACTGCTAGCTATCCGCTTCACCACTAGTATTCTGCCTGCATTTTTTTTGATTTGTGGCTTAGTTTTAGCATATTTTTACCCGCTGACTCGTGAGGTACACGCAGAAATTTTACTCAAGCTTAAAGAGCGGCAAAATAGGGAATAATTTGGAAATGATGAATGATGAATGCTGAATGCTAAATGCTAAAATTATTTCAATTCATCATTCATAATTCATAATTCATAATTTTTTATGCTATCAATCGCCAATTCAGAATATTGGGAAAATCACTATCAAGAAGGAACGACTCGCTGGGATTTGGGGCGGGCTGCGCCACCTTTGCAGAGCTTGTTAAATTCAGCGCAAGCTCCCCCTGCTGGTAAGATAGCTGTATTAGGATGCGGTCGCGGTTATGATGCAATGCTATTTGCCGAGCATGGGTTTGAAGTAATCGGATTTGATTTTGCTAAAAGTGCGATCGCTGACGCTACTGTTTTAGCTCAAGCTTGCGGAAGTTCAGCTAAATTCATGCAGCGAGATATCTTTGAATTAGCAGCTGAATTTTTCCATGAATTTGACTATGTGTTAGAGCATACCTGCTTTTGTGCGATTGACCCCAGCTTGCGATCGGCTTATGTTAAATTAGTCCGGGATATCTTGCGATCGCAGGGAGAAATAATCGGTTTATTCTGGGCGCACACTCGCCCTGGTGGCCCTCCCTTTGGTACAACCACCGAGGAAGTTCAGCAGTTATTTGCTCCAGATTTTAACATCCTCTCTCTAGAGCTAGTAACTAATTCAATCCCAGAGCGTCAAGGCGATGAATATTTGGGGCGCTTTCAGAAAAAATGAAGGATCAAGGATAAATTACGTTGGCTTTTTTGCAGAGAAACTACATTTGGGTAGAGATTATTTATTCAGTTGCGAAAAAGTAGTCAGAATTATCTCTGCTTTAAGGGTATGTCGCTTGCTAGAGGCGACGGATTATTAGCAAGTATTAGCCTGTACAAGTGGTTAATACTTGCAAGATCGATCAAGAGGTAAATTATGGCTCAAGATCCAAGAAAGCTGATGAATTTGTCAGTTCATGAATCTTCCGATCCAAGTCTAATTAGTCCTAAGCCAGATGTAGAAGCTTCTGGAGCAACGAACGACTTGAATGATGCTGCTCATGATGATGAAAATGTTGATACTCCCAATCAGCAACCTTTTGAAGATGCTAGCGATGAAAATATTACATCTAGTCAAACTACGATCGCAAATATAAGCGCTGGCTAGGCCCAATGGTAAGTAATTAGACACAAATAAAAATTTTTTAGTTTGCTCCGCTTTGTTGTGTATTGACACGAGGGGAGTATTTTTATTTAAAGAAGCGATCGCTGCTACTACAAGTACTCAAAGCAATCTGTAAACTATACTACAGTGCTAATGCTAGCCTCGCGGTAATGTCAAGAAAAACCTAAAAATACTGTTTACTTAATTCATTGCTGAAAAAAGAATTTTAAATTTATCAGCTTGTAACAATACTCAACAAAAAAGGTAAAAATAGCCCAATCTGATATTTAAAAGCGAGAAAATAAAGACAGAGGGTTCGACTAAAGCTTTGCCTTAAATTGGGAGTCCAGCATCAGTGGTATTACAAGTACAAAACAGCACCTACGAAGCTAAAACTCAGGAAATCGCAAAACAACTTTTATCCGCCACGCGCGAGAATAGATCGTTTTTTGCTTCCTTGCGAGATCAAATGCGGTGGGATGATAAATTACTCGCATGGGCAATGAGTAATCCAGGGTTACGAGTACAGTTGTTTCGCTTTATTGATTGTTTGCCCGCCTTAAATAGCAAGTCAGAAATTTCGGCACACTTACAAGAATATCTGGGCGATGAGTCAGTTGAACTTCCAGCAAGCCTTAAGGGAATGCTCAACTTTGCCTCTCCAGATTCTATGCCGGGACAGGTAGCAGCTACAACAGTCGCAACAGCTGTGGAAACCCTAGCGCATAAATATATTGCTGGGGAAAACATTCAACAGGTGCTGAAGACAATTGAACGGCTACGCAAGGAAAAGATGGCTTTCACCATCGATCTTTTGGGTGAGGCTGTAATTACCGAAGCTGAGGCAAAGTCTTATTTAGATCGCTACGTGGATTTGATGACGCAACTTGCAACAGCAGCAAAGAACTGGAAACCAGTAGCAGCAATTGATCTTGCCGAAGGGGAAGAGTTGGCACAAGTGCAAGTGTCGGTGAAGTTAACGGCATTTTACTCGCAATTCGATCCGCTGGATGCTCAAGGTAGTGAGGAACGAGTTAGCGATCGCATCCGCACCCTCTTGCGTCGCGCCAAAGAGTTAGGGGTATCGGTTCACTTTGATATGGAACAGTATTCCTACAAAGACCTCACCCTTTCTATCTTGAAACAAATATTAATAGAAGAAGAATTTCGCCGTCGCACAGATGTGGGAATCACGATCCAAGCTTATCTGCGTGACAGCGAACAAGACACAAAAGATTTGATCGCTTGGGTAAAACAGCGAGGATATCCTCTCACAGTACGTTTGGTGAAGGGTGCATATTGGGATCAGGAAACAATTAAGGCAGCACAAAAAGATTGGCAGCAGCCAGTATTCAACGATAAAGCTGCTACTGATGCTAATTTTGAAACTATAACTGAGCTACTGCTGGAAAATCACGAATATGTTTACTCAGCAATTGGTAGTCATAATGTGCGATCGCAAGCCCACGCAATTGCGATCGCACAAACCCTGAAAATCCCAAGCCGTCGGTTTGAAATGCAAGTCCTCTACGGTATGGGAGATAAACTTGCTAAAGCTTTAGTCGATCGCGGCTATCGCGTCCGCGTTTACTGTCCTTACGGTGAAATGCTGCCAGGGATGGCTTATCTGATTCGTCGCTTGCTGGAAAATACAGCAAATAGTTCCTTCCTGCGGCAGAATTTGGAAGAACGCCCGATTGAGGAATTACTTGCACCTCCTGTTGTCGGAGATGGAAAGAATAATTCATCATTCAGCATTCATCATTCATCATTCCCCAACGCAGCAGATACGGATTATGCTGAGGCTGAGGCAAGAGAAAAATCAAAACAAGCTTTTCAAAATGTTCGCCAACAACTGGGTAAAACTTATTTACCCCTGATTAACGGCGAATACGTTAACACTGAGGAATTTATTGATTCTGTCAATCCTTCTAACTTCAGTGAAGTAATTGGTAAAGTCGGACAGTTGAGTGTCGAACAAGCCGAACAGGCGATGCAAGCCGCAAAAGCTGCTTTTCAAAGTTGGCGACGCACTCCAGCTAGCAAACGGGCTGAAATAGTACGCAAAGCAGGCGATTTGATGTCACGCCGCCGGGCTGAATTATCAGCTTGGATGGTTTTAGAAGTCGGTAAGCCTGTCAGGGAAGCAGATGCAGAAGTGTCAGAAGCAATCGATTTCTGCCGCTATTATGCTGACGAGATGGAAAGATTAGATCGGGGGCATAACTACGATGTGCCTGGTGAAACTAATCGCTATCACTATCAGCCACGCGGAATTGCGATCGTAATTTCTCCTTGGAATTTCCCCTTAGCGATCGCTACTGGGATGACAGTTGCAGCCTTGGTTAGTGGTAATTGTACTCTGCTTAAACCCGCCGAAACATCTTCGGTAATTGCAGCGAAGCTGGCTGAAATTCTGATAGAGGCGGGAATACCCAAAGGTGTATTTCAATATGTACCAGGGAAAGGTTCAAAAGTCGGTGCTTACTTTGTCAATCATCCCGAAACTCACTTAATTGCTTTTACAGGTTCGCAAGAAGTGGGTTGCCGGATCTATGCAGATGCAGCAATATTACAACCAGGGCAAAAGCACCTGAAACGAGTGATTGCCGAAATGGGCGGCAAGAATGCGATTATTGTGGATGAAAGTGCAGACTTAGATCAAGCCGTAGTTGGAGTGGTGCAATCTGCTTTTGGTTACAGCGGTCAAAAGTGTTCTGCTGCATCTAGGGTGATTGTGTTAGATCCGATTTATGATAAGTTTGTCGAGCGCTTGGTAGAAGCAACGCGATCGCTCAACATCGGCGAAACTGAGTTACCCAGCACTCAAGTAGGCCCGGTGATTGATGCTAACGCTAGAGATCGGATTCGAGAATATATCGACAAAGGTAAAGCCGAAGCTGAAGTAGCGTTGTCAATGCCAATACCTGAAAATGGTTATTTTGTCAACCCGACGATCTTTACTGAAGTTTCTCCCACAGCAACAATTGCCCAAGAGGAAATTTTTGGCCCGGTTGTGGCGGTGATTCGGGCGAAGGATTTCACCGATGCGATCGCAGTTGCTAACAGTACTAATTATGCCTTAACAGGTGGAATTTACTCTCGCACTCCATCCCATATTCAGAAGGCGCAGGAGGAGTTTGAAGTCGGCAACTTGTATATCAATCGCACGATTACGGGGGCGATCGTTTCTCGGCAGCCTTTTGGTGGATTTAAGCTTTCTGGTGTTGGTTCTAAAGCTGGCGGGCCAGACTATTTGTTACAATTCCTCGAACCGCGCACGGTGACAGAGAATATCCAACGTCAAGGCTTCGCCCCAATTGAAGGCGCAGATTAAATTAACATTTGTAGGGTGGGCAATGCCCACCTTTTTATTATTTGAACCGCCAAGACACCAAGGACACCAAGGTATTTTGATCAGCAATATAGTAATTAAAACTGCTGAATTATCTCAAGAATTGCCTGCGATTGAATCGATTAGACAAGCAGTTTTTCAAGCAGAACAAGGAGTCGAGCCAGAATTAGATTTTGATGGCAAGGATGAAACTTCCGAACAAATTATTGCTTATTTGGATGACAAAGCTGTAGGAACGGCAAGAATTAGATATTTGAGCGATCGCACAGCGAAGATTGAAAGGCTAGCTGTCTTGCCTACAGTAAGAGGGCTAGGAATTGGCAAGCAAATAATGGAAAAGGCTTTAGAAATTGCGGCTGCAAACAATATTCAAGAAGTAGTGATTCACGCCCAACAATATATTATAATATTTCATCAAAAATTAGGGTTTGAACCAGAAGGAGAAATCTTTGAAGAAGCGGGCATTCCTCATGTCAAAATGAGGAAAAAATTAAGCTGATTTAGTTAATTTCGTGCTTAAAAAACATTCTCCAAGTCTGTTCATACTAGCGATTGTTTGGCTGGTTGGGGCACTTTGCGATCGTCTTTGGTTCGCCCTCGATCGCTCTGTTCCCGCCTGGGATCAGGCAGAGTATTTAAATGGGGCGATGAATTATTGGCAAGCTCTGCAACAGCCTCATTGGTTAGAAAGTGAATGGTGGACGAGTTTTTGGCAAGTTTCCACTAAAGTACCTCCCTTAACTTTCATTGTCGCGGCTGTTATCCAACAGATTTTTGGCACGGGAATAGAACAAGCCACACTGGTAAACCTTGTTTTCAGCGCCATACTTCTAACTTCTGTATATGGGCTAGGTGTAGAGCTTTTTAGTGCCCAAGTCGGTTTATGGGCAGCTGGGCTATGTCAGCTAATACCCGCACTTTATCGTTTACGCCTAGATTTTTTACTCGATCATCCCCTCGCAGCTGTTGTGACTTTGAGTTTTTGGTGCCTGACGGTTTGGAGGGCAAGAGGATCGATGCAAGAGGAAAGAGGTGCTATTAATTCACCATTCATCATTCATCATTCATCATTCCAAGGTTGGTTGTGGGTGGCTGGGTTTGGCGTTTCTTTTGGGCTGGCGTTGTTGGTGAAGCAGACGGCGTTGTTCTTTCTGTTAACACCTGTTCTGTGGGTTGGGGTGGAGGCAATTCGTAGCCGCAGTTGGCAGCGCATATTCCAGTTAATTATAGGGTTGTTGCTATCGCTGGCAGTGTTTTTCCCCTGGTATCGGACAAATTGGCTGCTGATTCTGACTGGCGGTAAGCGGGCAACAGTAGATTCAGCATTGAAAGAAGGCGATCCAGCTTTGAACACCCTAGGTGCTTGGACTTACTATTGGCAAGAGTTGCCGGAACAAGTTTCTTGGCTATTGTTGATAGTGCCAATTGTCGGGTTACTTATATACTGGAGGCGTTCGGCTAAGCCACTGGAAAGACGCGATATATCGCGTTCCTACCATTCACCACTGAAATGGCTAGCAATTTTCTGGATCGGGTCTTATTTACTTTGTTCGCTGAATATTAATAAAGATTACCGCTATGTATTGCCTTATTTACCCACTGTATCCCTGTTTTTGGCATATGGGTTAACTCGATGGTATGGGCGTTGGGGTAAGCGGATTCGTTGGGGAACTATTGGTTTGGCAGCGATGCTGATGTTCCTCAACTTGTTTCCTGTCTTACCCAAAAGCATCACCTCTGTACTCAGCCCTAATGCCCAACACTACGCCTATTTGGGACAAAAGTTTCCCCATGCTGAAGTAATTGACTCAATTATTCAAGCAGCGCCTTATGTTAGTTCCAATTTAGGGGTATTACCTTCCACACCAGAAATTAATCAGCATAACTTGAACTATTACGGGGCGTTACAAAACTTTCAGGTTTACGCACGTCAAGTGGGGACGCAAAAAAAGCAGATTTACCAAGATGCGCGATCGCTCGATTGGTTTGTGACTAAAACAGGCACTCAAGGATCTGTACCAGCAGCTCAAGCTGATATGGTTCAAACAATAGAGCGATCGCCCGATTTCTATCTGCACCAAAGTTGGAACTTACCCGATCGCAGCACCTTGAAACTGTATCATCGTCGCACACCACAGGTGGCTGTAGAGCAGGGGGTGCAGGGGAGGGAAGAAAGTAAGGAACGAGTACAATTGTTGCGGGTTATAGTTCCACCCGCAGCACCGCCAGGAAAACCAGTACCAGTTACCTATGAATGGGCTGGTAGTTGGGAGCAATTACAACCAGGTTTGGTACTACTAACTTGGCAAAATCAATTCAGTTCCAATCCACGCGATCGCTGGTTGCACGATCGCGGTGTCGCTATGGGAACAATTCAAAACTCGCCACTCGCTATATATCATGTAAAAGAAAATATGTCAATGTTGCCTGCGGCGGATTTGCCAGCAGGAACTTACACTTTGGCGGCTACATATCTGAATCGGAAAACTGGCGAAACTTATCAGATTGCCGTGCCACCAGTTACGTTGAAGATCGATCCAAATGTTGCAGCAACACCTGCACCAGAATTAGATTTACTTACACAATTGCGATCGCAAGCTTCTGCGCTACCTCAAGGTATAAAAGCACTAGATCGAGTGTTTGCAGAAGTCGGTCGAATTAATCAATACGATCCAATTCAAGACTACTTGGTTCAAGCGCAGCTAGCAATGGAATACCGACTGCAAAAAGAACCACAGAACTTGGAGTGGGCATATACTTTAGGTTTAGCAAACGTGTTGCAACAAAAAGTTCCAGGTGCGATCGCAGCCTTTGAACGTGTCACTCAGCTAGACAGGCAAAATCCCTACGCCTACGCCTATCTTGCCTTTGTCCATTTATACAACTGGAATGGTGCAGCAGCCTCCTCAGCCCTCAAACCCGCTTTGGCACTAAAACCCAACTTACCAGAACTACAAGCTCTCAGCGCTATTGCTGCCCTGATGCAAGGCAACCTGATTCAAACATGGCACTACGTATCACTCTTTCAGCACTCATCACAGTAAGAGGTGAGTGGTGAGTGGCGAGTGGTGAGTGGCGAGTGGCGAGTGGCGAGTGGTAGAGACGCGATATATCGCGTCTGTACAGTGGCGAGTGGTGAGTGGCGAGTGTTTTGAACAAATAACAAATAACAAATAACAAATGACTATTGACAAATTAACTAAGATATTGCATCAAAATTGTTTCAATTTGAGCAATGCCAATCGGTTTACCTACGTAATCATTAGCGCCAGCGGCGAAAAAGCGATCGCGTTCGCCTGTCATCACTTTTGATGTGACAATAACCACTGGTATTTCTCGCCATTGTGGTTCCTGCCGCAGATCTTGCAGCAAATCTAATCCTTTAACTCGATCTGGTAACAACACAGCCAATAAGATCAAACTTGGTTTGAAATATCGCACTGTCTCCAAAAAGCTATTTGGCTGTTGAATATATTTCACTTGATAGCCTGCACTCTTGAGATAATCCTGCAACAACAAAGCATGGCGTTCATCACCTTCCATCAGCAAAATGCGCTTGCTTGGAGATATTTTTTGCCCGCTTGTGAATTTGGGAAGATCTGATTTTTCAGTCTCAGTTTGTTCTTGTCGTAAAGGTGACGCAAAAGAAGCAGACACCGCACGCACTCGTTCTTGGTAATAGCCTGGTAGGAGCAGCGTGAACTCGCTACCTTCCCCTAAAGTCGATTTCACCGTGACATCGCCACCATGTAACCGCGCTAACTTGCGCGTCAATGCCAAACCTAAACCAGTTCCTTCGTACTGACGATTGAGCCGACTGTCTAGTTGTTTAAATGGTTGAAACAGTAAGTTTAACTGAGATGGCTCAATGCCAATGCCTGTATCTGATACCTTAAATGCAATGCCTAATGGTAATTTTTCAACTGTCAGCGACACTTTACCTTTAGAAGTAAACTTAATCGCATTTGTCAGCAAATTCAACAGCATTTGCTTAACTCGTCGCTCATCAGCAATGCAGATATCTGCATTTGGGTCGATTTGACCGCTCAATTGCAAATTCTTGTCTAAAGCGCGATCGCGGACAATTTTTAAGCAGTAATCGCACAACTGTTGCACGTTCAGTGCTACAGGCATCAGTTCTTCTTTACCCGCTTCTACCTTGGAAAGGTCAAGAATATCGTTAATCAATGCTAATAAATGTTCGCCACTGCTATGAATGCATTTGACATACTCTTTTTGCTTGGCATTAAGATTGCCAAACAGTTCTTGCTGTAGCAACTGGGATAACCCCAAAATTGCATTCAAAGGTGTTCTTAATTCATGACTCATAGTTGCCAAAAACTCACTTTTGGCACGACTCCCAGCTTCAGCTGCCTCCTTACTATCGCGTAAGACTCTCTCTACTTGCTTACGCTCTGTAATGTCTTCTATCATGCCAACGATAAATTTAGGTTTATCGCTACTATCTCGAACAAGGGAGACATTGAGGTGCCCCCAAACTAAGCGCCCATCTTTGTGGATGTAGAGTTTTTCTAGTTCGTAATGGTCGATCTTTCCCGTCACCAGTTCTTGGAAGAGTTTTAGATCTGCTGCCACATAATCCGGATGGGTATAATCGACACAGCGCATAGTTAACAGATCTTCCCGGCTGTAACCCAGCATTTTACACAGGGCAGGATTTGTATCTATCATCCATCCATCCAGATTTGCTAAGCTAATGCCAATACTGGATTTTTCAAAGATTGCACGGAATTGCACTTCACTTTCTTGTCGGGCAATTTCACTCTGGTTGCGGATAATTGCGCTGCCAATGCTGAGTGCTGCGGCTGCGATCGTTGCTAGTTCGGTTTCTGTCCACTGCCGTTCGCAATGGCAATCATCGAAACCAATCAAGCCCCAAAATTTACCTTCAATCAAAATCGGTACAATCAAGAGCGACAAAATATTCTGACTAGTGAGGAAGAGCCGCTCTTTAGGTGGTAAATCTCTGACTATGCCGCCTATTGGTTTACCAGCAGCCAAATTTTCATACCACTGGGGCGAGAAATTTGCGTAAGACAAGTTTTGTAGTTCAAAATTGTCTATTTGCGCCTCAACGGTAGGATTTGTCCACTCAAAGCGCTGGCTCGTTAGCATTTCGCCTCTATCTGGATCGAGATGGTTTTCAAAGATGTAAACTCGATCTACTTGGCAAGCATTGCCCAAAGCAGACAAGGCAAGTGTCATGGCTTTAGGGAAATCTTTGATGGTTAATAAATGATTAGTAGCGGCGGCTACACCTTCAAGTAGGCGATCGCGCTCTTGACGATCGGTTTGTGTCTGCTGGGGTTGTGTGATGTCTTTTCCAAGTTCAACACAATATACAGTGCCTCCAGTTTCTGTTTGCTGGAACTGCTGTGATTGCAGCAGATCGCGCCACTGCTGACGCTCGATTGCATATCGCAGCACCCGTACCAACAATTGAGGCTCTATTTGTCCCTTAATTAAATATTCTTGCGCTCCCATGTCTAATGCTTGTTGAGCTTGCGCCTCATCTTTGAGGTCGCACATTAGCACAATCGCTACTTTAGGGTAATTTTCATGCACTTGGCTGAGTGCTTTCAAGCCTTGTTTTTCTGTCAGTGGTAAATCGAGTAAGACTACACTCACTGGTTCTGTTGCCAAGTAAGCCAGTGCTGCTTTTACACTTGTAGCTCTCGCCAGTTGAAACGAATTCTTTACTGACCGTAACATTTCCTGAACCAGTTGCCCAGATGCGGTTTTTTTTTCCACCAGCAAAATTTTCAGTGGTTCTAAAGTCATGTTCGTCACAGTTCGTCATTTGTCAAGAGTTATTAGTCATTCGTCATTTGTCATTCGTCATTTGTCAAGAGTTATTAGTCGAGAGGCTTGGTTTTGAACAAAGAACAAAGGATAAATAACATTAAAGTTTTTAATATTACTCCTTCTATGAGTATAGGTAATCCTAACGGTTGATTTTTAGAGTCTCTAGTTCAAATAAACTTTTTTTAGAACCGAGTTTTATCTCTCATATATCTCTTATAAAAAATTTAAATAATTTAGGCAATTACTAGCTAGATGGAAAACAAATTTATGAATCAGCAAAATCTCAGAATTGTTTCCCTCCTTCCTGGCGCGACAGAGATTTTAGTCGCTTTGGGGTTAACGGATGCAATTGTAGGGCGATCGCATGAATGCGACTACCCCCCAGAAATTCAATCGCGTCCAGTTTGCACCTCTGCACGAATTAACTCAGGCGCAAGTAGTGCCAAGATCGATCGGGATATCAATGAATTATTGCAATCTGCCCTTAGCATCTATCAAGTTAAAACTGATGTTTTGGAGCAGTTGCAGCCTACCCACATTGTGACTCAAGATCAGTGTGATGTTTGTGCTGTTAGCCTCAAAGAGGTAGAAGCGGCAGTTGCCACCCACACCCACCTTCACCCGCAAATTATTTCCTTAAAACCTAACGTTTTGGCTGATGTATTGGCTGATATTGAAACAATTGCCAAAGCTATGGAAGTTGATTCGCGCCGCGTGATAGAAAATTTAGAGTCTCGAATCAAAATTTGTCAGCAAAAGCTCGAAGGACTCTCCTTGACTGAATTGCCCACTGTCGCTTGTATAGAGTGGATCGATCCACTCATGACTGCTAGTAATTGGATTCCAGAATTAGTCACCATTACAGGAGGTCAACCCTTATTTAGTGCTGTGGGTCAGCCTTCTGGTCAAATCAAATGGGAAACGCTGGTAGCAAATGATCCCAATGTAATTGTTTTCATGCCTTGCGGCTTAGATTTAAACCGCACTCTTCAAGAAGCTCTAATATTAACCCAGCGTCCAGAGTGGCAAAACTTACGCGCTGTCAAGACCGAAAGAGTTTACATTACTGATGGAAATTCTTACTTCAACCGTCCAGGTCCTCGGCTGGTTGATTCTCTGGAAATTATGGCAGAAATTTTACATCCAGAAATTTTCCAATATGGATATAAGGGAACCGCTTGGGAAGCTTTTGCAGTTGTAGGGGCTAGGGGCTAGGGGTGAGTCGCTTCGCTCCAGTTTTAAGTTTTAAGTTTTAAGTTTTAAGTTAAATGAGCGTTTTTTAACTCAAAACTTAAAACTATTCAAGCTTCCTCAGATCCCCCAGATGCGATAACGAAAAGCCTTTCACTGCAAACGAGATCAGAGTCTCTGGAGGAGACTGCGACCGTGAGTATCTGTACCGCAGCTACTCAGCAACCCGTGCATCTCGGCTAGCTGTTCCACTTGTTTAGTTTCTATTGGGCTGGGTTGCCAGGGGCTAGGATTGTTGTAGGCATAGTATGTTTCTACGCCGTCGATGCCCGAAGAGGCAGCTGCTGGGATCAAGTCAAAGTGCGATCGCTTATAACGGGCTGGGTGAGCTAATACTGCCAATCCCCCTGCTTGATGAATGGCAGCAATTACATTAGCTGCATGATAGTCTTCACCGCTTGTAGTGTGTCTTTGTAAATAGGGTTGCATACAAGGGTGAATCGGATCGAAGGCATAACCTAAGATATGTACTTCGGTTTCAAGTAACCTAGCATTGATTTCCACCCCACTCCATAGCTGAGGAACCCGGTTTTCCTCGTAGGGATGATGCCACAGCCAATCTTTTAAACAACGTTGAGCGATCTGATAGCCTTCCACTGTATGGTGATCTGAGATCGCAAACCCTTTTAGACCAATAGAAATTGCCTGCTCGATCAATTCTTCCGGCTGTAATCTGCCATCGGAATAGACAGTATGCATATGGAAGTTAAAAAATAGAGGACAACTCTTTGCATCAACGGTTTGAAAAACTCCCTGCAAATCCTGGCGTGCAGGAATAGTAGTCCGGGCAAAATCAACAGCCATAACCGCCTCTGAACGAATATACGTTCGTCTACTTGCTTTAACATATTGCCTCTGCCCGCCTGCGATCGCGCTGACTGCAAATTTTAGCTTGTAACCAAAGTCATTACCATTCACTGGCGTTAAAGGCAAATTTTTTATTTCATTATGTTAAGAATACCTTAGCAAAATAAAACGCGAATGAGCATAATATTAAATATCAGAATTTTAGATATATACAAAAAGTTTATCTGTAGAAGACAGGAGACAGAAGTCAGGAGCCAGAAGTCACAATATTTATTTTTTTATTTCCCTTGTCCCCAAGTTTCTAACCCTAACTAAGTCCATGCTGCTACTTCCTCCCAGCCTTTACCTTTGCGCGCGATCGCTGGAGAATCTGTTGTTAAATCGATAATGGTAGAAACCTCATAACCTGGCTCTGAACCATCATCCACAATTAAATCAACCAACTTGTCTAAACTGTCAAACAGTTCCACCCGCGAGATATTGCTTTGTGTTTCCCCCGTCAAGGCGCGCCCTTGCTCATCCTCCAGTAAGTGAGCCGAGGTAGAAATAATTGGATTGCCCAAAGCATTCAGCAAAGCTAAGCATACAGCATTATCTGGAACTCTGATCCCAGTAGTTTTACGCTTAGGATCTTGAACTAATCGCGGCACCAACTTTGTTGCTGGAAGGAGAAAAGTATAAGCGCCAGGAATGAGGTGCTTCATAATTCGATAAGCTGTATCGCTTACCCTGGCATAAGTTGCCACATTAGAAAGAGAAGGACACAGAAAAGTTAGTGGTTTATCGTTGGCTAGCTGTTTGATTTGGCGCACTCTTTCCACTGCCGACTTGACATTGAGATCGCAACCGATCGCATATACTGTATCGGTAGGGTAAAGCATCACCGCACCATCTTGCAGTGCGTCCTTAACCGAGTCTATTGTACGGACTTGGGGGTTATTCGGATGAACAGTATAAATCTTTGCCATTTTAGATTTAGGGTGAGGGGAAAAATTATGAATTATGAATTATGAATGATGAAATGTATAAGATTTTCGCCTGCTAGCATTCATCATTTATCATTCAACATTAAATCTCTCGCCTCAAGCCTCTTGCCTCAAGCTTACTTATGTCCAAGCTAGCTTATCTCGAATGTCCTACTGGTATTGCTGGTGATATGTGCTTGGGAGCGCTCGTCAGTGCTGGCGTTCCCCTAGAGTACCTGATCGAGCAGCTCAAAAAATTGGGCATTGAGCAGGAATATCAGTTAAAACCTCAAAACGTCCATCGCAATGGTCAGTTAGCAACAAAAGTTCATGTAGATATATTAACCCAGCCGCACCACCACGACCATCATTCTCACCATCATGGACGACACTTACCAGAAATAGAACGTTTGATTGCCCAAGCTGAATTACCACCACGAGTAGAAGCTTGGAGTTTAGCCGTCTTTCGTCAACTAGCAGTAGCAGAAGGGGCGGTGCATGGCATTGCACCAGAAAAAGTTCATTTTCATGAAGTGGGTGCAGTTGATGCGATTGTAGATATTGTCGGGACTTGTCTGGGTTTAGATTGGCTGGGAATCGAGAGCAATTCTGAAGGATTACCTCTATTGTATTGCTCGGCGCTACCAACAGGCGGCGGAACGGTGCGGGCTGCACACGGTCAGATGGCGGTACCAGTACCAGCAGTGTTGAAGTTGTGGGAAATGCGCGGCACTCCAGTTTATAGTAATGGCATTGAACGGGAACTGGTGACACCAACAGGGGCTGCGATCGCTACTACCCTAGCTCAAGATTTTGGTTCTCCACCAGCAATGACAATCGAACGGGTAGGACTGGGAGCTGGTTCGCGCGATCTACCAATTTCTAACATTCTACGCCTCTGGCTCGGCACAACTGTAGAGACGTTGCATGAAACGTCTCTACAAAAATTTAATCCCAGCCCCTATTTAGAAACTATTGCTGTATTAGAAACTCAAATCGACGATCTAAGTCCGCAAGCAATTGGTTATGTATTTGATGCTTTATTGGCTGCTGGAGCATTAGATGTTTTTACCCAACCCATCGGAATGAAAAAATCTCGTCCAGGGGTTTTGCTCGCTGCAATCTGCCATCTCGATCGCTTATCCAGTTGCGAAGCCATCCTCTTTCGGGAAACCACTACTCTGGGAATTCGTCGCTCGATTCAACAACGCTCCGTCCTCCGACGGGAAATCCAATCAGTTGAAACCACTTATGGTGTAGCGCGGGTAAAAGTGGCTTGGATTGGAACAGAGCAAAAAGCAATAGCCAACGTGCAGCCAGAATATGAGGATTGCGTTCAACTAGCACAGCAACATAACCTTTCTTGGCTGGAAGTTCATCGGCTAGTGCTGCACACCTGGTATGAAAATAATTCCTACCCAGCTTAAGTAGGGTGGGCAATGCCCACCCCTAAAATTGATAGCAGATTAATCAACCACATCCTTGACAGCATTACCTGCCTTGTTTAAATTCCGCTGCGCGCTCTCAGCAGCTTGATTAATCTTTGATTGGAAAAAACCAGGAGCGTTATCAGCCGCTCTGCTAGCACTATTATTTAAGTCTTTAGCTGAATATTTAGCTTCATCAGCTGCTTTGCTAGCACCCTTAGTTAAGTCTTTAGCCGAATCCTTCACATCTTCAGCTGCTTGGCTTGCACTTCTGTTCACGCCTCTTAGTGCATCAGAAGTATTTTCCTTGATATTTTCAGTCCCGCGACTTGTTCCTTTGGCAAAATTCTCAGCGGTTCCTTTAGCTTTTTCCTGGGCACTTTCAGCATTACGCTTGAGATTTTCGCCTATTTCGTCAACGTTTTCACCCTTTTTGTCAAGGATACGTTTGGTATTTTCTCCCACGTTGCCAGTCTCGTCGATTACGTTCTGCTCTGCCTGTTCCTTCAGCGCTTGAGCTTTTTGTGAAGCAGCTTTCTCTAAACCTTCAGCTCTTGGATCTACATCGCTAAACTCATTCATTGTCGACCGCCCGCCCTGGAATTTATTTACCACACCAGAGTCGGGAGAAGTCGCAGTACCCCCAGGAATTTCCACTCTGGGATTCTTCTTCCCTGGCACTGCTAGCTCTCCTGCTGGGACTTCTTGTCTGCGCCCGGTTACGACTCCATCGGGATTTTTTGCTTGTGCTGGGCCATTGTTGCAAGCTGTACTAACAAACAACAAAATCCCCGCCATAAAAGTCGTTAGGATTTGTCCTAGACGAATCTTTTTAATTGCAGCTATGAGTTTGTTCATTACCAATACTCCATTTTGTTTTGATTAAGTTAGAAGCGAGTCAAAAACTGCGCAAAAGTGCCTCTACAACACCGAATGTGGGAGCGAATCGAGAGACGCTTTGATGCTGGGTTAAACTCCCAGAACGAGTTTTATTTCTATTTATGTAAAGCAGGATTGCTTTGCGCTTCAGGCCTTTCACCTGCCTCATCTGCCTTTTCTTTCAGGAATCCAGTAGCTTCTTTAAAAGCCTCTTGCGCTTTCTCAACTCGATTTTCAAATCGCTCTCCCAAATCTGCATTTCGCTGGTTTAAGCCACCTGCTTCGGGCTGCTGAAAATCTTTGCTGGTTTTAATAGGTAGTTCTGCTTCTTTTTTTGCTCTACCTGCTGGTTCCTCAGCACCTGGGTAAAGAATAGTTTCAGAATTAGCAGCAGCAATTAGCTGGAGTGAGTTTAGCTGCAAGTCAGCGCGATCGCCCTTGGATTTATTGGTGTTAGTTACTTTAGGATCTGTGGACATTTTTAAGTCTGTGTAACTATCTCCACCGTTCTTATAAGGATTATTCATCCCACCCGCTTGTACAGCAGGATTGTCTGGATTTGCGCCTTGGGCATTAGTAGCACTGTTACAGGCTGTGCTAAAAATCAGTAATACACTTGCTAAAAAAATAGTCAGCGATCGACGCAGTTGTAGTTTTTTAAAGAAAGCGATCAATTTGTTCACAATATCCTCCTTTTAACTTCAAGCCAGTCAAATTTATGCTATTAATTCCACTTCGTATTTATCGCTTGTAAGTAATAGTATTGTTATAGACATAACAATTCATCGCAACAATAGTTGGGTGGAAGCGCATATTAGCAGTATCCTATAAACTGGACGGAATTTGACCACCAATTGTTAACGTTACGCAATTACGTCTGATCGCTACATCTAGCAAAGGTAACATTTCGCTCACGCTGCCAACCGCTTGTTTTCTAACTAGAGAGAGATTCACATTCGCAACTCAATGCAGGAAATTTTGTCGCGCCTCAAACTTTACTGCCGCTGGTTAATATTGGGCGGGACGCTGTTTTTTTTAGCGAAAGCTTTTAAGGATAACTGGCATGAAGTAGCAGCTATCCGCATCACAGGTTTAGGATGGGCAACGCTGGCGATCGCTTTAGGTGTGACACTGTTTGCACATATTTGGTCTGCTTGGGTTTGGACTTGGATACTTGATGAATTAAATCAACCCGTACCGAATTCTCAATTCGTTCAAGTCTATCTCAAAACCAATATTGCTAAGTATTTACCTGGTAATATTTGGCACTTTTATGGGCGAATTCTGGCTGCTAAAAATGCTGGCGTAAAAGCTAATGTGGCGACTGTGAGCGTGTTGTTGGAACCCTTATTAATGGCAGCGGCTGCTTTAATAGTTGCCTTACTTAGTATCGAATTTATAGCGATAGGTATCGAGAGCAATCTCCAGGGATTACTTATATTCGTTTTAGCTACTGCGATGATCGCACTTCATCCCCAATTTTTGAATTTAGCAGTTCGTTTTTTTAGTCGATTAAAGTTAAAATCAACTTCTGATACAGTTGATGCTACTACTTTTCAAGTCAAACGCTATCCCTGGCGACCAATACTTGGAGAGTTAGGTTTTGTTGGACTACGTAGCGCTGGCTTTTTGTTAACTGTATTAGCTCTCACATCTGTAGAAACGAGTCAAATTCCTTTATTAATAGGGGCTTTTAGTTTGGCTTGGTTATTGGGTTTGGTGATTCCTGGTGCGCCTGGAGGTTTGGGTGTATTTGAAGTTACAGCGATCGCTCTTTTGCAGCAAAGCTTTTCTCCAGGTTGGGTAATTAGCGCGATCGCTTTGTATCGTCTAGTGAGCATCCTCGCTGAAGCTCTTGGGGCTGGCTTAGCGTGGTTGGACGAACAACGCTTAAGATAATATGTCATTTGTTATTTGTCATTTGTCATACCCTACGGGAACGGCTTCGCCCTATGTACAAATGACACGAAAGAAATACCTGTTTCTTTACGGAGGAGTTGAGTTTACCAGCTTTCGCGCGATCGCAAGTTTTATCGAGGTTCAGATCTGATAACAATTCTAAATCAACATATTATCAGCATAAATAGCAAACATAATATTGAAAATTTCAATAAAATTCTTCATCCAAATAGATTCTTCAGGAAACTTGTCATAATATCCGATCAAATCAGCAATACAGGATTCTAAGTGAATTCGAGCAGGTTTACAAATTAAAACAATTTTCAGCAATAAAACGACCGCAGTTAATGGATGTCCCTCATTCATTAATATTATTAATAATTTAGACGGTTGACGGCGATTCTCTGTTGTTAAGTATTCAATTAATTTATTACAAGTTTTCAGCAAAAGTTGATCGGTTAATACTTTATCATTATGTACTGCATACAAAGAATTAAGCTTTTGGCTTAAATTTACACTTAAACTATCAACAAGTTTTTGATTTTCTCCAGTACACATTAGATAACTTTGCAAGCTCTGCTTAAATTGCTGATAATTTTTACGCCGAACTTCACCCATAAATTTATCAGCCAGATTGATATAACTAGAAGTATCTCGCTTTGCTACAATTATTTTGATGATACGTAAAACTTCGTCTCCTACTTCTGTAGGATTTTGGCAAAGGGAATTTGTAGTGGTAGCGGACTCAAAACGAGTCATGTACATTGCTAAATCAAACTTAAATCTACATTTGAGTTGCAGCGCTCTATTTTTAGCAGCTTCTCGCTGTTCAATTGGGTTTGTTGGATTGTTATATTGAGAAGATAATAAAATAGAAGTGGCTCGATTACTCAAACGACTTCGATCTTGAACTTTTGTTTGAGCGTATAATTCAAGTTCTTGATAGTCTTTGCTTTCAAGAAAAATTTGTATCCATTTTCTTAGGCGATCTATCATTGGTGAGAGGGATCTTCGCCTAATAATTGGATCGTTAAGTATTTCAATCAGCTTTTGGATATAATTGTTATTTCTTTTGGCAACCCAATTATTGACTACTATATAGCAAACCCGTTTTATAGTGTAGTGAAATTCTTCTGGCTTATTAGCAAAAACAATTTCATATATTGCTCGAACAGGATTAGAGCTAAGTGAGTCATTGTCTTGAATAAATATATGCCTAAACTCCTGTAAAACAGCTTCTGGAGTCCATTGCTTAACAATGTCTATGAAAAAGCTGTAGATGATTTCTTGCGCTTCTTCAATACTGCAAATTGCTGGGGCTGAATTAATCATTTCGGCGACTTGCTCTTCAATGGGCAAGCCAGCGGTATCATAAACAAAGCGATTGACCATACAATGCCTTTCCCATTCAAGAAGCTGTTAAGCTGAGCTAGATTTAGGTGTTTTATATTATGAACTATAATTTAAATATTTATCAATTGGATATAGTATTTATATGTAAAATCCAGATAAATATAGGTAGAATGATTCCGTAATTTCACTTAAATAATAAACTTTTACCCCCATAAAATTATTAATTTGATCGTTTATTTTTTTTAAATAAAAGTACGAAATAAAGCCTTAATTGCTACTTGATAAATTTACTGATAACGATGAAAAAACTTTGCTTAAAGTTAGAGGATGATTTGCAGCTTAAGCTTTATCTATACATCTGTGATACTTAAATATCCCAAAAAAAAAGTTGAACTTGAAAGTTCAACTTCGCTGTTAGGTGATTCTATCAACTATCTGATTATGGGGGCGGAGGGACTTGAACCCACACGACCGTTTAAAGTCAACGGATTTTCATTCTCTCGTAGCTTTCACTACTGCCTCTTAAGTTAAACTCAAAAGGCTTTGAGAATTGGACTCTCCCTTTACCCTCGTCTTTGTCTAGCAGACATTTTGCCTGTAACTACGTTAGGGTAGCTCCCGTCGGGTCTCTGCACCTTCCCTGGATTTTGGATTTTGGATTTTGGATTGAAGAACAATCGTAAATCTAAAATCTAAAATCTCTAGGGCTTGGCTCAGGATTGCCATGTCTGTCACCAGATTTAGGTTTCCCTGAGTTTGAGAGCTTCCACTTGATAGATTTCTCTATCAAGGCTCAGTTTTCTAAGTCCGTAGCGTCTACCATTCCGCCACGCCCCCGTTGGAGTTTGCGTAAGTTGCCGCTACCGGGGGATGAATACCCCGCTTATCTATTCCACCAGAAAAGGGGAAATTCTGCAACAAGATGCAGTAAATTTTTTATCAGTCTGAAGACAAACTAGAAGCGGTACAATAGTTAAGCACAGCGTCTGCGCCCAAGGCGGAAAATTATTCTGCCTGTTAAACGGCGATCGCGCAAGTTTATTCTTCTACTTTGCAGTAAGTATTATGGTGGTAGCGCTACTATATCTAACTTTGGCTGGAGCTTACTTGTTAGCCGTTCCACTTGCTGTCTTGTTCTATCTCAAACAGCGATGGTATGTAGCTAGCTCCTTTGAGCGTAGCTTTATGTATTTTCTAGTGTTCTTTTTCTTTCCTGGCCTGCTAGTCCTGGCTCCATTTATAAATTTCCGCCCCCAGCGGCGACAAGTTCAGGGGTAAAAGCATCTTGGTCATTCGTTATTAGTCATCTGTCATTGGTTATAGGTCATGACTTAAGAGTTAACAGTCAATATTTGTAGATAAAGAACGAATGACAAACGACAAATGACTTATAACCAATGACAAATAACAAATCAAATATATTTGGCAATGCGAAGAATTGACGCAATTGGTATTACTTTGGGCTTTTTAACTGCTGGGGGACTAGCATATATAGTTCTGAAAATAGCTGGCTTAGAGGGTATGCAAGCGGGGATATGGAGCCAGCTTTTGTTAGTGGGTGGTTTAATTGGCTGGGTGGCGACTTATGTCTTACGAGTGGGAGGGCACAAGATGACTTATCACCAACAGCGCGGGGCATATGAAGAAGCGTTTTTGAAAAAGAGATTGGAGGAGCTAACCCCTGAAGAACTGGCTAAGCTCCAAACGGAAATAGAAGAGGAAGAAAGGATGAAGGCTGAGGGCTGAAGGATGAAGGCTGAGGGCTGAAGGCTGAAGGCTGAAGGCTGAATGCTGAGTGCTAATTCATAATTCACAATTCATAATTCATAATTCATAATTCATAATTAATTTCAGATGACCTCGATTTCAGAGCGCTTTAAGTCTTTGCGCGAAGGTGGGGAGTGCGCGTTGATTCCATTTATCACTGCTGGCGATCCAGATCTAGAGACAACAGCTAAGGCGCTAATGGTTCTAGATGCAGCTGGTGCAGCGATGATTGAGGTGGGGGTTCCCTACTCCGATCCGTTGGCAGATGGCCCAACGATCCAAGCAGCAGCTACCCGTGCTTTGCTTCGTGGAACCAAATTAGAGCAAGTGCTGGATCTGGTTGAGCGGGTGATTCCATCTTTGCGATCGCCCATTATTCTGTTTACTTACTACAACCCGATTTTGTATCGGGGGATTGAACCGTTTTTACAAAAGTTAGCTGCTGTTGGGGTGGCGGGTTTAGTAGTACCAGATCTGCCGCTAGAAGAAGCAGAAAATTTACTTTCTTGTGCTGCTAAGTATGGAATTGAGGTGATATTGCTGGTAGCGCCTACTAGTTCGAGTGAAAGGATTGAGGCTATTGCCCGTCACTCGCAAGGATTTATTTATTTAGTTAGTGTCACTGGCGTGACTGGAATGCGTTCGGGTTTGGATGAGCGAGTTAATGATTTATTACAACAGCTGCGGCAAATAACTGATAAACCGATTGGGGTTGGTTTTGGTATTTCTCAACCAGAACACGCTCGTCAGGTAAAACAGTGGGGAGCAGATGCAGTAATTGTTGGTAGTGCTTTCGTTAAACGCTTGGCAGAAGACACGCCCGAACGGGGATTGCAAGCGATCGCAGAGTTTTGTCACACTCTCAAAGCCGCGATCGCAACTTCATGACTTTAGGCTGGTAAATCTCAAATTAAAATTTGCTCGTCTCAAATTCTAAAATCCAACATGATTTTAGACCCTTTTGCCATTGAGGAAAGCTGTTAAGGCTTCTTCCCAACTGGGAATCAGTTTAGCAGAAGCAGCTTTTGCCGAGGTCGAAGTATTGGACTGTGTAGTTGGCTGGATTTGATTTTGATTAGAATCTTGGATTGCTGGGCGATTAATTTTTGTGTGAATGTATTCGGCAATCTTGGTATTGAAAACAGCGATTTGTTGATCGATGAAGTCAATACGATCCAAATAATTGGCAATTAAGAAGCGATGGTGCGATCGCACTTGTCTAAAATAGGCTTGTTCAGATTGCTGTTGTTGACTCAAGCTGATTTTGGCTAAATCTGTGACATCAGACGAAGGATTTTCCCCCTGTGCTATGGCTTCGAGCATGGTACGAGCCCAAGTGTGTATGACATCACTTACTTGGGAAAATAGTTTCACATTAGCCGACTCCAACACTATATATAGGCGATTGACTACGCTGGCTCGTTCCTGCACTAAGTAATGGCGGTGGCGAATTAAGTCACGCAGATCTCTTTGTGGTACGGGGTGGATAAAACTGTTGCGTACCAAGCCGTGACGCAACAGTTCAGCCATCCATTCTGCATCTGGTATCTGAGTATTGCGTCTGGGAACTTCCTTGACACGCAGGGCATTCAAGACTAAAACGTTAAAATTAGCTTCTAAAAGGTGATATATAGTTTTCCAGTCTTCTTGTGTAATATCTAATACTACATGAGTAATGCTATTGCTGCCTAGCCAATCGGATAATGCTAATAAATCCTGTATTGTGTTGTTGAAGTTACGTATCTGACTAGTTTTTTCGCCTTTGGCTACTGGTTTAATGCAACACGCATATACTGTTTTCTTTTGAACATCCAAACCTGCACAATGAGGGTGTATTACTTCCATAGATTTGGGCAGCTAGACTAAATAAGTCGTAACTCGTAAGTCGTAAGTGAATATGCAATATTTTCAGATCCCAGGTTATAACTAATAGCATTGAAATCACTGCTAGTGGCTAAGAATTGACGTAAGCGAACACGCAATGTTTTTAGTCCTAGCATCAAATCTAAAGCACTGAAAGTACTTTCTTTAACTTACGACTTACGACAAAAGATTTACGACTTACTAGTTCAGCGGTTGACTTAACTGATGTCAGGATAGCGGTTTCTAGATGTAATACCTTTGGAGGCGACTCAATTGATGCGATCGCCAGTACTGCTTTACAATTACGTCAAATTGTGCTTAAAAAAATTCATCGTCATCTGCCATGCTTCTCGCGCTGGGGCGGCTGCGTAGCTATCACGGCGATCGCTTAAAAAACCATGTCCAGCATTGGGAAAAACGCTTAGTATATAACGCTTCTTAGCAGTAGAAAGGGCTTGGGCGATTCTTCCGTGTTCGTCAGGAGCAATGGATTCATCATCTGCGCCGTAGACTAACATGATTGGTGCTTGCATTGCTGCTGCTCGATTTAGCAGTGGCTGGCGACCTAAAGCGTCTTTTTGTGGTGCGATTCCAGCTCCATAAAAAGCTGCTGCTGCTTTAAATTTGTCGGCGTGAACGGCATTAGCTAGAAAAGTATACCGTCCACCCATACAAAATCCCATCACCCCGACTCGATCAGCAGCTACTTCCTGACGGGCTGTTAAAAATTCAAGCCCCTTGCCGACTTCAGCCATTACGGTGTCATCATTCAAGCTTTTGAGCTTGGCGATCGCATTTTGCAAATCTGTGTATTCGTAGATATCGCCGTGATAGAAGTCTGGTGCTAGAGCGGCATAACCTGCTTTGGCGAGGCGATCGCACACATTTTTGATGTTAGAATTCAAACCAAACGCTTCCATAATTACCATCACCGCCGGGAAAGCACCATTGCCTTGGGGGCGGACGTAGTATCCCTGCAAATCGTTAGCAAGCCTAACAATTTCACCTTTTAAAGTTGCTTGTGCTTCCACAGTTTTGCTTCCAGCTACTATTAACCCTGTTGTAGCAATACCTGCGGATACAATCAACAAATCGCGTCTTTTCATCGTGTTTTAGCGTGGATTTTGAGAATTTTAGCTAGTCTTGTTATTATCGCTTGAAAGTTAAAACTCATCCCGCGCAAACTAGTCTACTTTAAGGCGCTGCCAAAAACCCACCACCAAGTCCAGCATCACGTAATCGTTGAGCGCCTATATTCCGACTGAGTACCGCTAATCCAGCAAGATGCGCCTGTAAGCCTGCCGTACTAGCGCAGCAATCGGTAAACACGATCGGTTCAATGCCAAGATCAAAAAGATCCATTGCGATTTTTAATACGCACATATCGGTATCAATACCGACGATGAAGGCCTTTTCAATCTGCTGCTGCTGAAGGTACTTTGCTAAGGAGTCCGTCATACCGCACAATCCCGGCTTAGAAAAGACAAATTTTTGTTCAACAAATGGTTCTAGTTCCGGGACAATATTTGTTTCTGGCTCACTGTCGCAGCTGTTCCAGTCAAGAAATCGTTGGTATGGCCCATCCGTCGAGTTGATAAAACGAGTAAACAAAACTGGTGCATACTCATGGCGCTCAATTAAACGGGCAATTCGTTGCGGAATATGATGGGTGAAAGGATTGATGAAACCGGATTGTACATCAACTATGAGTAATGGCTCGGACATTCTGCTGGGAAATTTTGAATAAATTGCATTATGGCAGCGCTTGAGACAATGCTCTAATTTATCACCTGCATATTAAAAAGTTTCAGCGCCAATAAGCTGAATATTGTTTCAACACAAAGAGGCTTTCTTTGATTCAGTTTGGTTCTCTGTTCAGGCTTTTGTTTCTGCTGATATACGAGCCTTAATTTTCTGCCAAACTTTTATCGATAATTCTATTTGCTCTTCAGTTAAGGGTGGTACGTTTCTACCCCATAACTGTTTCAACACTGTTTGAGTATTTTCATTTAATTTAGATGACATATCACACCTTCCCACAACATATTACTAAGAAATTACTAGCTAATTTATTAAGCCTGCCAACACCAAAAGGATTAGCAGGCTGTTTCTTAAAATCGGTTCATTTTGTCAAACAGATAAACTATTAAACGAGTCTACAGCTGAAGTATGAGCAGCATTTAAAACAATGCCATCACCCATATCTTTACTGCTAGCTCAAGGCTATTCTGGATTTTATACAGTGCTACGGCGAGTTAACAAGTTCCAGATAAAGACTGCAACAATTGCACCGATAACAGCTAAAGCAATTCCAGGTATACTGAAAGCTGTAGACGCAAGTTGTAGAGTTCCCGTACTCAACCAAGTACCCAAAGTACCGCCAACAAGAGAACCAATAATTCCCAACAAGATTGTTCCCAGAATTCCGCCACCTTGATGACCGGGATAGATCGCTTTTGCAATAGCGCCTGCAATTAAACCTAAAACTATCCAAGCAAGAATATTCATAGTTGTAAATTTTTTAGGGTTATCAGTAACAATTACAGAATATCAATCAAAATATTTACATCCAATCTGCCAAGAGAAATAATTGGAAAAACCTTTAGGAATAATTGAACAGCACTACTAACAGGTGATGCTCTCTATCTTTTGGTAGTGTGATGCTAATTAATTTAATAATTTTTTCCAATTTAAAGGATGCTTTAGGCTTTATAATTATTTTTCAAAAAAACGCGGTTATATACTCATTTAGATAGATATAAAATTGTTTATGTAGATTGCATAGCTTCAATTCAAACTGGCTCTAACTTTCGCTTAGAGCCAAGAGCGATCGCGATCGCTCTTGGTTTTTGAGGCAGTCTTACCCAACCTTCTCAAAATCCCCATTACCCGCCTTAGTTTTCCCGTCGGAATAGCCATTTTGAGCCGATTTATTGACAAAATCACCCTCTTGTTGACTAGATGTATCATCAAAATAGTCGTGGTGACACTTTCATCAAACCTCACTTGCGGGTTATGAGATGCTTACAGAAGGTTTGTTTTCAAACCTTGTGAGGAGGAAAAGTGCTGTGCAACGAACCAGAATTATTTCTGCTAGACGCTAAACTATAACAACTAAATGAATTCTAGAGGCATTGTAGTATTCGATATTATCGGCACCTGCTTTAGTTTAGAAAAACCCCGCCAACGGTTAGTGGAGTTGGGCGCTCCGACTCAGGCTTTAGATCTGTGGTTCGCACAAACACTACGAGATGCCTTTGCTCTATCTCATGCTGGAAGCTACCGACCGCTTAAAGAAATTTTAGCAGCTGAGCTACCCCGAACTATGAAGATGCTAGGCATTGATTTGGATAGCACGCAGTTGTCATATGTAGTCGAATCCTTTTCCTCACTTGAACTGCAACCGGATGCTTTGTCAGCTTTTCAAATCTTGACGGTGGCGGGCTGGCAGCTAGTCGCTTTGACTAACGGTAGCGAGGACTCTACGCGCCAACTACTGGAACGTGGCAATGCGATCGCACACTTTGCTAATATCCTTTCGTGTGACGCTATTGGGAAGACGAAGCCGCACCCTGATGTTTACGCTATGGTGGGGCAAGACACTAAGAGTGAGGTGTGGATGGTTGCCGCCCACGCTTGGGACATTGCTGGTGCAACCCTGGCTGGCTTGAAAACTGCCTTTATCACCCAACAGGAAAAGGACTACCTCTCTATTTATCCGCAACCACAGGTAGTAGCCAGCAGCCTAGTTGCAGCCGCGAACAAGATTGCGGAGGTTTCCGACACAACACTTGTTTAAATGTTCAGCGTTCCTTAGCTCACACTCAAACATATTCAACCATAAACAAACGTTACTCTTGTAAAGTTTGTCGAACGCAAGTTACTTGTTGACGCTGGAGAAGATAAATTAACTATTGGGCGTGGAAAGGATTTAATTTTTAGCGATCAAAAATTAAATATCTTTACTCTTTTTTGGGAATTATGAATTTGTACGCTAAGTATCTTCATCCGACAAATTCATTTTTCCCTAAAACTAACAGTGCTACCTACTTTTGCGCGATGCCAGCGGCAAGTACTTCGTTTTACGCGCCTTTACTTAACGATATTCTTGACGTTGATTCTTGCGGCTTGTGAAAAAAATCAGCCTCCGACTCAGCGTTTAAATCCTTTACCTCAAGATCCTGATGTGCAGGTTTACTTTAATCACGAATCTTCATCAGAATATACTGAACCTTATCGTCATCAAACTAGAGCTGGAGATGATTTAGAAAAGCAGATAATTGATGCGATCGCTTCTGCTAAGTTCACTATAGATATAGCAGTTCAAGAGTTACGCTTGCCTAAAATTGCCCAAGCTTTAGTAGAACGACAAAAGGCTGGAGTTAAAGTAAGAGTAATTCTAGAAAATACCTACAGTCGTGCTTGGAGTGAATTTACCACAACTGAACTAAATAAGCTGCCACCAAGAGAACGCCAGCGTTACAACGAATTTCGCCAGTTAGTAGACCAAAATCGAGACGGTAAACTCGATCCAAATGAAATTAATCAAACAGATGCTTTGGTAATTCTACACAAGGCAAAAGTTCCTTGGGTTG
>Ga0068630_1000037_pt1 | contig 28280 bp, 22 predicted proteins | sample InSIn4gowninarea_FD_77433 | JGI IMG/M metagenome (GOLD analysis project Ga0068630, IMG submission 77433) | Clean room microbial communities from NASA Spacecraft Assembly Facility at Jet Propulsion Laboratory, Pasadena, California, USA -... ... | reverse complement strand
TTTCAAGCCACAAGACAGGCGCCCGCGGCACAAATCCATTAGGTGGCAGTCCGTTTAATAATTTATCCGCGTATAGAAATACAACCTGAGGTTGTTTCTGCTTGAACCTCGCCGATCTTGGGAAAGTAACGGTTAACGAGGCTAAAGGTTAAAATCGTATAGCTAAAAGGAATATCTATTTTATTAGCAGGATGGTACCCTTTTGGGTGATTACAGACCCCTCACACTCCACCTGTGCAACCCAAACAAAATTCTGCGAATTTACATTCGTGGATCCCCGTAACGTTCCATTCCACCCTAAACTTGGCGCATTGGGTGAGAAGTTCCTTCTCTCGAAAACCTTCATACCCTGGCGATCGAAAATCATGAAGCTTAAAATTTTATCGAAGCCTCGGGCCATGGGGTAGAAATAGTCATTCAGTCCATCACCATTGGGAGTGAAGGCGTTTGGAACCAAAAGCGTGCTGTTAGTACAATCCACAATAACTTTCATTTTATCGCTGGCGGTACAGCCATTGCGATCGGTAACATTCACAGTATACTCACGGTTGGTGACGAGGGTACCGGATGGGTTGGGACAGTTGCCACAGTTCAAACCATCCCCCTGGGGTTCCCAGGTATAAGAAACAATGTCGGAACCGTATGTAGCATTGATAATAAAAGGGGTATTGAAATCCTGACGGATATCGGAACCTGCATTCACAAAGGGAACCGGGTGCACCCTTAACCTTACATGCGCCGTATCCGTAAAGCAACCTACCGAATCCCGCGCAACAACTGTATAATTCACGTCTGATGAAGGAGTGGCAACCGGGCTTCGCGGATCGGTAAGCGCTAAGCCGTCACCGGGGCTCCAGGTTATTATCGCTTCCGGCTCATTCGTAGAATATTGAACACTTTTACCCAGGCACACTGCAGTGTCCAGGGGAGTAACCTGAAGATTTATCGGCCCGAATACTTTGATCATGGAACTGTCTGCATTTTTGCAACCGAACTCACTTACTGCGTTGGCAATATAATTTGTAGATTGAACGGGCCGCACGTTCACGGAATCGCAACTTGTACAGTTCATTCCGGGTAAAGCACTCCAGGTTATTTCATCGGAGGAGTAGGCGATCAATTGAACGGAACTACCCAGGCACAGTGTATCATGTCTTGGAAGTATATCCACTATCGGAAGCGGGCGAATCCTCACCGGTACTGTCATTCGCTGAACGCAGCCATTCATATCCGTTGCAGACAGCCCCACTATATAAGCTCCCGGCGAACCGTAGCTGTAAGGCGCGGGAGTGTGAGATGTGTCTCCTTCGTCATTACCGAAATTCCACGACCACTGAGTGATCGGCTCATAATCGTAATAAGGATAAGAGTTGTTCACAAAAGTTACCGTGCTATCGAAACATATACTCGTGGGAACCAAAAAGTCCATTACCGGACCTTTCACCCTAACGGGCTCGGATAAACGAACGGTGTCGTGACAGGTAAATAGATAATTGTCCTTTATTACCAGGAAGTCATCATACAAGCCGTGGGCCGTTGGAAAATACTCGAGGTTATTTGTGGTTCCATTATTTACCATTTGGCCATTTACATGAAATTCGTAGGTGAAACCGGAAGCAGGGTCATAATCTCTCTCCACATGGTATCTTATCATACTGTCTTTGCAAACAGAATTTTTATCGCTCAGAAAAAGCGGCTGAGCAGTATAAATTGGTAGTTTCACACTGTCGCGGCAGGCCGTAATATCATCCACCAAAAGCAGGTCAGCATAAAAAGATCCGCTTGTTGGAAAAACGTGCGCACCGTGGAAATTAACCGTGTCTTTTATACCAGGGGCATCACCATAAGTCCATGTAAGGTGATCGATATTTCCGAGGGATTGGTTGGGAAAGGTGAAACTGTTCAAAGCATCGCATGTGTTTCGAACGTTGAAAGAAGCAATTACTCCTTCAATGTTTATCTCTGTACTGTCTGCGATGCCCGGGCATCCGTTCTGATACGGCGTAACCGTTACCATCATATCTCCAAGCTTCCTGTACCGGTGTTCCGTAAGGGTGGTGTTGATACTGTCTGAACGTCCATCGCCGAACTTCCATAAATAATATTCTGCACCCGTGGCCTGGGCCATCATTTCAACATGCTCTGACCCGCAAAAGGTATCGCGGCCGCTGACCATGCCCATAGATAGGTTAGTGGGAGGCAAACCAAAACCAAATTCCGGAAACAAGTATTGGTTGCTGCAACCCAGGCTGGTTGTTACCGTCACCTTTGCCGTGGTTATATCTTCATTGGTGGTATAGGAATGTTGGATATTATTCGACACATTATTTACCGGTGCAGATCCATCGCCAAACTCCCAAAGGATATTTTCGATCCTGTCTTCAGGGAGAAGTTGAGTTGCCACCCTGAATTGGGGCCTTGCCGGCAAGCAGCCGCTGGTGATATTCATTGTTCCCGTAACGGGAAGAGGATTGATAGTAACGGTGGTAGTTGCTTCCTGTGAACAATTGAAAGTATTGAAAGATTTCACCTTAACCGTAAAATTGCCAAATTCGGTGAAACGATGCGTCACGCGGTTTGAGGAAGTGGTTTGCGGTGCACTGCCATCTCCAAAATCCCAGGTGTATGAACTCGTAGGCGAACCACCGGCAGTGAAGGAGATCTCCCCGGTTTTGCAGTGCACATTCCTTTCCGCATTTATGGTTAATACAGGGCGGGGATGAATAACAATTGTCTTTTCCGTTGTAACTGCAACATCGCGGTATACCGCAATGAGTTTAATGGTATAGGTTCCGGGGTTGTTATAGGTGATTCTTTCAATGCGCTGGTTGCCCATTTTCCCGTTTCCAAAGTTCCATACAAATGATTCCGGGTTTCCCGAACTGGTTTGTTCAAAAGTAACAACTTGAGGAGCGCAGAAACTGCCATCACTGGTAGTGATTCTAAAGTCTGCCGTTTGAGAAAGGCAGGGGAGTGAAAGAAAGACACATAAAATTGGGTACAAAATCTTCATGATCGAATCCGGTGATTTTTCTAAGTAAGCGGTCTTTCATAAAAATTCAAATCCTGTGCCTTTCCAACAAAATGTTGAAATATGGGTAAATCGTTTCCGATTCGCCTAAGGGTTTACTCAAATTGGGAGGTGCAAATTACAGAGGTGGGGTTCTTTGTACAGGATATTAGGGGGAATGCAAAATACAACTAATATTGGTAAATCCAAACTATTGGCTGATAATTAATCTCTTCTGCAAATGAGGGTGTGATGAGCCGAAATGCTCAACTTTTAATTAGAGATATTAGTGGAATCTACGGGATTAGAGTGATTAGTTGAGTCTACGGGCGCACTGAGTTCAACTGGCGGCATTGGAGGGAGAGAGTCGATCACGGGTTCCCCTGTTTTTGGTTCCGGTAGGTCCAGGGTCTGCTGCTTTTGTTCCTCCTGGCTTTCCTCGGGTGAGGAGGTGGTGGTGCTATCCTCTGCTGCAGGGGCAGAATCTTCCTCCCCGGCTTCCTTGCCTTTCTTTCCTTTCTTTGCAGATTTCTTAGCTTGCGCCTTCTTCAACTTTTTGTTCTCGGTGCGTGCTGTTACCTCATCACTCTCCATTTTCATTTTAGCGTGGTGGATCATGAAATAATAATTCTTATAAGTACCTTCATCCGTCATGGCTGTGGTTACATATAACAATCGTTTGTTCTTATCATTCTCGGTATCTTTCTTTGTAAGCGATAAGCCCACATTGGGGATGAAGTACTCGCCATCATTCAAACCAAGGGAAAAGAAGGGTATTTCAGGTTTGTTGCCCTTTCCTCCACCGCTGTATATCATCGCTTCCATTATTTTATCTGCAAGCGCCATAAAATACCTTGCACTGTCTTTTTTTCCTAATTGATGGTATGCAAAAGAACGTTCCTTCAGGGTGCTCAAACTTAAGGGATGTTTTGCCAGGTAGGTTTTAGATTCTATCAGGGCATCTTCATAGTAACCATTGTCGTTCAGCTCTATAATTTCTTTTTCCGTTTCCATTGATTCAAGCGGCTTATAATTAGGATTTTCCGTAAAACCTATCATAAGAGCCAGAGTTTCCGCTTTTGTAAGTGAGGAATCGTTATCCAAGAAACGGCGTATCAATTTATTGTAGGAAAGTGTGTCATTTTTATCTTTTGTGCGCTCAAGTATCATCCGGAAATCGCGACCATAATTGAAGTCAGGCCCCGCAACCACCTGGTTACTGATCATTTGCGAAGAGGAAAGAAGGGCGGAGAGAGCGAAAAAAAGGGTAAATATAATTTTCATCCGGTTGCAATTGGAAGGCGAAAGTTATTGAAAATATTAATTTGACGGAGTATAAGTAAGAGTTGGCTCCCCCGAACAAAATTCCGTTAAAAGGCGTTCTGCATAACAAAAATAAATCTTATCTTTGCGCCGCTAAATGGGTCGGCAAATTGTGTTCGCGCCGAAACTATTTAGCCATCTATGAGAGTCTGAATCATTCATATCAACCCCTTCCGGTCATAAGCCGGGCCATAACGGGGATCGTGTACCTGGTACACCTCATTTCTTTACAAACAAAATTCAAATTTCTAAATAATCAAAAATGGCAGATTTACGTTATCAACGGAATTTCGGGATTGCCGCGCATATTGATGCCGGTAAAACCACAACAACTGAACGTATCCTGTACTACACCGGTGTGAACCACAAGATAGGTGAGGTGCATGATGGCGGCGCAACTATGGACTGGATGGCGCAGGAGCAGGAGCGTGGTATTACAATTACATCGGCGGCAACAACCTGTTTCTGGAATTTTCCAATGAACCAGGGCCAGAAAACTGCTGATACAAAACAATATAAGTTCAACATCATTGATACTCCGGGTCACGTGGATTTTACTGTGGAAGTAGAACGTTCGCTTCGTGTGCTTGATGGTCTCCTTTCATTGTTCTGTGCTGTGTCCGGCGTGGAACCACAGTCTGAAACCGTTTGGCGCCAGGCGAATAAGTATAAAGTGCCGCGCATCGGGTTCGTAAACAAGATGGATCGCTCAGGTGCAGACTTCTTAAATGTTGTAAAGCAAGTTAGGGAGATGTTGGGTGCAAAAGCAGTTCCGCTGCAATTGCCCATCGGCTCTGAAGAAAGCTTCAAAGGTGTGGTTGACCTCATCACCATGAAAGCGATCGTATGGAATGATGCAGATAAAGGAATGACCTTTAATGAAGTGCCTATTCCTGATGATATGAAGGATGAAGTGGATCAATACCGCCAGGAACTCGTGGAAGCGGTTGCTGAGTATGATGATAAATTGCTGGAAAAGTTCTTCGAAGACCCTAACAGCATCACTGAAGCAGAAATGCATGAAGCTATCAGGAAAGCAACCATTGATATCTCCATCATTCCGATGATGTGCGGTTCATCTTTTAAGAATAAGGGCGTTCAAGCGGCACTTGATGCTGTGGTTCGTTACCTGCCGGGTCCGAAAGACATTGAAGCGATCACGGGTACAAACCCCGATACAGGTGAGGAAGTTGTTCGTCATGCCGATCCGAAAGAACCGTTCTCTGCTCTTGCGTTCAAGATCATGACCGATCCTTTCGTGGGTCGCCTCGCCTTCTTCCGGGCTTATTCAGGCCGTTTGGATTCAGGTTCATACGTTCTGAACACCCGTACAGGTAAGAATGAGCGTATCAGCCGTATCATGCAGATGCATGCTAACAAGCAAAACCCTGTTGACTTTATTGAGGCCGGGGATATCGGTGCAGCCGTAGGTTTTAAAGACATCAAAACAGGTGATACGCTTTGCCATGAAGATCATCCGATCGTTCTGGAAGCAATGACCTTCCCCGAGCCCGTTATCGCAATTGCAATTGAGCCAAAAACTCAGGCAGACGTTGACAAAATGGGTATGGCGATCGCTAAGCTTGTTGAAGAAGATCCAACACTTCGCGTGAATACTGATGAAGAAACAGGACAAACCATTCTTCGCGGTATGGGTGAATTGCACCTTGAGATCATCATTGATCGTATGCGTCGCGAATTTAAGGTGGAAGTAAACCAGGGTGCGCCAATGGTTGCTTATAAAGAAGCGTTCTTCAACACTATCGAACACCGTGAAACGCTGAAGAAGCAAACGGGCGGTCGTGGTAAGTTTGCCGATATCATTTTTGAAATCGGACCTGCAGATGCTGAATGGTTGAAAGAGCAGGATGGAAAATCAAACTTCCAATTTGTAAATGCTTTGTTTGGTGGATCAATTCCGAAAGAATTTGTTCCGGCCATTCAAAAAGGTTTTGAAACGGCAATGACCACAGGTGTTCTTGCGGGCTACCCAATGGAAAGCATGAAGGTTACTGTAAAAGACGGTTCATTCCACCAGGTGGATTCTGATGCGATGAGCTTTGAACTTTGTGCTAAGCAAGGTTACCGTGAAGCGGGACGTAAGGCAAAGCCACAGCTTCTTGAACCGATCATGAAAGTTGAAGTTCTTACACCAGACCAATACATGGGTGATGTAACGGGAGATCTTAACCGTCGCCGCGGTATGCTGGAAGGTATGGACAGCCGTCATGGTGTTCAGGTGATCAAAGCAAAAGTGCCTTTGAGCGAGATGTTCGGTTATGTTACGCAATTGCGTTCATTATCTTCAGGGCGTGCAACTTCAACAATGGAGTTCAGCCATTACACTGCAGCGCCTAATAACATTGCAGAAGAAGTGATCGCAAAATCAAAAGGAAAAATGAAGGTGGAAGAATAATTTCGCCCGATGAATAAAGAGAAAGGCCGCGCAGTTTATTGCGTGGCCTTTTTTTATGCTAAAAATCTCACGGATTTAAGTACTTAATGAAGTTTTGATTTTTCACACATCTCACATCTAAAATCTCATTTTCTAAAACTTAAATCGTAATTCGTAAATCCTAAATCAATTGGTTATTTGGATCATACCATTTCTTATTCCAAACATCACAAGCCCCACGCGGGTTTTAAGTTCCAATTTAGAAAAAAGAGAATCGCGGTATCCTTCCACGGTGCGGGGGCTAACCTTCATGTTTTCCGCAATTTCCTTGTAATTCAACTCTGATGCCGCAAGAACAAGAAACTCAGCCTCTCTTTCGGAGATGTTGGCAAGCAGATTTTTGTGCTGAGTGTTTTCCTCGGAGCTGTTGAGATAATGTATCACGCGGGAGTTCACCATATCATTCATAAAGAAACCTGAATCCCTCACCGCGTTCAGGGCCTGTAGAAGATGAGCTGGTTTACTGTCTTTAAGTACATAACCAGAAGCTCCGTTCTTCAGCATTTTTATCACCGCATTTTCATTGTCCAGCATACTGAGTGCAAGGATCTTTGTATCCGGAAGATTCTTCTTTATCCACGCCGCCGTGTCATAACCGTTCATAACGGGCATGGTAATATCCACTAAGGCTATTCCTGGTTTTGGTCCTTTATTCATTTGTTGAATAAAATCTTTTCCGTGCACTGCCTGAATGGTAACGCGATAGCCTTCGAAACCATTAACAATTCCCTGCAATCCGTTACGCATTAATTCATGATCATCTATTAAGGCAACTGAACATTCTTTCATCTTGTAGAAATTTTTACTGTGGTTCCTTTTGAGGGTATGCTTTGAAATTCGATATCGGCATTTGCCAAAAGTGCACGTTCGCGCAGGTTGCGCAGCCCGATGCCATCGTGAACATTTTCCATGTTATAGCCTTTACCATTATCTGAAATGATAATTGCAGACCCGTCGTTGTTTGAACTGATCTCAACTTTTACCAGTGATGCTTCTGCGTGTTTCACGATATTATTTACAATTTCCTGTACCATCCTGAAAAATAGTATTGCAGATTCGCTGCCGGCAACATCAATTCCATCATAGGTAAATTCTGTTTTGGCATAGCCCGACTTTTCAACTTTTTCAAGAAGATCCTGTATGGCGGGCACGAGCCCCACCTCTTCGATCCGCCCGCTGTGCATTGAATGACTTAATCCGCGAACTTCAACTATTGCTTTCCCAAGAAGTTCATCGGCATTATTAATTGCTTCGCGAAGATTTTCCGAATTATTAAGTTGCATGCGGGCAAGGCCAAGTATCTGACCGATGTTGTCGTGAAGTTCGAGCGATATTTGACGGAACGTGTTTTCCTGTATCTCTATCGTGGCCTGAAGTTTTTCCTGTTGAAAGGCTGTAAGAAGTTCCCTCTTTTCTGCCTGATTCTCCACCTGCCTTTTTCTGTACATCACTACGAAATTGATGATGAAGATGGCCAACACGCCGAGCACCGCAGTGGCTACATAAAATATTCCTTCAACCGATTTCATCTGCTTTGTTTAGGCTTTCTGTGGGCTGCATATTAAGTATATACGCGATAGTGGCATAATAAATCCAGTTGCTTATGATCATTATAGCCTCTCCTGTCCTTCTTTGCGGAGGAGGGTCCATAAGTTTATAACAGCTCCAGTACATTATTACCATTGAATGCACGAACAGAATTGATGCAATAAACCAAAAAGTTTGTTCTTTCAGGATATTGCTTTCATTCGGGTAAACTATGTACTCATGAAACACCAGGAGACTCAGCAAAATATAGTAATAGCATTTTAAAAGAATAGAAAGTGTGTTCACTGTTTGCCTGTCCCCCCGGGTAAGGTCGTAGACGGTGTTGAAAATAATGATCGCAGCCGAGGCTATCAGGATCGGCCAGCGGAGCTTTTTATTTTTGAAAAGGCACAGAAAAATTCCTGAATAGATGGCAATTTCGAGGGGGCCATAAATTCCATAAGTGATATAGGTAACATCGGCATATAACAAGCGCGTAATTATTCCACCTCCATCAAATAGAAGCACCGTGAATATTAAAACGGTGAGTAGTTTGAAGGCAGGAGTATTTCTCCGCCAGCGTTTTATTCCGATCGCTGCACCTGCAATGAGGATGGCAATATAAATAAGCCGTGATGATAGGTAATCCATTCCTCGCTGTTAGAAGTCGTTGTTGGTAGGAGTACCTGCTTCAGAAGCAAGGTGATCGTGGATCTCAAATGTAGAATGAATATTTTCATCCTTATCGTCTACACCAACTACAACAAGATTATAATCTTCTATGCTTGAATACTTCGGATTTTTTAAAGATGAATTATAGGCAGATTGTTTTGCAAAATAAAATCTCAGTTTTGTGCAGTCGATATTGTCACCCGCTGCAGCAGCAAATATCTCCTCAATAAGACTTTTGCTGATCTCAAAATATCTTGTTACTTCTTCTTTTTTTTCTCCCATTGCGGCGCAGGCGGCATGGTAATGGTCTACATAGGTTCTCGCCGTAGACCGGGTAATTTTCGTGGGCATATATTTTTTTTTACTGGTTAGAAATTAATACCACTAAAGGCATTTAAGGGGAAACAAGATACCGTCATTTATGCAAACTTACCCCCGTTAAAAGACGGTAAAAAAAACCGTTAAAAACCGGGTGTAAAATGGGTTGATTAACGGTACGCCGGAAATTTTAAGGGTACGAACTTTACAGCAATGATCATATTAATGGTCAGCCCGTTTTTATCCGTTATTAAGAGCTTTGAAAACAACAGGTTTAGAATATTCCAGTCTATACCACCCTTCCGGGGACGGGATTCCGGAAGGGTGTTTTTTTAAATTTTGCAATTGGTTTCAGTTCGGATAGGTTTAATAAACCCCAGCTATTTTTAGCGGGGTTTTTTTTTGATCTGCCTACGGGGTTACCCATGTTGTTTTATACTATTTTCGCTTGATGAAAAGCATCCTCCTGTTCGTCTTTTTGGCTTCATCGGCCAGCCTGTTTTCGCAAAGCACCTTTGATGTGGAGAGAGAAAACTTTTTCCGGGTGGGAGCAAGAGTTGGTGCCAACCTCAACAAAATTTCAGGCAAATCTTACAGTGAGGGATTTCACTTTAATTATCAATTGGGAGGATTCATTCAACTCAACTTTCACAAAAAACTGGGCCTTCAGCCCGAAGTTAATTTCCTGCAATCCACCGCAACCTTTAGCGAAGAATCGACCGGCATCTACGACGATATTTTTCGCGACGGCGGCCAGGCTGATGCAAAGCTGAATTACCTGGAAGTTCCTGTGTTTCTCAACTATAACCTGGGTCCCTCTAAAAGAGTGAAGTTGCAACTTGGTCCCGCATACGGCGGGCTTCTCAGGCAAACGGTTGACAGCCTCCGGACCAACCAGGATATTTTCAAAAAGAATGAATGGAGCCTAATCGGAGGATTATGGATCCAGCTTCCCTTTATAAATATCAGTGCGAGGTATAAGTTAGGTCTTACTAATATAAATGCGATCGATGACCGGCAGACCTGGAAGAACCAGGCGATACAGTTTGGGCTGGGTGTAACATTTTAATTGCAATATTCCGCATCTCAAATCATTAATACCTGCTGTTTTACCCTGTACCTTTCACCTCACTGCCTGTTCGAAAAAACACCTCGTTGCCGCGTGAAAAGACAGTCCCGAATGCCGTAATAGCTGTTATCTTTCGCCAAATAAATATTTATGTTATCCACGCCGCTTAACCAGATATTAGTGATCGACATTGAAACTGCGAGTAACCATGGCCGTTATGAAGACATGGAAGAAACGTGGCAACAATTGTGGAATGAAAAGACTGGGCGCACCCAACCCGAAGGGATAGACGCAGGTGAGTGGTACAGCGCAAGGGCGGGAGTGATGGCAGAATTTGCCCGGGTGGTTTGCATATCTATGGCAATTTTCACCGGTGCAAATGACCGGCCGAAGCTAAGGGTAAAATCAATTGCGGGAAATGATGAGAAAAAGATACTTGAGGAATTGATAGCAGTTCTTGAAAGCTTTCAATCTGCAGGAAGAAATTTTTGCTTCGCAGGTCATAATATCCGCGAATTCGATCTTCCTTTTCTATGCCGAAGAATGATCATTCATGGTTTGGTGATACCTCCCGGCATGAACTTTCAAAATAAGAAACCGTGGGAGGTGACAATGCTGGACACCTTTCAACACTGGAGGTTTGGTGATTTTAAAAACTACACTTCGCTGAAACTTCTTGCAGCGGTGTTAGGGCTTCCTTCACCCAAGGAAGATATTGATGGCAGCATGGTGGGGCCGATGTTTTGGGAAAAAGATCCTGCTCTTCAACAGGAAAACATGCAGAAGATAGTAACCTATTGCGAAAGGGATGTGATCACCACAGCCAACATTATTCGCCGTTTCCGCAACGAGCCGGAAATAATGAATGAGGAAATAGAAAGATAATTAACCGGCCTTTTTCAGTAGCATGATGTAAACCGGAAAGTGATCGCTATAACCATAGTTATAAGTGATACCATCCCAGGTACGTTTGCTGTAATTGCGCCACTTGCCCGTTTTTTGAACAAGGAAATCTTTGTTGAAAATCACTGCTTTGTGAAAGTGATAGCCGGTGTCTTCTTTATTGAGCATACCTCCTGAAATGATCACCTGGTCGAACAAACCCCATGCATCCTGGTAAGGACTGGTGCCTATTCCACGGCGGTACATTTCCACCCAGGGATTAAAAAGGGAATTCCCTTGTACTTTTTCAACCTTGCCAACCGCGCCAAGTACCTTGGTGATGCTTGGGTCAATTGGGTCATCATTAAGATCTCCCATTATAATGATCTTTGCCTGTGGGTTGAGAGCATTTAGTGAATCCACCCGGTTTTTCACTACCTGTGCGGCAGCCATTCTTCCCGGCATTGATCTTTCAGCGCCACCTGACCTGGAGGGCCAGTGATTTACGAACACATGCGTAGTATCGCCGTCAAGCAATCCTTTTACGTAAAGCACGTCGCGTGTATGAAAGGCATCTTTGGCGCCACCGGGCAATTTCACATATAAGGGTGCGCTGCTCAGCACTGAAAAATATTTCGGATTATACAAAAGGCCAACATCCACTCCCCGTGCGTCAGGAGAATCATAGTGGACAATTTTGAGTTTCCGCTCTTTTAATTTTGGAGTTCTTATAAGATCATTCAGAACCGTGTCATTTTCAACCTCGGCTACTCCGAGAAGTGCAACACCGTCGGGATTAACGTCTGTACCAATCTGCGAAATAACATCGGAAAGGCGGCTTAGTTTGTCGAAATAGATCCTCGTATTGTACTGGCGGGGACTGTTCGGTAAAAACTCCTCATCGTTAATCCGCGGATTATCAACCGTATCGAAAAGGTTTTCCAGGTTATAAAAGCCAACGATGGAAACTTTGAACTGTTGTTTCTGGGCGAAGGAGGTTTGAAACGACACCGTTAAAAACAGGGAGAAAGCAGCAATAAGGAGTTTATTCATATCTTAAAGAATGTGTGCAAAAGTACGCCAAGCAATATTAGCTCAGCAACCTGTTGATATCTAATTTAAAAGATTAAGTTGAAATTTGGTTAAATGTTGCCTGCATGCTGTAATTTTGCGCCTCACAATTAATTTGCTTATGTTGAGTTATTTCAAGCGCGTTTCCCTGGTTACAGCTATTGCTGTGCTGGCCAATGCTGCTTCAGCCCAGGTTACACCTGCAAGAACAGCGAATGACACCATCATTGACCAGATTCGCGGAGATGTGGTTACAGACAATATTCCGGTTATTTCACTCGATGAGAACGATGGGATGGACGGAAGTGCGCAAAATGTTTCTTCTCAGCTCAGCGCCGGCCGGGATCCCTTTCTTAGCGCCGCCACCTTTAAATTCAGCTCGGTTCGTTTTCGTATCCGCGGTTACGATTCAGATATGTTCGGAACCTATATGAATGGAATTCCAATGGAAAACCTTGATAACGGGTTTACCCCTTATGGCATTTGGGGCGGCTTGAATGATGTGATGAGAAACCGCGATGTTTCCCACGGCCTTCGTGCTACACCTTATGCGTTCGGTGAATTTGGCGGACTAACATACCTGGATACACGCGCATCTTACCAGCGCCAGCAAACTACAGTGAACTACGCACTCAGCAACAGGAATTACCAGCACCGCTTCATGGCCGCACATTCAACAGGCTTAAATAAGAAAGGTTGGGCCTTCACTGTGTCAGGCTCACGCAGATGGGCAGACGAAGGATATTCTGAAGGAACATACTATGACGGTTTTTCCGTATTTGGCGCAGTTGATAAACGTGTAAATGATCGCCACCTGCTTTCCTTTGTGGCGTTTGTTGCACCAACGGAAAATGGCCGCCAGGGTGCTACCTTCCAGGAAATGCTTGACATCGCCGGCACTAATTATTACAATCCTTACTGGGGTTATCAGAATGGCAAAGTGAGAAATGCAAGTGTGGGACGTTCGGTTCAGCCTGTTGGCATTCTTTCGCACGACTGGAAGATCACCGACAAAATGAGCTTGTTTACCTCCGGCTCCTTCAGTAAAGGATATCGCAGCACAACTGCTTTAGATTGGTACAATGCACCTGATCCGCGCCCGGATTACTACCGTTACATGCCAAGCTACCAGCTTGATCCCGCCATGGCTGAATATGTTCGCCAGGAAATGATCCGCGACGTGAATCTTCGCCAGATCAACTGGGATCAGTTGTACAATGTAAATTACAACTCAGTTGAAACCTTCCAGAATGCTAACGGAATTCCCGGCAATTCTATCACAGGAAAACGTTCTCACTATATAGTGGAAGAAAGGAGAATAGATCAAACGCGTTATAACTTCAATACGGTACTGAACACAGCCTTGAAATCTAACATTGATTTTACTGCAGGCTTCACCTATTCAGCACAAAAGAATCATTATTACAAATTAGTAGATGATTTGCTTGGAGGAGATTTTTATGCAGACATTAACCAGTTTGCAGAAAGAGATTTCAGGCAGAATATCATTGCTGTTCAAAATGATCTCAACAGGCCTAACCGGATCCTTTATGAAGGAGACAAGTTTGGGTATAACTATGATATCAACATTAAGAAAGCAGCTGCTTTCGCCCAGGCTAATTTCAAACTTCGTAAAGTAGACATTTTTACAGCGATAGAGCATTCCCATACACGTTTCTGGCGCGACGGAAATGTTCGCAACGGTTTGTTCCCGAACAACTCTTATGGTAAATCAGACTACCATGATTTTTATAATTATGCAGGTAAAGCGGGTGTAACTTATAAAGTTGATGGCCGTAATTACCTTTTCGTGAATGGTGGTTATATGACCCGTGCCCCATTCTTTGAAAATGCTTTCATAGCACCAAGAACAAGGGATTTTGTTCAGGAACTGGAGAATGAAAAGATCACAACAGTTGAGGGCGGATATGTAATGAACGCTCCTTCGGTAAAACTGCGCGCTACTGCATACTATACCCAGTTCAGAGATCAGATGAATGTGTTGTCATTCTATCATGATGAGTACAGGAACTTTGTTAACTACGCGATCAGCAATATCGGAAAAGTTCATTCAGGTATTGAACTCGGCGCAGAAGCAAAAGTTTACAAGGGCCTTAGCCTGAACGCTGCTGCCAACATCGGCCGTTATTACTATGATACCCGTCAGAGTGCTGTGGTAACTGTTGATAATACATCACAGGTAGTTTCTGAAGGAGGAATTATCTACTCAAAAAACTTTAATGTTCCAACACCTCAGGAGGCATATACCATTGGGTTTGACTATCGTTCGCCCAAGTTCTGGTTCCTTAATGTGAACTTCAATTTCTTCAACAACATGTGGTTAGATTTTAACCCGCTTCGTCGCACGGCAGCTGCTGTGAATGGAGTTGAAAAAGGAAGCGATTTATGGTATGATATTCTTGACCAGGAAGAATTGAAGGATCAATATACTCTTGATGCTTTCGCAGGATACAGCTGGATGATGAATCGCAGGTATAAGAGCCTGAAAAAAAGGACTTACCTGGTTTTCAATGTTGGTGTGAATAATATTCTTAATAACAAAAACATTGTTTCCGGAGGTTTCGAACAACTGCGTTTTGATTATGCTGAAAAAAGTACGGAGAAGTTCGACTCTAAAAGATTTTATGCATATGGAATCAACTTTTTCGCCAGCATAGGTGTGAGGTTCTGATCTAACTAATTAATTAAACTTTTTAAATAATAAACCATGAATAAAATTGCAAGATTATTTTCTGCAATCGCGCTACTCGCTCTGCTGGGAACGATCAGTGCCTGTAAAAAATCCTTTGACGAACCACCGGGGCCTGCTGATCCGAACATCACTGCAAATATGAATATAGATGCATTGAAAGCCATGCATACTGTTCCGGGTGCTTATGATGAAATGACTCAGGATATTATAATATCTGGTATTGTAGTGGCTAATGATAAGAGTGGGAACTTTTACAAACAACTCTTCATCCAGGATTCAACCGGGGCTATTCAGTTGCTTGTAAATGCAAACAATCTTTATACAAGTTATCCTGTTGGCCGCCGCGTATTTGTGAAAGTGAAAGGCCTTACATTATCTGATGATAATGGAACCATGCTACTTGGTTACAAGGCTCTTGTTGCGGGCGTACCATCGCTTGAAGGAATCAACGGAGCAATGATCGGTGAACATCTTATCGGTGGTTCTATCGGCAACCCCGTTGTGCCTATTGATGTTGATTACACTGAGCTAAGCACTAACATGCAGAACCGTTATATCAATGCTTTGATCAGATTGAGAGGATATGAATTTATTGAGGCAGATACAAGCAAAACTTATTCTGACACATCTGTGTATAAAAGGACCACTAACCTGAGGATAAAGCCATGCACCGGAGCTGAAGTGATTGTTCGTACAAGTGCTTATGCAAATTTCGCAGGTTTAAAAGTTCCTCCCGGCCATGGTGATATCACCAGCATTTATACTGTATTCGGGTCAACCCGCCAGTTGGTTATTCGTGATACTTCAGATGTTCAGTTCAATGAGCTTCGTTGCAACCAGGCTCCTCCACCGGCGGGAACCCTGATTCTTGAAAACTTCGAGTCTCAAACTGTGCCTGCTACCGGTTTCAACCCGATCACAATAGCAGGATGGGTAAATATTGCTGAACTGGGAGGTAGGAATTTCAGCGCTAAACAATTCAGCGGAAATAAATATGCAGAGCTTTCAGCTTTCGGCAGTAATGCTGCAGTGGTAAGGGCGTGGCTGGTTACGAAGGCCATCAACCTTGATGGTACTACTAACGAAAGGCTCACTTTCGACACCAAGCAAGGATTTACAGGAGCTGGTAATTCAACCGCAGCAGCTTTGAAAGTGCTTGTATCTACAAACTATACAGGAACAGGCAACCCCTGGGATGCAAGTTGGACTGATGTTACAAGCCAGGCGACTTTATCTCCCGGAACAGTTACATCATTTCCATCAAGCTTCACCCCTTCGGGAAATATTGATTTATCCGGCTATACCGGGAATGTTTATATTGCTTTCCGTTACGAAGGAGCAGACCCAACTGGAACAACTTCTGATCTTACTTCAACATGGCAGATCGATAATGTTTCAGTTATTGGAGATTAATACTAAATTTGTTGATAATATGATAAAGAGCCATCCGTTTGTTGATGGCTCTTTATCCTAAAACCAAAAACTAACACCAACTAATATGAAGAAGATTTTTACATTTATCTGTTTACTGGTTTCCCTTTTTTCTTACTCGCAATCTACTACCATGGTGATAAGCCAGGTATATGGCGCGGGTGGCAACACGGGAGCGGTATATAATGCTGACTTTGTGGAATTGCACAACGTATCAGCTTCAGCTTACGATCTTACAGGGCATTCTATTCAGTATGCCTCTGCAACAAGTACCGCTGCATGGTCGGGAAAATTTGATCTTCCTGCGGTAACTGTTCCGGCCGGAGGATTTTATCTCGTGCAAATGTCTACAGTTGGAACTGGCGGTGTAGCCTTACCTACAGTTGACGCAACCGCAACTCCGTCTATCGCGATGGCATCAGCGAGCGGTAAAGTTGCTCTTGTTGCCAACACAACCGTGCTTAATGGTTGCCCCGCAGCAGGAACAGTAATCGACCTTGTGGGATATGGTACGGCAAACTGTTCTGAAACCTCTCCGGTAGGAACCCTGAGCTCGGCTAATGGTGCGGCGAGGAACAACAATGGTTGCACTGATACCGACAACAACCTTTCAGATTTCACCGTGGGGCCGCCAGTGGCGCGAAACAGTGCAAGTCCTGCATCAGTTTGTGCCACATCAACCTCTCCTTCAGTTACTGCGGGAACATTGGTTGATTTTGGAAACGTGACCGTGGGCTCTGCATCTGCCTCTCAAACTTTCGACGTAGCAGGAACCAACCTTACCGGTTTCCCGGGAGATATCACCGTTACAGCTCCTGCAGGTTTCCAGGTATCACTTGACGGTATTACATGGACCACAACTGTAAACATTCCTTATACTTCCGCAACACTTGCTTCAACCCAAGTGTTTGTGCAATTCCTTCCGCAAGCTGCCGGTGCTGCTTCCGGAGATATCTCTATTGCAGGAGGTGGCATCACAACCCCCGTTTTGGTTCCCGTTAGCGGTACCGGGGTAGCTGCTGCAACTCCTACCATAACAGCAGGAACTCTTGTTGATTTTGGCAATGTTACCGTAGGTTCTGCATCTGCTTCACAAACATTTGATGTTTCAGGAGCTGCTCTCACAGGATTCCCCGGCGACCTAACCATCACTGCTCCTGCGGGCTTCGAGATTTCTTTGGATGGAACAACGTGGACCACGTCCCTTACTGTTCCGTATACTTCTGCAACTCTTGCAACAACCCAAATATTTGTTCGTTTCGTTCCCACAGCAGCAGGCGCTGCGAGCGGCGATATCGCCATTAGCGGAGGCGGAGCGACAACAGTAAATGTAGCGGTTAGCGGTACCGGTATTGCAGCCGGTTCGCCAAATATTTCGGCTACTACACTCACTGCATTTGGCGATGTATGTGTGAATACAACTCCTGCAACTCCGGGTTCGTTTACTTTAACTGGAACTGACCTTACTACGGCCGACGTAACTGTAGGTCCGCTTGCCGGGTTTACATTTTCCACTACTGCAGGAGGAACATATTCTCCAACTCTAACTATCACCCAGCCAGGTGGTGCTTTCAACCAAACAGTTTTTGTACAGTTTACTCCAACGGCTGTACAATCATATAACGGAAACATTCCTGTTAGCGGGGGCGGAATTGCGTCTGCTATAAATATTGCTGCTGCGGGATCCGGGATCAACACCTCAGCAACCGTAGTAACTGGCAATGCCACAGCGGTTACCACAACAAGCGCAACATTAGAAGGATCGCTAACTGCAAATGGATGTTCCCCTGTTACGGCTTATGGTTTTGAATACAGCACCACTCCGGGCTTTAGCGGAGGAACAGTTGCTGCATCTACCAATTTATCAGGAACTGATTTTTCTGCCGGCATCTCTTCTCTGGCACCATCAACAACATATTACTATAAAGCTTTCGCAACAAATGGAGGAGGAACCGTGTACGGTATCGAAAGGTCATTTACTACCAGTGCTTTACCTCCAGCCACCATTACGGCAACCGCGCTTACTGATTTCGGAAGCGTGTGTGTAAACACTACTGCCGGACCACTTTCCTTCACTATCACAGGTACGGATCTTACAAATGCAGACATAACTGTAGGTCCGCTTGCAGGTTTCACTTTTTCTGAAACCGAGACCGGTACATATTCTAATACACTGACCCTTACCCAAGGTGGCGGTGCATTCACGCAGGAAATCTTTGTGAAATTCACTCCGGATAATGGAAACGTATTCGACGGCAATATCCCTGTAAGTGGTGGAGGAATAGCAACTCCAGTGCAGGTGGCTGCAACCGGTAATGGAAATGGTACTGGTCCGCAGGTTGCCACCAGAGATTCCTTAGTAGTAAACCATCATACAGCAGTATTAAGCGGCGAGATACTATCGGCCGGTTGTGGAACTGTAAGTGAGTTTGGAATTGAATACAGCAGTATCCCGAATCAACCCGGAGGGCAGGGAATTAAAGTTCGTGGTGACAGTATTACTTTGTTGAATACTTTCACGAGCAGGGTGACTAATCTAATACCGGGAACCCGTTATTATTTTAAAGCCTATGCTACCAGTGCGGGTGTGACTGCTTATGGTGAGGAGAGGTCATTTACCACAGACCCATTGCCTACCGGCATTGTAATTTATGGCAACCCTGTACAACGCGGTACAACGATGCATTTTTCTATCAGCAATGTAGAACGCGGGCATTATTCAGCGCGTTTGTACAATATGTTGGGTCAGGTTGTTTTCCAACGTGATCTGATTGTTCAGGTTGGTTTTATTGATGATCAGTTTGTGGTTCCATCAGTGATTCCGCCGGGAGTTTACACATTTGAGGTGATCAATCATAAGTTCCGTGTGGGAAGGGCTGTTATTGTGAGATAGGATTGAAAATTTTTGATATTAGCCCCGGGAAACCGGGGCTTTTTTGTGCTCGAACTTTTCAGATTTAACGAAATGCGGTAGGAGATTTCCTTCGATACGATAGTTAGCTGCCCTTGGAATTAGAAACATGGAGTTTTCAGCGTGTGTCATTCAGAATACTATTAATTAAAACCGCTCTCGCAGGTGATGTTACACGTTTTTTTGGATGATGTTTGCCGTTAGCCGGGGCCTGCTATTGTTTTAACGCCTGATAAGCATAATGCAAACTGCTGATCTCTTAATATAAGGAGGGTAGCATTTAAAGGCTATCCGCTTTGAAGCCCCATGTTTATCTGCAGAAGGGCACGTATCTATCCTATCGGGTCTCCAAAAACTGACAGTTTTTCCGTTTTCTGGCCGTGGTACTCTATTTGTTCATCCCCATCAAAATTTCCATAAATATGCAAAAAGGCAACATCCGTGTCAGTACGGAAAACATCTTCCCAATCATCAAAAAATTCCTATACAGCGAACATGATATTTTTATTCGCGAACTGGTAAGTAATGCCGTAGATGCCACCCAAAAATTAAAAACACTTTCCTCCATCGGTGAAGCAAAAGGCGATCTCGGCGAACTGAGAATAGATGTTTCATTAGACACAGAAAAGAAAACAATCACAATAGCCGATAAAGGCGTCGGAATGACGGCCGAAGAGATCGATAGATATCTCAACCAGGTCGCTTTTAGCGGAGCAGAAGAATTCCTCGAGAAGTATAAAGGAAAGAATGAAGCGAACATTATTGGCCATTTCGGTCTGGGTTTTTACTCTTCCTTCATGGTGAGTGATAAGGTGGAAGTTTTATCAAAGAGTTTTAAAGATGCTCCTGCGGTAAGGTGGGAGTGCGATGGAAGTCCTGAATTTATTCTGGAAGAAACTGACAAGAAAGAACGCGGCACATCAATCGTGCTTCATCTCAACGAAGAAAGCAAGGAATTTTTGGAACCATCCCGAATAAACACAGTGCTGGAAAAATTCTGCAAATTCTTGCCGGTTCCGATCTACTTTGAAGACAAGCAGATCAATAACACCCATCCTGCATGGGCAAAAAAACCTTCTGAACTTACTGATGATGACTACCAGAATTTTTACCGCGAACTTTATCCTTTCGGCGAAACACCATTGTTTTGGATCCATCTTAATGTAGACTATCCATTTAATCTTACCGGTATTCTTTACTTCCCCAAAATCAAACAGAGCTACGAAATTCAAAAAGATAAGATCCAGCTTTACAGCAACCAGGTCTTCGTAACCGACGAGGTAAAAGACATCGTCCCTGAATTTTTAATGCTACTCCAGGGTGTAATAGATTCGCCCGATATTCCGCTAAATGTGAGCCGCAGTTATTTGCAAGGCGACCCTAATGTAAGGAAGATAAATGCGCACATCACAAAGAAAGTGGCAGATAAACTGGAAGAGATTTTCAATAAAGACAGGAAATCTTTCGAAGAGAAATGGGATAGCCTGGGTCTTTTTGTGAAGTATGGTATGATGACAGACGACAAATTCCTCGAAAAAGCAAATAAGTTTTACGTTTGGGAGACTACTGACGGCACTTTTAATACAATGGAAGAATACCGTGCACAAGCAGAAGCATTACAAAAGAATAAAGATGGAAAACTGGTTGTACTGTACACCACCAACCCCGTTCAGCAGGATGCATACATACAACAAGCGATCGCAAAAGGATATAAGGTTGTGAAGATGGAAACAATTGTTGATGCTGCTTTTATCAATAATATGGAGATGAAGTGGGATGGTATCCAATTTACGAGAGTTGATGCTGATATTACAGATAATCTTATCGATAAGGGCGAAGACAGTGAAAGCGTTCTTTCAACAGAGGAAAAGGAAAAGCTAAAAACTTTGTTTTCATTTCAGCAGGAAGGATTGAATGTGAATGTTGAAATTAAAGGTTTGAGTGCCGGGGCACCGCCGGTTGTTGCCACGAGGCCTGAACTCATGCGTCGGATGAAAGACATGGCCGCCGCCGGTGGAAGTATGGCATCCTGGTATGCAAACATGCCCGATGAAGTTTCCTTAACGGTAAATGGCAATCATCCGATATATCGGGATATTCTCTCCCGCGATTCCGATGATACAAGGGAAAAGATGGTGAAAAATCTGGCAGACCTGGCATTACTTTCCCAGGGCCTGCTTACCGGAACTAATCTTACTTCTTTCATAAATCGTAGTGTGGAATTGATGGAAAATAGCGAGAAGGAAAAAGTATAAGAATTTCGAAATTTTTCAAAAAGCGTGGGATAAGCACTGTCTTAGTTCCTGCGCTTTTTTTATTCGCCTCATTTCGTATTATGATCAATATCAGAACATATCACTTTCCGAATTATTAACTTCGCCCTTAATGAGATCCGGAGTTGTCACTTTTTTGCTGGTGATTTTTTCCCTCCACGCTTTTTATCAGGCGGGAGTCGTGATATGGTTTCATGCAAACAGGGCCTACATCGCCTCCGTTTTATGTGAGAACAAATCGAAGCCCGAACTCAAGTGTAAGGGCAATTGCCAGTTGAACAAAAAAGCTAAGAATAATTCTGATAAGGATGATCGAAACTTACCGGCATCTGTAAACAAATGGGTTGAGATATCCCCGTGCGAAATAGTATCCACTCCCGCTTTGTTTAATCTTCATGAAGCTCCGGGGAAGTATTATTCTGCTCATCCTGGTTTTTACGCTTTCAAACCTAATCACGCCATCTTTCACCCTCCTACCTCTTAGCTCGGGAATATCAGTTTTCAATTAAGGTTGTTGTTGGCGATATTATGCTAACGGCATCGCATACCCGTATTTTTAGTTTACTTTTTTAAATATTTAAGATGAAAATCCAGATACTTGCAATGGCAATTGGTGCCGTTATGTTCTTTTCTTCATGTACTGATGATAACTCTCCGGTACAGGATCCCACCTCAGCACTTTTTAAAGTTGCGGAAGGATTTGCTGAAGGATCAGGAATGAAGGTCGCCCTCTATTCAAAATCTCAAACCATTTTCACAGGTTATCAGAAACTGTATGTTCTCCTCACAGATTCGGCCACCGGCACAACAATTTCAAATGCGCTGGTAAAGATCAAACCGATGATGGATATGGGAACAATGCAGCATAGCGCGCCTTTCGAAAATCCTGCATCAACAAACGCAGTAAATTCCCTTTTTCCCACCGCAGTGGTTTTCATAATGCCTTCCATGGGCGGATCATGGTCGGTTGATGTTGATGTTACCAATTTACAAAATGGTAGAACAGGGAGCTTTTCTACATCTCTCACAGTCGCAGACCCGGTGGAATCAAAAATGAAATCATTTACATCCCTTCACGATGGTTCGAAGTTTTTTGTTGCGCTGATCGAACCCTCCTCGCCAGGAGTCGGAATAAACGATCTGGAGCTGGCAGTATACAAAAGAGAAAGTGCAATGGACTTTCCGGCCGATAGTTCCTTTGCAATTTCAATTGTCCCGGAAATGCCTACGATGGGCCACGGCTCACCAAATAATATTGATCCGGCACATATAGGAAACGGGCACTATAAAGGGAAAGTGAATTTCACTATGACTGGTTATTGGAAAGTAAATATCAACTACTTTATCGGTACTGAAGTAGCTGATACCACGCAGTATTTTGACATAACATTCTGATGCAGATATAATTTAAAGAGTATGAAAAGTCTATTGATATCACTTTTGCTTATATCTAACGTTGTAGCATATTCGCAGATGGATTCTATTCCGTTTTGGACGGATAGTGTTAAGGTCATAGATCTACGCGAGGTATCGCTTTCCTCAAAATCCAAAAGCCAGACAGATCGCTTATCTGATTTTTACCGGGGAAACCTGTCTTCCACACTTGAAGATGTACTCGCAAGATTGCCCGAGGTTAGCCTGGTGAAGCGCGGCTCATATGGATTGGAACCCACCCTGCGAAGTTTTAGCGGGGCCCAGGTTAATGTTCTTCTCGACGGAATGAGGATTCATGGCGCGTGTACTGATAAAATGGATCCGGTGACCATTTACATCGAGACCGGTAACCTCGAAAGCATGGAGCTCCAAACTGGTAACCGCGGATTCGCAGCCGGTTCTTCAATTGGCGGGTCCTTCAATTTTAAAATCGAACAGCCGCAATTCGATAACCGGAAGATTTCAGGCATGGTGAGTTCTGGTTTTAATACCACATCTAACGGCAACTTTGAGTCGATTGCGCTTAATTATGGTTCAACCAAATTTGCTCTCCGTGCTGCCGGTACTTACCGGAAGAATGATAACTATAAAGCCGCGGGAGGAAAGGAGATCTACTTTTCTCAATATGAAAAAGTCAATTATTCTTTAGGTGCCAAAATCAGGCTTGGCAATGAGATTAGCCTCAGGGCAGATTTTATCGGTGATGATGGTTTTAACATCGGTTATCCTGCTTTGCCGATGGATGTTGGATATGCAGCGGCCCGTATTGCTTCATTAACGCTTCAGAGAGTCCCGGGGCATGGAAATGTTGGATGGCAGTTTAAAATTTACGGAAATTATATCAGGCATTTTATGGACGACACTAACAGGCCTGAAGTGCATATGCACATGGATATGCCGGGAAAAAGTAAAACTGTTGGTTTTTGGGGTGAAGCACTCATCAGGCTGTCTGAAAAAAGTAGGCTTGAATTAAGGGCCGACGGGGCCTCTACCGATCTGCATGCTTCAATGACAATGTTCCAGGATGGAGCTCCACCAATGTTCATGCTAACGTGGCCGGATAACCGAAGAAATCAATTTGGTGCATCTGCCATTCTTCTGGTTGAACCTGTTGAAAAATGGTCGTTTCGATTCACAGGCCGCTCTGATTTATTTATATCCAGTTTGCTCACAGAGGAATCAAAAAATCATGTTGAGATCTTCAGCAAACAAACTGGCCCAACACAAAATATAACCGGCAACATCTCGGTTGAAGCTACAAGAACTTTGGGAAAATATGGCAAAGCTTCCGCATCTGCCGGTTTCTCTCAACGCATGGCATCTGCAAGTGAACAATATGGTTTCTACCTTTTTAATGCTAATGATGGCTACGACTATATCGGCAACCCCGAACTCAAAAAGGAGAGTGCACTAAACGGCGAATTGAACATCCAGGTTCATAAAAACCGGAGCCGGGCAAAGTTTTCAGGATTTGTGTCACTGATAAAAGATTATATCACGGCATACATTGATCCTTCAATCAGCACAATGACATATGGCGCTAATGGAGTGAAGAGATATTTAAATGAGAACAACGCAATAGTTGCAGGCCTGGAAGGAAGTGCATTGATCCCCCTTACTACTTCACTGGGCTACGTTACTACATTCCGTTACGTGGCAGGAAAGAACGGCTCAGGGGATCCCTTGCCGGGAATATCGCCCTTCAAAACTTCCCAAAGTTTGCAATGGATGAAAAATAATTCTTCCCTGAAGGCTGAAGTTGAACTTTCTACATCGCAAAATCAGGTGAACCTTGCGAGTGGTGAAGATCGAACTCCCGGCTTTGCAATTTTCCATTTTCGTGCGGCCCACGAGTTTGTGCTGAAAAAGAAAGTTCTGGTACTCCAGGGAGGAATAGAGAACATTGCAGATAAGGGATATCACGAACATAACGACTGGGGCAATATTCCAAGGCAGGGAAGAAATATTTATTTGCAGATGAGGGTTTCTTTTTAACAATAGAATATAGCTGAACAATAAGATCCTTTGCGAATCACTACATTTGAATTTGAACCTTAAATTAGGAAAGTTATGGGTCAGGATCTGAAAGATAAAGTTGTTTATATCACCGGAGGCAGCCGCGGTATAGGTTACGGTATCGCATATACGCTTTTGAAATGTGGGATGAAAGTTGCGATCAGCGGGAGAACCATTGATCACCTTGACAACGCAGCAGAAAAATTAAGCAGGGAGGGAGATCTGCTTGCTATACAATCTGACGTAAGTAAGCATGGAGACGAGGAGCGGGCTATCCGGGAAGTTGCAGACAGGTTTGGAAAACTTGATGTGCTCGTTGCCAATGCTGGCGTCGGCCATTTTAAACCGATCGACGAACTCACTGAAAAAGAATGGCACGAAACAATTGATACCAACCTTACCGGGGTCTTTCATAGTGTAAAAGCAGCGATTCCTTTGCTTAAGCAGAGTAGTGGTTATATAATTACAATGGCAAGCCTTGCAGGCACCAACTTTTTTGAAACTGCCTCTGCATACAACGCGAGTAAGTTCGGTCTTGTTGGCTTCACGCAGGCAATAATGCTTGACCTCCGTAAACACGGGATCAAAGTTTCTACCATCATGCCAGGGTCCGTTGCATCTTATTTCAATGATCATACGCCAGATGAAAAAGACGGATGGAAGATTCAGCCTGAAGACATCGGAAAGATCGTTGCTGATCTTTTGATGATGAATCCTCGTACGCTGCCGAGTAAGATCGAGGTGAGGCCTTCGATGCCAGGAGGAAGTAGATAATTAAATTACCTGAACGGAATTACGTTGGCTCTCACGATTAGGGCTGCGGAGTCATTTTAAGGTAAGGCTTTATAATTTTCACCCCTTTAGGAAAAAGAGTATTCATTTCCTCGTCTTTTACACTTGTTGAAACAACGCAATCCTGTCCAGGTTGCCAATCGGCCGGGGTTGCAAGCCTATAATTTGCTGTCAGTTGCAAAGAATCTATTACACGCAGAAGCTCCGGAAAGTTTCTGCCCGTAGAGGCAGGATAGGTTATGATGAGCTTAACCTTTTTATCAGGCCCGATTATAAAAACTGAGCGAACAGTAAGCTGGTCATTTGAGTTTGGATGAATCATGTCATACAAAGTGGCAACCTTTCTGTCCTCATCGGCAATTATCGGAAAGTTCACGTTTGTATTTTGGGTTTCGTTGATGTCTTTTATCCAATCGTGATGTGATTGCAAACCATCAACGCTCAAGGCAAGCACTTTCACATCCCGCTTAAAGAATTCATTTTTATAACGCGCCAGTGTTCCAAGTTCTGTAGTGCAAACCGGTGTAAAGTCTGCCGGGTGCGAAAACAAAATCCCCCAGCTATTACCTAACCAGGAATGAAAGCTTATTTCTCCTTCGGTGGATTGAGCTGAAAAATCAGGAGCAACGTCACCTAACCTTATTTGGGCCATGATTTAATTTTTTGAATTTGAACAAAAAGCGTTAGCCAAATTAGCGCATTTACATTAAACACCCTCAGGCCTATGCCTTTAAGAGTTCAACGGTTTTTACATCCTCCTTACCGCCGAAAAATTTAGTAAGTGCTGCATCCAAAATTCTGAATGCATCATTCATAATAAACTCCGGTTCTTCCATCGCAGCCCTTCGAAACAGTGTGATGCAGGAATGAAACTTCAGATCATCAGGCGAACCAAAAATTTCATGAGCATCTCTTTTTTCAGAATTCTCTAAAATATTCATGAGGGTTAAAAGCCTGCTTCCTAACAAGGAATGTTTGAGATATTCCCTGGCTTCTTTCAAATCACGGATAGCATAATACTGCGCCATTTGCGATCTGCCGAGTGTAGCGAGTTGCGGGAAAATGAACCACATCCAGTGACCTGCCTTCCTCCCATTGATGATCTCTTTTTCGGCCTGGTGGTAGCTCGTGCTCTGTGCATCCAGGAAACGTTTTAAATTATTCATCCCTGATTTTTTTTAATTCATCGGGAAGTAACGAGTTTTATTTCAACTATTCTATCCATCACTCTTTTCACCATCGCATCACAATAGATGAGGTTAAAATCAAAGATCTCATATGGGGAGTAATACTTTTCCAACTCTCTCCGAAGCATTCCTTTTGCACGGTTCAAACGAACTTTTACGTTTGTTGGAGAAATGTTCAACGCTTCCGCAGTTTCCTCAATATTCAAACCGGTGATCTCCCTTAATGAAAAAACCATTCGATAAGAAAGCGGGATTTTGCGAATAGCTACCTCAATCAAGGAGCCCAGTTCCTTGTTTAAAATAGCGCGGTTGGTATCGGAGTTTTTTTTTGAGGAGAACATGGGCATGGCTTTTTCGTGTTCAGTTTTCAAAGTTTCAATGGTGATACCATTCTTCTGCTTTTTGCGATGGCAATTGTTAAGCATGATCCTGATCAACCATGTTTTGAACGCACACCTTTTTTCGAATTTTGAAAGGTTGCAGTAAGCATCAACAAAGGTGTCCTGCATCAGGTCCTGCGTTGTTTCATGATCGAAATGATAGCTTCTTCCGGTTTTGTAAAGAATTCCATTGTACTTTCTGATGAGTATCTCAAATACTTCCGGGTTGCCGCAAAGAATCTGATCTATCACCTCAAAATCGTCAGGATGTAAAGGAGATTTCATTCGCTTACTAATTTACATCATTTTCCGCGGCCATTCTCGCCATGCAAAATGCGCTAATGGCCATAACAAGATCGCGCACGGCGATATCAAAATAGTTTCCGCCTGCAATAAGAGTTAACGCGATGAGCGTAAGCCATGCTGAAACTATTATTCCACCCAGGGCCGGCTTAAAAAAAACAAGAAGGCCCGCTACAATTTCAATGATACCAACGATAATCATAAAAGTTGCAGGTGATAGCGGTAACAGCGCAGCTAGGTCAGGGTTCAAATACTGCTTCCAATCAACAAGTATGTTGGTGAATTTATCCAATCCTGCCAGAACAGGAACGAGGGTGAAGGTAATTTTAAGGATGTTAAAGGAAGCTCTCGCTGCTGAAAGTGAATGTACTCTTTCCATGATAAAAGATGTTTGTTTATCATATAGAGTATCAAAGAGCCGTGAAGGTTACAGATTCTGAAAAATTATTTTTTTTTACTTCACTGGCGCAGAAACATCCGCATTAGTCATTATGATAGCTTCCAGGTAATTCA
>Ga0068630_1000033_pt1 | contig 29077 bp, 18 predicted proteins | sample InSIn4gowninarea_FD_77433 | JGI IMG/M metagenome (GOLD analysis project Ga0068630, IMG submission 77433) | Clean room microbial communities from NASA Spacecraft Assembly Facility at Jet Propulsion Laboratory, Pasadena, California, USA -... ... | reverse complement strand
CTTGCGTTTCCGTTTTTGAGTTTCGATTTTAATCAGGTAGAAGTGGTGGCTGTGGGGGTTTACATCATTGGAGTACTGTTCTGTTTCTCCAGGTTAATATGGACGGTCAATAGAATCAGAAAATTGATTAGTCTGCATCCGTGTCAGGAACTTGAGGGGGTAAAGGTAGTTAGCTTGCCTTACGCGACGGCACCTTTTTCATTCCTGAAGTTTGTTTTTGTGCATGAAGCTTTGCTTGACACGAGCGATTTTGAGCAGATCATGGCGCACGAAAAAACCCATATCAATGAGCGACATACCATCGATTTAATCCTTGTTCAACTTGTAGCTGCCATCTTGTGGATTAACCCGGTAGTTTGGTGGCTCATAAAATCCCTAAAAACAACGCATGAATATATAGCAGACAGAAAAACAATAAGTTCGGGTTATTCCCTGGTTGCGTATCAGACCTTGCTTTTGAGACAATTAATCAGCAACAACTCATTCGGGTTGGTACACAATTTCAATCTATCATTTATCAAAAAAAGAATAACCATGATGAAAAATAAATCAGGATGGGCAGGCAAAGCAAGAGTAGCCGTGGCCATCGTTTGCACAGTTTTGTTTAGTGGCTTAATAGTACAATGCAACTCCAGGTTGGAGGAGGAGCAGGAGCAGGTGAAGCCAGAAGCAGCATCAACACATAACACAAACGTAAACTTGCCGGTATTACCGGATCGGAAAAATTATATTTTCGCCGAACCAACGGAAGCACTAGATCTTTCGATTAGGGATAACCTGCTGGAAATAAATGGAGTATCGTACGGTTTAGATGATATTGGATCATTTATCGAAAAAGGTAACTACTCACAACATTTAGCAATTAAAATGAGCATTGACAAAAATCAGAAAATGGCTTTTGTGAGGAAGGTCCAAATAGAACTTAGAAAAGCTGATAAGCGGAAACTCATTTACCGGGGTAAAACAGCGGATGGGAAAAACATAGACATTCCACTTTTGTTGCCACCTTTACCTAATAGTGAATCGGGGGAGGAGTGGCTGCCTGATGATGAATTGTCTGCCGCCGGACTCGATGTTTTTAAAATCGACCTGGGCGGAACCGCGGGTGTTGCCAATCAAAGGAAGGTATATGATTTTGTAAAAAGCCACATGGCGAATGAGTCCGTGAATTACGTTGTGAGTGCAGTTTTTGACGAAGGCGATAGCTATGGCAACTATTTGGTAAACCTGGTATATGTAATGTCTGGTTTCAATCAAATTTATGAAGAGAGGGCGCAGCAGATGTTCGGGAAGGACTACTATGAAATAGGAAAGGCTGAATTTACTGCAGTGCGACAGGGAGTTCCTATGGCAATTTCTGTAGCAGATGTAGAATTGTAGAAAAAAGCCATCCGAAAAATTTAAAGGAGAACTGCTTCAGTGGTTCTCCTTTTTGAATTTTTCATGTAAAATCCGTATTTGATTTAGCACATTTTTTATGGCGTCACCCACGCCAAAGGTTGCAACTGCCTTACCAGTCACTTGACGTTGACTTTGAATCAGTGTCTTGGGCTTGGCTGGAATCGCATTAGAGATATAACTCTTAGATTACTATGACTGAAATGAAGTCGTCCTTTGATACGGGTTCGATGGTGGATTTCTCGAACCATTGGCTTTTTTGCAAAGAGCTAACTATGTCCGCAAACTTGATCAAAGAATTTCCGGATAACCCCGGCTTAACCCAGGGAAGGTCGGAAAATATAAACCTTAGAGATAATACGCTCTGGAATAAGGTTTTAATTTGAACAGATTAAAATGAAAAATCTCTTGTAAACGGGTATAAAATTTTGGTAGTTGGTCTTTTAGTTCGAAAACAATACAAAAAGTAGTATTTTAGGAGTTTTCTAAGGAACTAATACCATACGAAGTAGATGCTAATCCTATATCAATATAAATTGGTTTTCAGATCGGTTCGGACTACCGCAGAGGAGACAGTCTTTATACAATAGGAAATATGCTTCTATTTTTAAACTTGTGTTAAATCTTTTCAACCTATGGCTAATTTTAAAATCTTAACAATAGATGGGGGAGGAACCAGAGGCATAATTCCAGCCACTATTCTGGATCTGATATATAAGGAAAAAGGCAAGCACCCGGCAGAAATTTTTTCACTTTTAGCAGGTACTTCTACCGGTGGTATTTTGTGTACAGCCTATGCTTATGGTGTCGAAACCAGCCGACTGGTCGACCTGTACCTTACACAGCCCCGGGACATCTTCTACGATACCGGTTGGGATGATTTTCGCGACGGTTTCGGTAAAAACATAGGAGCCGATTACTCCAATAAAAAGTTCAAGAAAATCCTCAGCGAAATCTTTGGAGCCGACACATTAGGACACATAGATCAAAAATTAAGGGCAGAAGAAAGAAGCCTGATGGTTTGCTGCTTCGACTTAAATCCGGAAGAACATGGACAGCCCATCAACTTCCGGCCACGGATTTACCATAGTAATTTCATTAAAGACAAAGACCTGTCATTGGTAGACCTTTGCCTGATGACATCTGCAGGTCCCACGTATTTTCCCATTTACAAAAACCATGTAGATGGAGGAGTAAGCCTCAATAATCCCGCTATGGCGGCGCTTGCATATGCAATAAACAGTCACGCTGATGGAGAAGGAGAATACAGGCACCCGGATGGGAAGCGAAAAGGCCTCGGCTTGAATTTAAAAGATCTAAAAGTCCTATCGCTGGGTTGTGGCACTTCCAATAAAAATTACATTGCCGAGAAGGTAATTAAAAGCCAAAAGAACGGTGACTGGGGAAATCTCCAATGGGTAAGATACCTACCGGATATGCTAACGGAAACAAATATGCAGGCTTCTACTTACTATGTTAACCAACTGCTCCCACGTGACAGATATCTCCGCGTCCATCCCAGCTTCAACCAACCCGATGCACCTGCATTGATTAGAAACAAGATATTGGGCCTGGACATAAAAGAAAAAAAATACCTGCAGGCGATGCACCAATATGCGAAAGAAATTTTCGCAAGGGAAAAAATAAAACTTTATGAGTTGCTGGAGATTTAAGAGTGATTAGACTCTTGATATTAGAAGAAAGATTAGACGTAGAAAGTTGACAATAGAGCTAGACAAAGCTTTTGGATTGGTTGGATGCGAAGTAATCCGCGGCAACAAATCAGCCCCTTTTTTACTTAATACATCAGCGAAAATTTTAATGATAAATATGGATTTTTTGGGGCCTTATATAATTGCATTTAGTGATTGGATTTGGGATCTGCCGCTGTTGATCTTACTCATGGGGGGCGGTCTCTTTTTCATGCTGTATTCCGGCTTTGTTCCTTTTAGATATTTAGTACATGCCGTAAAGGTGGTTGGAGGGAAATTTGACCATGAAAGCGGACCGGGCCAGATTACTTCTTATCAGGCCTTGTCTGCCGCAATTGCCGCCACAGTTGGGCTTGGAAACATCAGTGGCGTTGCTGTTGCCATTAATATGGGTGGTCCAGGCGCAATTTTCTGGATGTGGGTATCAGCGTTTGTGGGAATGGCTACTAAGTTTTTTACCTGCACCCTGGCCATTATGTACAGGGGGAAAGATTCGAGTGGTGAAATTCAGGGTGGTCCGATGTATGTAATTGAAGAAGGTCTGGGAAAAAAATGGAAACCTATGGCCGTAGTTTTTTCAGTTGCGGGTGTCATCGGCTTGTTGTCTATCTTTCAAGCCAATCAACTCACCGTGCTAATTCGACAAGTGATCTTAATCCCGAACGGATGGGACTATGGTGAAGTCACAAAATGGATTATTGGGCTTATAATGATGTCGCTGGTAGGCATGGTAATAATAGGTGGCATCAAAAGAATAGCGGAACTGGCCTCTAAGTTAGTGCCTACTATGGTAGCAGTCTATTTATTGACTGTCCTATACATAGTATTTAGTGAAATAGAGCGTGTGCCAGAAATATTGGCCATGATTGTTGAAGATGCCTTTACCGGAAATGCAGTAATGGGTGGCGCTGTGCTTGCTGTAATGACTATTGGTGCGCGCAGAGCTGCCTTTTCTAATGAAGCTGGTATTGGTACAGCGCCTATGGTGCATGGGGCTTCCAAAAACAATGAACCTGTGAGGGAAGGAATGGTGGCCATGCTGGGGCCGTTTATTGATACCATTGTTGTCTGCACGCTAACAGCACTGGCAATATTGCTAACAGGTGTTTGGGAAACCACAGAGGATGACGGCGTTCGCCTGACCGTTTCGGCCTTTGAAATGGCCATCCCGGGTGTAGGGAGATATTTGCTAATGCTTTCTGTTTTTGTATTTGCTTTTAGTACCATGTTTACCTACTCCTATTATGGCCATAAATGTTCCAATTATCTTTTTGGAGCGCGTAACGCAAACTATTATAATTACTTTTATATGATCACCATCGTATTTGGTGCTGTGGTATCTCTGAAGGTTGTGCTCAGTCTGGTAGACGGCATGTATGCAATTATGGCGGTGCCAACTATGGTTTCGGCACTCTTGCTGGCTCCAAAAGTAAGAACAGCAACCAAAGATTATGTCAAAAGAATGAAAAGTAAAGGCACGTTCTAAGGTGTGGCGCTTGTCTCCAGCACCATCTACCTCGTAGCAGCACCTGTTCTATGTCGGATTCACCTGCGGCGAAATGATTGGCGAATCTATTTTAGGGCCTGCTGAAAAACGCTTTTAGAAAGATATTTTACCTGAAATTGTCTTTTTATACGTTTTTCCATGTTTTACTTTTTCAGCATTGCAAGGGTTTTGGATAAATAAAGCTAAATTCCGTGCACCAAAAACGAACTGCAATATCTTTTTTAGGCTAGCCTCAGGCACGCCATCTACGTCGTTGCCTTCAGCTCGAAGTATAAAGATACATCTTCGCTTTGCCGCCTAGTATCTGACGCACCTGAGACTTTTTTAGCAAGCCCTTTTATTGCCCTCGAAATGAAAGTGCGAACACAGCTTTTCCCTCTTTATTCATTTTTTAATTTAAAAAACAGTCTTGACACCGGAATCAGCATCAGGCCTGAAAAGGCAAACAGGATGAAAGAAATCTGAAGATTAAAAGCATGAGACAAATAGCCGATTAGCGGAGGGCCAATTAGCATTCCTACCAGGCCATAAGTTACCACGATGGAGATAGCCATACCCGGGGAATATTTTTTAGAGGCCCCTGCGAGTGAATAAACCATAGGAATTACCGCAGCGGTTCCAAAACCTACCAGAGAAAACCCTATCATGGACGGCCAGAAATACGGGAAAATAATTGCCAATGAAATTCCCGAAGAGATCAACAATGCGCTAATTGTAAAAGATAAAGCCATCCCGATTTTGTCTATAACTTTATCAGATAAAAATCTGGACAGCGCCATGGTAGTCATAAAAATAAGATAACCCGCAGTAAAGATTTCAACCTTCACCACTTCCTGGAAATAGATGCCACTCCAGTCAAACATGCCGCCTTCGCAAACCGCCGCAAAAAAGACCATCACACCCAGGTAAAAAATGTATGGATCTGGCTTTCCGAGTACAAGTTTATTGCCCGTTTTTGATTTATCATTGCGCACCAGAAAAGGGTAAGCGTATACAACTGAGGCCAGCGCTAAAATCGCGACAGTTAGAAGATGCAGCACAATCCCGACATCAAGACCAACCATGAGCGTCGTAAAACCCACTCCAACTATTCCGCCTGTGCTCCAGAGGCCATGAAAGGAGCCGTTGATTTTCCGATCAAACTTCTTTTGAAGGGTTATGGCCTGTGTATTCATGGCAATGTTGCCAATACGCATGCTAAAAGCGAATAGAAAAACCGTAATCACCAACGTGAAGGTGGAATTTGCAAAACCTATGCCGGCTAAACAAACAGCATGGAGGCCAAAAGCCACTGAAAGGGGAATTCTGCTGTCGTACTTTGAAACTAACCAACCGGAAATCGGCAACCCAATTAATGAACTAATCGGCATGGTTAGCAATACCGAGCCTAATTCTGCGTCATTAAATCCAAACGCCCCTTTAATAGTAGGGATTCTGGATGCCCAGCTCGAGAAACAAAACCCGGAGAGAAAGAAAAATGCACTTAAGAAAAACCTTTGCTTTTTTAGGGACTCCATTTTCAATATAAAATGCAAAGATGCGTTGTTACCAGTAGCTAACAAATATTCACCGCATATATATTTTTTAAAATGGGTGGCAGGTTTGAATATTTTAAAAGAACTCCTTTATTTTGATCTTATTAAGTTAATTTATCCGGGCAGCATATCTTAACTTTAGCGTTTTGTCCTTGATTCAGATTGAATGAGCATTTTTTTTTCAAAAGTATTTTTTTGCACTTTATTATTTATTTTGAATGTTGAAGTTTTAATAGCTCAGCAGCGCAGTTATCAGGAGGTGGTGGCTGAAAAAGGGGATGGAATCTATAGCTTGTTAAGAGAGAATGGCTTAAACCCACCGGACCACATGCAGTTGTTCCTCGAACTGAACAAAGAGAGATTGGGTGACAACAATAGCCTCTTGCTGGGCAGAACCTACCTGCTTCCCAACGTGGGTGACAGCCTGCTTGCAGTCAATGATCCCTCTGTATCTGAACTTAATCCTTCTGCTTCAGACGCTTCCCTGCCCACCGGGGAAAGCACAATTGAGGCCTCAGATCTGGAAGAAAAAGGACTAATGATGAATGTTCCCTATTTTGGAAAGGCTCATGAGAACTTTAGAATAAAGGACCAACAATTAAAAGGAGCCGTGTATTATTTGCTGGCTGGTCATGGGGGGCCTGATCCGGGCGCCCTGGGTAAATACGGCCCTTATCTGTTAAGCGAAGATGAATATGCTTATGACGTTACTATACGACTCGCCAGGCGACTAATGGAACATGGCGCCACAGTTTATATGATCATTCAGGATGAAAATGATGGGATCAGAGAGGATAATGTCTTAGTGAATGATTCGGATGAAATTTGCTATCCTAACGAAACTATTCCCTTAAACCAGAGAGCAAGATTAAGACAAAGAACGAACGCTGTAAATAAGCTTTACCTCAACCATAAAGGGGCGTATCAAAGAATGTTGGCCATACATGTAGATAGCAGAAGTAAAGGAGAAAATATTGACGTCTATTTTTATCATCATGAAAACAGTCCTTCGGGAAAGAAGCTGGCCGATAACATCCATGCTAAAATTAAATCGAAATACGATCGCCACCAACCCAACAGAGACTACTTTGGGAGCGTAAGCAGCAGAAGTAGCCTGTACGTGATCAAATACAGCCACCCACCGGCGGTATTCGTTGAATTAGGAAATATTAAAAATGACAAAGACCAGCGAAGGTTTGTAATTGCAGACAATCGACAGGCACTTGCCAACTGGCTTTTTGAAGGCATGTTGGTTGATTATAGTTTAGAAAATCGGTAAATGTTGTTCTTCATCCAACGTCTTAGAAGGTCAGGAAAAGCGCTTCTAAAACTTTTGTAAAACTCAGCTTTACGACTATAAAATTGATTTTCCTTTCTCTGGATTTTATGGCATAGGGAAGATTAAGGGAAGAATTACACATACCATCAACGCTCCTCCTTTTCCAGGGAGGAGATTAATACTTGCCAATTAAAGGCTCTCATATTCGCGTATTCACAAACAGCCTTGGACAGGGAGGCGGGAAAACGCGTAAAAACCTCTTAAGTCCGACAGACTCCCAGGTTAATGTCGATAAGTAAGCTGTTTTGATACCTCTTCCCTCAAAATTCTTCGGGGACCGTCAAGTTTTTTTAAAGATCAGCTATTTTTCAATCGGCTATCATCCCTTGAATCTGTTACCACTTGAAAATTCAATTCGATGATCCTCTCCGAAAATAATGGTACCTTCGTGAAAAATTAAGACTATGGTGGAAGATTTTTCGCGACTTGGGGTACCGGCAACAATCATTAAAGCCCTGACTGATTTAAATATTACTAATCCAACAGAAATACAGGAAAAAGCAATGCCAGTACTGCTTAAGAGCGAGGGAGATTTTGTTGGACTGGCTAAAACAGGAACAGGAAAAACAGCGGCTTTTTGTGTGCCCCTGCTACTGCGTATAAATCCCGCTGCTGCTCATGTTCAATCTGTAATTCTTGTGCCTACCAGAGAATTGGGGCAGCAAATATTTGCAAACATAGAAGCGTTTGGTAAATATTTACCAGCCATTGTCCCGGTATTGATAGCTGGAGGTGCGCCTCTCAAAGCTCAGGTCTCATGTATTACAAACGGTGCTCATATCATCATTGCTACCCCTGGCCGCCTGATAGATTTGATAAAAAGAAATGCTATTGACCTCAGCAAAATCCACACCCTTGTACTGGATGAGGCAGATGAGATGGTGGTCGCTTTAAAAGATGGATTAGAAGAAATTGTACCGCACCTTCCTCAAACAAAAAAAACCTGGCTTTTTTCTGCTACCATGCCGGATACTGTTCAGCGCATTTTGAAAAAATACATGAAGCCTCTGGTAACAAGGGTAACTGTTTCACCAGATGTATCAGTGAATCAAAACATTAGCCACGAGTATGTAGTAGTAGAAGCCGCAGAAAAGCTGGAGATTCTCATGCATTCTCTAAACCAAAGGGAAGGAGAGCGGGGAATCATATTCTGCAATACCAAAGCTGCTGTGGCTAAACTTGCAAAAAACCTGGCTATCAACAGGTTTTCTTCCGGAGCTTTGCACGGTGGGTTATCGCAGCCGCAGCGAGATAAAATCATGGAGCAGTTTAGAAATGGCCATATCAGACTTTTGGTAGCAACAGACGTGGCTGCCCGTGGACTTGACCTTCGCGATCTTTCTTTTGTGGTCCATTATCATTTGCCTGATGTTAACGAAATCTATATACACAGAAGTGGTAGAACCGCCAGGGCAGGAGCTTTTGGGCAGTCCCTTATTGTAATTCAAGATGATGAATTGCCACGGTTAAAAAATATGGGAGAGGAATTGGGAATTAAAATTTCACCCTTTCAAAAACCAGGGAAAGAAAGCCTGGAAGAGAACAACGTTTACTTATGGGCGAAACAGGTTTTCAAAACCAAACCCCATCATCAGCTCGATCCAGCAGTGCAGAACAATATCAAAGATGTGTTTAAAAACCTTTCGAAAGAGGAGCTGATTGACAAACTTATTGCGCATTATCTATTGCAGCATAAGTCATCGCAAAGTGTGGGAGGAGGATTTAAGAGGAAGGTTAAAAATCATAAAAGATAGAAACTATAGCGCACTACTCATTTCAGCTTTACCTTTATTGGCAATCCTTGCAGATTCTTCCGCCGTTGTTTGTGTTTCACAACAACTCACCTTGTAGCCGCTGTGAGGACACATGCGGCGGCGACAGGATTTCAACTCACCTCACCTTGCAGCCGCTGTGAAGATACATGCGGCGGCGATAGCATTTCAACTCACCTCACCTTGCGGCCGCTGTGAAGATACATGCGGCGACAACAGCATTTTATCAAATCCTGATCGATTTATAAAAGATCTCCAGCCCAGTCTTTTGCTGAAATATGGAAGCAAGGCGCTTAAGCAGATAGTAGAAGGTTTACCTCCTGTTCTATGGACCTTGAACTCTGAACCTTGAACTTGAAACAGACTTCTCTAGCACGAGCGTCCACTCGTGTTCTTTGTGTGCATCTGCTCACTAATCGATCTTCTGTCTTCCCACCTCGAACTTCCCACTTCCCACTTCCATTTTTTAACCTCACCAAGAAAGGTACTATCCCAAAAAAGGGATAGCATCTGGTTGTTTTTATCCCGGCTTCCCACTTCCTACTTCCCGCTTCTATCTTCCAACTTCCATCAGCTTTACGAAACCTTCTATTTTTCAGCCATTGCAGATTCTTCAAGATGTCTGCTGTTTTAGACCCTTTAAGTTGTATTGTACAAGGTTTAGCAAAGCGTAGAGACATAAACTCCCCACTTCCCACTTCCTTCTTCTGTCTTCCTCAGGTGGTTAGTCGCGAGGCCACAAATTCCTCCCAGTTTTGAAACTGTTCATCTTTCATCATCCGCGGAGTCTTGATTTGCCCGCCTTTCTTTTTCTCCTTTTCAGCCCAGTCATAAAACAAGTCTTTCGGCACAATGCGAACCTCCACACCGGTCAGCGCTTTTTGTCGGGCACTCACATAACTTTTATTGTTGCTTTTCAGGGTTTCATCAAGGGCTTTGGCAATTACCTCCTCAGAAATGTCTGTGTGCTCCTCCACACCCAAATACCAGCGATGAATGTATTTGCCATCTATCTTTACGGCAGAGATGGTAAACTCAGGTATAGAAATGTTAAACTGCTTCTCCATTTCTATCAAAGCATCATTCATTTTATTAACTGACATCTGAGAGCCCACCACATTCATAAAATGTTTGGTGCGTCCGGTAATAATAATTTCGCTGTTAATTTTGTTGGTAATTTTAATCGTATCGCCAATGCTATAGCGCCAGGCACCGGAAACGGTAGAGATGATGATTGCATACTCCTTATTTACTTCAACCTCTTTCAAACTCAAAACAGGCGCATCAGGAACCGGAGAACCCTGTTCATCAAAATATTTATCTTCGAAAGGAATAAATTCGAAATAAATCCCCGTGTCGTAAGATAATGTCATGGCCATTTCCTCATTCGGCCGCTTTTGATAGGCAAGAAAGCCTTCAGAAGCCAAATAGGTGTCCAGATAGATCAGCGGCTTGGCAAACAATTTTTCCATGCTTTTCTTGTAGGGAGCAAAGGCAGTTCCTCCGCTGGTATAGACGGATAGGTTTGGCCAGATGTCATGAATGGTGTTCAACTTGTTGTACTCCACAATTTTCTGCAACATCAGTTCAATCCAGGAAGGAATTCCCGAAAGCGCGCCAATATCCCAGTCCGGTGCCTTTTTTGCAATGTTTAGAACCCGCTCGTCCCAGTTATCGATGGCGGCGATTTCCTCTTCCGGCTTATAAAAGCCTTTGAACCAGAAAGGCAGGTTGCTTGCACTGATCCCACTTATCTCACCCTCCAGATGCGCCTCTGATTTTCTGAGGTTGGTGCTGCTCCCCAGCATCAAAATGCCACTTTGATAAAACGCTTCCGGTAGGTCGAAATGGGGCAATACTAATGCCTGCTTGACACCCGTCTCCTTGATGGCTTTTAACGTATCAGATGTGACCGGTATTTTCTTACTGGTATTTCCTGTAGTGCCGGCACTTACAGCAAAATATTCCGTCTTCCCGGGCCAGGTGATGTTTTCTTTCCCCGCAATTTGCTGGTGCCACCATTCATTATGAATCTTTTCATAATCATGCAAAGGAACTCTTGATGCAAATTCCGACTTAATATCCGGAGCATCTAAGATTTCACTAAAGTTGTAATGTTTACCAAATGAAGTAAGGGCGGCTTTCTGTAGAAGTTTCTCAAGAACATGGTCCTGAGCTTCTAATGCATCTTCGCTGGAAGAAAGGTTGCTGGTGACGTCCACCACCGTCTTGATTATCTTTCCGATTAAAGGCATACTATCTTATTTTCAAGTCAACTTCCTGAATTAGAAAAAGGTTTTAAAGTTCCGTGGATTAAATGAAAGTCCATCCATTAAAAATACCATTAATTTATGTTCCAAACTTTTTAAGTAATTGCTGCAAGCTAATGAAGAAAACACGTAACCTTGCATTCGAAATTTTAGTTATATTTTTTAAGATAAATCATGGTAAACAGATCAGTTGTTTTGATTGTGCTTGCCGGAACCTCTAAAAATTAAAAAAACAAAAATGCAAAATTTGGAAAACAAGGTTGCCATCATTACCGGAGGAAGTAAAGGTATAGGTTATGGAGTCGCTGCGGCTTTAATGGAACAAGGAATGAAAGTCGCCATTACCAGTCGGTCTCAGGAAAACGCAGACAGTGCTGCAGCATCGCTAAGAAAGGCGGGAAAAGGAGAAGTTGTAGGTCTGGCAGCTGATGTCAGGAGCCTGGAATCGCAAAAGAATGTAGTAAAAAAGGTCCTTGAAAAATGGGGTAAGCTTGATTTGATGGTCGCCAACGCTGGTATAGGTATCTTTGGCAGTATAGAAGAACTGACCGAGGAACAGTGGAGAGATACCATTGATACAAACTTGACAGGTGTGTTTTTTAGTGTAAAAGCAAGTTTGGAAGCCTTAAAGGAAAGCAAAGGGTATATCATTACCATTTCGAGCCTGGCTGGCACCAATTTCTTTGCAGGAGGTTCTGCTTATAATGCCAGTAAATTTGGGCTAACAGGGTTTAGTCAGGCTGTAATGCTGGATGTAAGGAGTCATGGTGTAAAGGTGACAACCATTATGCCAGGATCTGTCGCCACATATTTTAACAACCATGAACCCAATGACAAAGATGGTTGGAAAATTCAAATAGAAGACATTGGTGAAATGGTAGTAGATCTGATGAAGATGAATCCTCGAACGCTGCCCAGTAAAATTGAGGTAAGACCAACTATTCCTCCAAAGGGTTAATTAAAATTGAAAAATGAAGGCAGATGCCATTGCTTAATAGTTTAAAGTAATGGCATTTGGTATTATTCCCCCAAACTGCTACCAAAAATCAGAGACGTTAGGGGGACTAATTTAATTATAAACCAAAAGATGTATGGCGGAGACGCAAAAGAACAACCCACTTCATGGGAAAACCCTTGAAGTGATTCTGAATGAACTTGTTGCCGATTATGGTTGGCAGGAGTTGGGAGAAAGGATCAATATCAGATGCTTTAAAGAAAACCCGAGTATAAAATCGAGTCTGACATTTCTCAGAAGAACACAATGGGCACGAGACAAAGTTGAAGCGCTTTACCTGCGAAATAAGAGGTTTTGATTTTCCAGAGGTAAATCCCCGTTGACGCTCAATGCGCAAAGTTGTCTCCTCTTTCACATTTCCGCTAAATACTGGTGAACAAATTTAATTGCCATAGCGCCTTCACCCACCGCCGAAGCTACTCTGTTCATGGCTCCTGACCGCACATCGCCCGCAGCAAATATGCCTGGGGTGCAGGTTTCCAGAAAGTAGGGATCACGTCGTTTTTTCCATATCTTTTTGAATTCATTATGCAGAAAAAGATCACGGCCCGTAGATATAAAACCTTTATTGTCTTTAAAAATATCGATTTCAAGCCAGTCGGTATGAGGTTTGGCTCCAATGAAAATAAGCAGGGCATCTGCATTTTTTTCCGTCTTTTCTTTAGTTGTACAGTGCTCTAGCACCAGTTTCTCCAGTCTTCCGTTCCCTTCGGCAGCAACTACCACCGTATTGTCCAAAACTTCGATGTTTTCTACACCTTTTATCTGATCAATAAGATATTGCGACATTGAGTCGACCAAATTATCCTTTCTTATGAGGATGAAAACCTTTTTCGCAAAATTTGATAAATACAAGGCCGCCTGGCCCGCGGAATTACCCCCGCCTACTACATACACATTCTTTTGTTTGCAGGCATTTGCTTCTGTGGTAGCGGCGCCATAATAAACACCTGCGCCCGTATAATCATTCAAACCTTTTGCTTCCAGTTTTTTGTATTCTACTCCGGTAGTAATGATCACGGATTTTGCATTGATTTCACAACCGTCGTCAAGCACCAATATTTTGTATGGGTTTTTTAATTTTATGGCTGTTACCTCTTGTGGAGAAAGAAATTCTATGCCGAATTTTGTTGCCTGCGTAATTGCCCTTTTGGTAAGCTCGGCACCACTTAGTCCATTGGGAAAGCCCAGGTAATTTTCTATCCGTGTACTGGTACCAGCCTGGCCGCCAGGAGCGCGTTTTTCAATTAATATCGTTTTTAAGCCTTCGGATCCACCATATACGGCCGCTGCTAATCCAGCCGGACCAGCACCAATAATAGCAACATCATATAAATCAGAAGAAGGTTTCGTATTCAATCCCACCTTTTCTCCCAGTTCTTTCAGGTCCGGATCCTGTAAAATGGCACCATCTTCAAAGAAAACAGCAGGATATGTCTGGATGTCGTTTCGTTCACATAAATCCCTCGCTTTATTGCTTTTGGCCATGTCTAACCACTCATAGGGAATGAGATTTCCGGCAAGAAAATCTTTCAGGCGGTGTGCTTTGGGTGTAAAAGCGTGCCCTATTACCTTTATGCCTTCAAACCCTGGTCTGTAATGAATTTGCCAGTCGTCGAGGAGCCCCTTAAGCACCGGAAACAGCTTCTCTTCAGGTGGATCCCATGGCTTGAGCAGATAGTAGTCAAGCTGAATTTCATTGATCGCACGTATGGCAGCATCCATGTCAGAATAAGCTGTTAATAAAACCCTTTTTGCATCAGGAAATATATTTTTTGTTTTTTCCAGAAAATCAACCCCAAGCATATCAGGCATTTTCTGATCGGAGAGGAACAAGGCTACCGTTTCTCCTTTGTTGGCCATGTCGTTTAAAAATTCCAGCGCTTCCCCGGGAGATTCGGTACTTATAATTCTATAGGACTTTCTAAATTCCTTTTTTAAGTCTCTGCTTATGGCTCCTAAGACCTGAGGGTCATCATCAATTATAAATATTACAGGAAGCTTCATATTCACTATCTGGACAAGGGTAATTAATTCTATTTTTCTATGGGTAAACAAATTTGAAAAGTCGTTTTCCCGGGCTCTGATTCTACTTTAATACTTCCCTGATGTTGAGCGATGATATTTTTGACAATATCCAGTCCCAAGCCGGTCCCTTTTCCAATATCCTTGGTGGTATAAAACGGATCAAATATTCGATTTTTAACGGATTTGTCAATTCCCGACCCGTTGTCCATTATGTTTATTTTGACATTTCCATTTTCCGGGAATGTTTTTATTGTAAGCCTGCCACCTTCTTCCATTGCATCTACTGCATTGTCTATTAGGTTAGTCCAAACCTGATTGAGGGTACCGGCATAGACAATAATTTCCCCGAGGGAATCAGAGAAATCTTTAACTACATCAATCTTTTTGGCCTTTAGTTTGTGGGCTAACATGGTCAATGTATTATTTATACCTTCATGAATGTCCAGGCTTTCTTTATCCGGCGACCGGTCCATGTGCGAGTATGATTTTATCGCATGCACCAGGGCAGATATGCGTTTTGATCCCTCCTGTATTTCGTTTACAAGCTTGTTGAAGGTCAGAGACTGACATAGCCATTCCAGCAGGGGGTTTAAATTGGAAGGTCCCACCTGGTAACTGATGGTTTGAAGCTCATCAGTCGTAAAACCATAATCGCTTAAAACTTCTGCAATCTCACATGGGTCTTCAATTTCCTGGTTTTCCAACCAATCGTTTAACTGGTCTTCCAAGGCTGTTTTATCTTTTAAGCTTAGATCTTCTTTTTCCTTTTCTAAAAAAAGTTGATGAACAGCCTTCAATTTTTCCGGATCGATGTCGAGTGACGCCACCTTTCTGACCAAAATGGGAAGTGCCTCATTCATTTCTTTGAGTTCTGATGAACTCCTTACTACCGCAGAGGCCGGATTGTTTAATTCGTGCGCAAGGCCGGCAGAAAGCTTTCCTAATGCCATCATTTTATCATCCTGTTGCTGCGCAGCGGTAAACTCTCTGATCCTGCTGGCCATAATATGAACCAGGACCGTGGTAAGCTCATGGCAATTCTTTATCATTTCTTCAAAACAGGTCTTGTCGAGCATAAAAACGTTGCAATCGGCTTCTGCAATACCGCTGCCTGTACTTCTATTGGCCCGGGAGTAGGGGAGGATGCCGCCTATTCCACCTGTCACTATCTGACTGATTTCTTTGAACTGCCCATTCTGTGAAACTTTCAAGGAAATAAGTCCGGATAAAACGATGATCATCTTATTTAAGGGTTCATCGTTTTTGAATACATAATCACCGGCTTTGAATTCTCGGACCTCGCCTTTATCTGCCATCCATTGAAGTTGACCTTCCGGCACATCCTGAAGTGCTTCTACTTTTTTTAATAAGGCAACTACTTGTGGCATAAGTAAGATTGATAATTATACAAACAGAGATTTCAACAATGAAAACCTAAACGACAACATTAAGTTTAAACTGTGTAGACAACTTTTAAGAATCAATGGGAAAAACGATCTGGACTATAGGACACTCCACAAGAACCTTCGACGAATTTTTCAACCTGCTTAGCAATCAGGACATTTCACTTTTGGTCGATGTTCGGCGATTTCCTGGATCCAGAAAATGGCCACATTTCGCCCAAGAAAATCTACAGAAGTTATTGGAAGAGCGGAGAATCGAATACTTGCACATGGAAGCTTTGGGCGGAAGACGAAAAGTTAATCGGGAATCTAAAAATGTAGCTTGGAGAAATTCTTCGTTCAGGGCTTATGCAGATTATTCAGAATCCTCAGCTTTTCATCAGGCATTAAGCGATTTGATGGAATATGCTACCAACAAAAATGTGGCATACATGTGCTCAGAAGCTGTCTGGTGGCGGTGCCATCGATCCATTATTTCTGATTATCTGACCGTGAAAGGATGGGAGGTTTTGCACATACTATCGGAATCCAGGCTGCAAAAACATCCCTATACTGCTGCTGCCAACGTGGAAAATGGAAAATTAAATTATAAAGGAGTACTTGGAGGGTGAATATTGTGCATGAACGATATAGCTGTCTGTAAATGTGGTGCAGGCGCAGGTTGGCCTGGATCAAGAACCTGTCTGTTCCAAAATGCGATACAATCGCAGTTCTCAGGAATCTTCGCTGCAAACAAGGATTATTTGGAGACTATTTGGGGTTATATTAATCCGCTTCACAAAAACAATACAATTCCAAGATAAACAAAGGAAATCAGTGCTTTTCATTTTGGACTTCCCGCTTCGTGCTCAGGAATCTACTTCTTGATGATACGCCCTACTTCTTCTTTTAAAACATTTCCATCCTGAGAGATTTTGATTTTATAGAAATACAAGCCATCATTGAGGTTTAGAAGGGCGTTGCCGGATAAATGAATGTCCTGAAATCCACCGTCGACTGAAAAATGATAAGGTTTAGCAATCCGCTTTCCGATGTTATTGTATAGCACAACATTTATGATATATGGCAATTCCGATTCTGGTAAAGCTACAGGAATGGAAAAAACGTCTGAAAATGGATTTGGATACACCGCTCCAAGGTAAACCTCTTTGGTCTGTAGATTTTCAGAAATAAATTCGTCGTCACCATAATATACCTGAAGCGCTACTTCACCTGAAACTTCATATTCTCCTACCGACTTCATGTCGATTTTCTTTTGTCTGCTCGGATCAAAAAGGATGAGATTCATATCCAGAGGTACCTGGTCTGCCTTTTCCCAGGTGATAGTCACAGGCCTGTCTCCAAAACTAGATACCACCTTCATATCCCAGACATGAGAATCCTGAAGCGGTACAATATCCCTGGTGAACTCGGGAGAGAAGTACTCAGGATGACTAAAATTAATATCCAGATAAGAGGGTAATTTTGGCAATGCAATTCTGTCAAATTTATCTTTACTTTTGCTGGCTTGGCTGTGCATTCCCAATCCGGACAAATTATAGACCATATCACTGGAGGATAAGGAAAAATCGACGCTCCAACCCTTGTCTACCTGTTGTTCACTCTTAAGTCTTTCGGATACAGCCGTCGTATATCTACCTGCTGCACCAGCTTCCTGCACGCCTATCGGCAATACTATCGTTGTTGCCTCTCCCGCATGGACGTATGCACCCTTAAAAACCTCCAATGTCTGGGTTTCGGCATAGGTGCCATTGTAGCTTATTAAGGGTCCGATAAACTCAGGGCTATCGTTCGCCTGCATCACCTCATTCCATGAGATGCCAAACATATACGGATTGCCAATCTGATTCCATCCTTTCTTTAATTCCAGTTTAAAAGGCTCGCCACTATGCGCTTCTACCACGTTGCCAGCACCTGTGTTGATCGTGTCGTTTTCTTTTACAATCAACCAGTATCCATGACCGGGCAAAATATCTATAAATGCGCCCCGTTCCAGCATAGCACCTTCGTCAAAATGAAATAGCCTCCATAGAGAAGGATCGTAAGCCCCCAAGTCATCTTCGAATACATCTACAATTCTTCTTTGGGCTAAAACCAGAGGAATTGAAATCATTTGGTAATCACTTACCGACGCCCCGAATTTTAAATCGGGAATAGTCAATCCCGGATTTTCCATTTTCCAGTACGTAAGTCCTTTTGCACTTACTGCAGCATTATCTTCTGAATCCAGTGCTTCGAAATAATACTCAATTCCCATTTCGTCCAGATGATCTTTACCGATGGTTACTGAATATATGTTTCCATTGATGGTGACCGGAATATCTGTATTATATTCATCCTCGTTCAAACCTCTGTAATAGAACAGCACAGACTGGTACAATTCGGGCTCGGCAACTTCGATGGAAATCACCGTGTCTTTGTCCTGATTAGAAAAGTAACGAGGATAATTACTAACGGCTACGATAACCGGATTCCCACCCACCGAAGTAATGATGACAAATTCGTTGCTATAGCTAATACCGTCACTGTTCTTCGCCTGAATTCTGTACTTATAAATAGTGTTTGGTTGTAGGCCAGTATCGTTGTAGGTAATGGTATTGCTGGGTAAAAGTTCAACTATGGCAAAATTAGCCGTTGTCTGATCCTCTGTTTCAAGCTCAGCTCTTTCAACAATAAATTCCTCTTCATTAACTGAATTATCTGTCCAGAAAAGCTCTACCTCGCTTTGAGATAAAGGCTTAACAAATAAATCGGAAGGAGCAATGGGAGGAACTTCGTTTTCTAAGGTTACCGCAGTAGCAGTATTGCTGTATCCTGAAACGCCATCTCCATTTTGAGCCCTGACCCGGTATGTATACTCTGTAACAGGAGTTAAACCAAAATTCTGGAATACCGTATCGTTGGCTTGAACCGTGCCGGCTATGGTAAAGTCCAGGCCGTTAGTGGATCGTTCAATCTCATAAACAGTTTCGTTAAAGGCTTTGTCGTTCCATTCCAAAATTATTTGTGTAGTGGAAACCGCCAGGGCGGTGAGTCCGTCCGGTGCAGCAGGTGGTTGGGCCTGTTCTGAGGTAGTTCCCTCCGCCACATTGCTAAATTGAGAAGGCCCATCTCCGTTGCTGGCCCTTACCTGATAATGATAAGTGGTATTCGCTTGCAAGCCGGTATTCTCATATGATGTTTGATTGGCAGCAACATTAACCAGAAATGAGAACGGCCCCTCAGCACTTGAAGCGCGATGGATTTCGAAGTTCGTTTCACTTACTGAATTATCTTCCCAGGAAAGGTTAATTTGTGTAGTAGAAACACCGTTTGCAACAAGACTGCTTGGTGCAACGGGTGGCTGGCGCACCTCTAGTGTTGTCGCCGATGCGGCGTTACTATATCCTGAAGTACCATCGTTGTTGATTGCCCTTACTTTATAAAAATACTCAGTATTCGTAGACAGACCGGTATTCTGATAGCTGGTCTCGTTTGCGCCTACAGCAGCAATAAAACTATAGGTTCCGTCTAAAGTGGCCGCCCGTTCAATTATAAAATTAGTTTCACTATTAGAGTTGTCAATCCATTGTAGATTGATCTGTTTGGTGGAAACCCCCACAGCTATAAGCGAAGAGGGGGCAGATGGAGGTTGTGCCGCCTGCGAAGTTTTTGCATTGTCGATGTTTGTGTATGCGGAAACGCCGTCACCACTTTCAGCCCTTACCCGATAGTAGTAAGTTGTATTAGGAGTCAAACCAAAGTTCTGATAACTTGTCACATTCGCACCTACAGAAGCAACAAGTTGATAGGGGCCGTCTAAAGCAGGAGCCCGTTGGATGGTAAAATTTGTTTCACTGTTAGAATTATCAACCCAGGTAAGGTTAATTTGTACGGTAGAAACAGCGATGGCTGAAAGCGCCGAAGGAGCCTTGGGTGGTGTAGGGTTTGCCATGGTAGTGGCACTGCTTGTATTGCTTACAGGTGCTCCATCAATATTTCTGGCTTTAACCCTGTAATAATAGGTTGTATTGGGGTCTAGGCCTGTATTTTCATAGAAACTGGTATTGGCGGGTAATGTAGCAACAGTTTTGAATTCTCCTGTTTCGCTGGGGCTCCTTTCCACAACAAAGCTTGTTTCATTGTCGGAGTTGTCTTGCCAGGAAAGATTGATTTGAAACGTAGTAATTGCCGTCGCTTTTAACAAGCTTGGCGCTGCCGGTGGACCAGCTTCTCTAGCGGTTGTGGGGCTAACTGTATTACCATAGGGAGAAGCACCGTCTTTGTTGATGGCGCGTACTTTATAAAAATAAGTTGTATTAGATGCAAGGTCTTCATCAACAAAGGCCGTTGTATTTGCAGGTAGTTCTGCAACCAGTACATAGCCAGTGGTCGACTGCAGGGAGCGAACGAGCTCGAATCCTGCCTCGTTGGTTGAATTATCAGTCCAGGAAAGTGCAATGGAGGAAGTTGTTATTTCACCCGCAGACAGGTTTGTCGGTGTTAAGGGCTTATCAATATCTGTTTTCCCTGCCACCGCAGCACTATACCCCGATTCTCCAACAGCGTTTGTTGCCTTAATTCTGTAGTAATAAGTAGTGTTAGAGATTAAATCGCTATCCTGGTATGTGGTAGTGTTGGCAGGGAGTGTAGCCTCAGGAGTGAAACCCGAAGAAGCAGAGGTTACAGATTTTTCAAGCACAAAATCTACTTCGTTGTCTGAATTATCAGTCCATTTTAGATTGATGGTGTGAGCGTCTTTACTGGTAATCTGTAAACCCGAGGGCGTTGTAGGAGCCACGTCATTTGTTTTTCCTGATACGCTGATATAATCTGAGTCGCCCACTGCATTTGTGGCTTTTACTCTGTAATAGTAGGGTGTATTTGAGCTTAAATTAGTATCCTCAAAACTTACGGCATTTGCTGCTGTGGTCTTTATTGGCGTAAATTCCTCAGATGCTGATGTTAGAGACCTTTCCACCACAAATGCTGTTTCGTTATCGGAGTTATCCGTCCAGCTTAAAGTAATAGTAGATGATGTTTTTGCAGCTATTTGTAATTCTGAGGGTGCCACAGGCGCTACATCATCTGTTTTACCCGTTACAGCTGCAACGATTGATTCGCCAACCCCATTGATTGCCTTGATCCGGAAGTAGTAGGTGGTGTTTGGCGATAGGCCAGTAGCTTCATAAGTAATGACATTTGGTGCCGTGGTGGTGAGGGGCTCGAAATCGTCAGTAGCAGAAGTAGAGGACTTTTCCAATACAAATCCCGTTTCATTGTCAGAATTGTCTGCCCAGCTTAAAGTAATTGTAGACGAAGTTTTGGCAGTTATCTGTAATCCCGAGGGTGGTTCAGGTGCCACATCTAAAGTCTTAGCTTCAACCGTTGAGGTGTAATCCGAATCATCCACGGCATTTGTGGCCATCACTCTGTAGTAGTAAGTGGTGTTGGGCGCTAATCCCGTGTCCTCAAAAGACGATGCATCTGCGGCTGTTTCCTGAATTACTTCAAAGCCGCTAGCAGCAGACGTCGCAGACCTTTCCAACACAAATCCAGTTTCATTGGTAGCATTGTCTGTCCATTGAAGGTTAATAGAAGTGGATGAAAGGGGGGTAGCAGTTAAACCAGAGGGAGCGGCGGGAGCTACATCTAAGGTAGATGCTTCGATAGTGGCAGTATAGTCAGAACTTCCCTGCCCATTGGTCGCTTTGACCTTATAAAAATAGGTGGAGTTAGGGACTAAATCGACATCAGTTATTGTCTCAGTATTAGGAGGCAAAGTCGTTTCCTCAAAAGGACCTCCCTGTGCCTCGCCTCTTTCTAAAACATAATTGTCTTCATTGTCGGCATTATCAATCCATTTTAGCTCAATTGAACCTGATGTGACCGTTGATGCCGTAAGATTCGAAGGGGCCGCCGGGACAGTTGGAATTATAGCTGTAGTACTGGAAGCAACATTACTATAGTCAGAACTTTCTGCTCCCAGTACAGCCTTTACGCGATAAGAATAGTTTACCAAAAGAAGAAGACCTTCATCATCATAGCTGGTAACCGTTGCTGGTACTTCCGCAATCTCTTCATAGGTAAACAAATCCCGCCGCTCTATGACAAATTTTTCCACATTGGCCATATCGTGTGACCAACTCAGACGTATCGTTGAAATATCGATACCCGTCGCACTTAAGCCGGTTGGTGCGTTTGGCGCGGCCAGAAGTGTAGTTGCTTCTACGATGCTACTCGGCTCCGAATCGCCGTCAGCACCTCCTGCCGTTACTCTATAATAATAGGTGGAAGCAGGTAATAAATTGTCATCAATTACCGATCTCGTATGTTTGTTTCCTCTTGCTATTTCTTCAAAATCAGGAGCAATCAGATTTTCTGATCTTTCAACAAAAAAATGGTTAATTTTCGCTGCGTCGTCATTGTATTCCCAGCTTACTGCAATTTCACTGGCAGATAAAGCTTCGGCAGTTATATTTACAGGAGCCACTGGTATGTCTGTAACACCATCTTGTCTTAACAGTACCGCAGAAAATACATTACTAAATATTCCTGAAAATATTAAGATCAAAAAAGTTTGGGTATAATATTTCTTCATTTTTATTAAAATTTTTCCCAATCTGCACCCTTAGTTCGTCTCAGGCGGAATTTGCATTTAAAAAATCGAGTTCCTAATCCTCGCAATTTACCATTCTCGGCGGTGACTTAGCTTTACAATACCTCCTGATATAAAGCTACAGCACATTGTCTGTCTTTTCTGCCTTAGAATCAGCATTTACCAAGCAAACAAGGTTTAGCAAAGCGTTCTCCTATGTTTAAAGTCTAACGTGTCATATCCTTATTTTAGTTGACACTTTATTTAATCGTCCATCTGATGTCAAATATATTTTATCTAACATCTTCAGTTCTTCCCGCTTCCAAATTCTCACCTTGCTCCTTTACTCGAGAGAAGGTACCTCCTTCGTCGGCATGACTTCAATGGCGCGAGTTGCCGACCACATCGACCTTCGCTGTTTCCTCTGTCTCTACCTCCCACTAAAATCTAATACTCGTCATGACACTATTGCCTGTTACCTAATCCCCAACGCCTGCTCACTTCCATCTTCTTTGGAATTCTCCAAACCAGCAACATCTAATGGATCCCGCAACAGGTGCGGGAAAGTGCTTAGTATGTTGGGTTCAGGTAAATCAAGCCTCTCCAAACTTTAAACTATTGAATCTGTTTGCCTTCCATGTCATATCCTCATTTTAGTTGACACTTATTTAATCGTCCATCTGATGTCAAATATATTTATCTAACATCTTCAGTTCTTCCCGCTTCCAAATTCTCACCTTGCTCCTTTACTCGTGAGAAGATGCCTCCTTCGTCGGCATGACTCCAACGACGTGAGCTTCCGACAGCATCGGCCTTCGCTGTTTCCCCTGTCTCTACCTCCCACTAAAATCTAATACTCGTCATGACACTATTGCCTGTTACCTAATCCTCACCGCCTTCTCACTTCCATCTTCTTTGGAATTCTCCAAACCAGTAACATCTAATGGATCCCGCAACAGGTGCGGGAAAGTGCTTAGTATGTTGGGTTCAGGTAAATCAAGCCTCTCCAAACTTTAAACTATTGAATCTGTTTGCCTTCCATGTCATATCCTGATTTTAGTTGACACTTTATTTAATCGTCCATCTGATGTCAAATATATTTATCTAACATCTTCAATTCTTCCCGCTTCCAAATTCTCACCTTGCTCCTTTACTCGTAAGAAGGTGCCTCCTTCGTCGGCATGACTTCAACGGCGCGAGTTGCCGACAGCATCGGCCTTCGCTGTTTCCCCTGTCTCTACCTCCCACTAATATCTAATACTCGTCATGACACTATTGCCTGTTACCTAATCCTCAATACCTAATCCCTAACGCCTTCTCACTTTCATCTTCTTTGGAAATTCTCCAAACCAGTAACATCTAATGGATCCCGCAACAGGTGCGGGAAAGTGCTTAGTATGTTGGGTTCAGGTAAATCAAGCCTCTCCAAATTTTAAACTATGGAATCTGCTTGCCTTCCATCTTCCCACTTCCTAAACATTTATGGGCCTGACGGTACACCCGGCGGCTCAGGTAAAAGGTTTTCTTCAGGTTCGTCACTGGCGAAAGGCTCCTCTGTGACGATGTACCAGACAGCTCCACCCAAAGCCGCGATCCCCGCTATTTTCAAACCCAATGGTACCTTCCGTTTGATACGAAAGACACTGCTGAACTCCGAGTTTTCCTTGTTTTTAAGATTCGTAATTTTTATTTGATAGCCCTTGCCCAATTTCATATCTGATGGAATATTCCAGGTAAACAGGTTTCCGATTATTACCGGATTGATCGTATATACGAGCTTTTTATTCTGGTACAGTTCCAGTCCTACGGGAATTTCTCTGGGGTTTCCCTTCCAGGTAATCCTATACTCTTTTCCGCGTCTGAATTTTACACCTTGTGAAGGGTTAATGAACGAAAAATCAAAGACATTTGGACCCTGATCTATAGCAACTGCTGAAAATTGATCGAGATTTTCTCTGTGGCTTGTTATGCTATAGATTTTTGGTGGCGTAATATTATAAAGTTCATCAATGGTGAATTTTAGATAAAAATCAAGAGCCTCAAAAGTATTGACGGGTTGCTCAATGTGGATGCCATCCAGATTTGAGGCCAATTCTATTTTTACAAAAAAGCTGTTTTCGTCAAGATAAAAAGGTTCGCTAATCTTGATATCACTGAATATAAATTGAAGCCCTTTGTTATATTTAGTAATAATGTTGTTTAGATAAACCCTTGCTGTCAAGTCTTTAGACTCCAAACCCTCAGGGTCCAGGTCATTATAAATCAGGACATCCTCACCCTCGAAGACATTATCAATAATATCTGTAAGAAAATAGTTTTTCTCCTGCACTGTGGTGATGGGATCTCCCAAATTGTTCAGGCTCATTTCATAACTTTCAAGAAGTTCGGAAGCCTGTGTTTTTACCGTTTCTGCCTGAGACTGGGAGAGGGTAAAGTCCTGGGCGATGATCTGGAAATTAAGGGCAAAAAATAGTATTATAAATATGTATCGGGTATAGCGCATATTTATTGTAAGATAAAAAGTTTTTCCGTTTTATACTTATTTATTTCCGGTTGTCCTGCTCTTTGCAAATCCGATATTAGAAGCCCTGAATTATTTGAGCTCCTGTTAAAATAATCCACCGTAAAAAGCCACCCCGGTACCTGCAAAAAATGGTAGGTGGGAGGGGAGGTACTCAACATCTTTAAGTTACCACTCTTTAGCACTTCATTCAATTGGTTTAACTGATTTGTGCTATTACCGCCACTGATGTAGTTGTTCAAGTCCTTTTTTTCATTGAAAATGTCAAGTAAAGCAATGAACTCCACTTCATGATTGGTAGGAGGAATAATGTTTGCTTTGCTCTTGTGTTGTTTCGTTTCTTCTAAAAAATTTGCACGAGCACCTTTGATCCCCCAGTGCGAACCGTTGCTCGGATTTCCTTCCACAACTAAGGTAAGGGTCAATTGTTCTCTTTTATTTTTGTACAACACTTTACAATTTATGGTCGCAAAAAAGTTGTTGTCATAAAAACTGAGGTTTTGAATTTTACTACCTGCCACCTCGTCGATAAATCGGATGGCTTTTGCTTTAAAATCTGGCTGATTCAGCATCTCTAAATCAAAAAGCGAAGCCAGAATTTTTTCCCGATCTTCTTGAGAAGCCTGGGTTGCGTTTATTCTTATGCCCTCAGCATTCTCATTGCTATTGAACCTTGCTATAAATTGGTCAAGCTGCTTAACCTGGTATAATAAATGTTCAGGTAAATCGTCAAAAACATTGTCATTCCTTATTTGCGCACTACTGGTAAATGGGAAAAAAGCAAAAATTAATGCTGCTATCGTTAAACTCTTCAAAATCCTCATTAATACTCGATTCAATTTTAACTTGTTTCTAACACGCTGATCTGTCTCAATAGCACATCCCATTCTTTATACTCCTGATCTCCCACCTTTTTCACCTGCTTGCCTACGGTAATTTCTATGTCTTTTTGCGTAATGTCTTCATAAATCAATTGCCCTTCTGAAGAGTAACCCCTGAACTTTTGGAAGACGGTAGCTACCGCATAATATTTTCCATCACTACCATACCTGAAATCGCTCACATAGGTAATGTCATACCATTCTATCTCCACCCTGCTATAAGGTAGCACCCGAAGCCGGTTTAGGTACTCACCAATCTTGAAAGACCTGATCGCATCTCTGTTTTTTGAAGATACTTGTACAAGCTGATTCTTGTCCAAAAACAATTTTACAGCCAATTCTATCGATTTTTGCCTGATGGGCTGATCTATAGACTTATCAGAAATGATACTGATATAATTACTTAATGCATTGATCTTCTTGGAAGCTTCCTTTTTAAAAGCCTCCAATTGCTCTGGTGTTAATTTGTCTTCCTCGCTAACGTCCTGCGCTTTTGCGAAGGCGCAGGAAAGAAAACAAAATAACAGTAATGTAAATAATTTAAATTTCATGTATATGGTTGATTTATAATGTCAGCAAAACCTGTTATTCAAATCCTTATCGCAATTCAATTTTCTGATAAAGATAATGCAATGATTTTGTAGTCCATTTATTTGCCATTCCTCAAGACAATATTCATACCACCCAAAATAAATTTCAATGATATTGACCTTGTTTATAAATTTTCCTGGATTGAAAGTTCAGTGATTTTTCCTTGATTATTTTTCTGCGAATTCAAAATCTCTACATCATAGCCCTGCAGCATTAAAATAAAAAGATAGTCTTCAATGGTCTCTCTTCTCGTTTGAACATTATTGCTGCCAATTACTTTCACATTCGAATTCTTTCCCTCAAAAAATTGCAAAGCCCTTGCTATGGCATTTTCCTTCTTTTCAAAGGGGGCTGATTCATTTGACAACAATCTCAAACAATCCCGTAAGGAAAGTTGTGCCACCTCTGCACTCACGTCCTCTGTAATTGTATAAGGTGCTTCCTCTGATGCTTCCTCGCCAGCCTCATAGTTTTCTTCTCCGGCGCCATACAAATTTTCGTCCAACAGGGTAGTTTCAGATTCGTCAGATCCTGCCACATTACCCGCTTCGCTTGTCTGATTGACTTGCGTTATATTTTCTATTGTATCCTCATAAGCTATATAAATGTAAGCAACCGCAGCAACAATAATCATAATCCCTGCTAATACAAGTACAGGTTTGGTGTAGTTTCTGCTCCTTCGCGTAGTTGTAGCAGTGGGCTTGTAAGTTCTCTCCACAAAGACAGGTGGCTGCGAAGGCTGCTTTTTGGGTGTTTTTTTAGATTTGTTTTTTGCTTTTGGATCATTTAAGAGCAGCTTCAAAACATCGCCAAAACCTTCCTCTCTGTGTCTTTTTTCAAAATCTACCACTTTATCGCGGTTAGCCAAAAGTTCTGATGTATAAGCAGCGCGGCGTTCGCTATTGGATAAAACATGGTATGCTTCCTGAATTTCTTTATAATACCGCACATGATACGACTCCTCCGGATAATGCTCTTCTGGCTTATATTCTTCAGAAAGTTGTCTGTATGATTCATCTACTTCTTCTTTTGAAGAATTTACAGATACATGCAAAATTTTATAATAATCTTTCATGAAATGTTTTGTTTCCTTTTGTTCTTGTGGACCACGTCAAAGTTAACCTATTATTAAAATGCAGTTTCTATTTTTCCAGATTTCCCCTCATAAAACGCACAAATTTAAAAATTAAGAGGTAAACTACTGTTTGTTGTGCAGTTAATTTTTGTCAATTGGCTTTAACTCCATTTTATCAGCAATAGTTATTTTAAATTACAAAAATACAATATATTATTAGTTTATAAACAAATCTGACAAATAAATTATTTTCTGTTAACCATCAAAACTATTTTGATAACATTTGCAAAGAAGATCAAAAAATTAGTCAGATTTGCATCCGGATTGTGACTTTTGAAAAAAACGATCCTTTAAGTATTTGAGTATATATAAGAAAGTAAGAGAAGTTGAAAAGGTATTCAACACGCTCAACCAGCATATTGCTGCTTTTCAAAAGGAAAGCGATTTAAACTGTCTCGCTTCGTGTGGGAAATGTTGTTCCAAACCAGATATAGAGGCCTCGGTGCTGGAATTTTTGCCACTCGCTTATCAACTTTACAAAGAAAAAAAAGCATTTGAGGTGCTTGAGATGCTACAGCAAAATGAAAGCGCTTATTGCCTGATCCTTCAGCCATTGCTAGGGCAAAACGACAAAGGTTATTGCGGAAGCTACCAGTACAGAGGTCTAATCTGCCGTTTATTCGGGTTTTCGGCAAGGCGTGATAAATACGGTAATAAAAACATGGTAACCTGCAAGACCATCAAAGAAAACCAGGTAACTCGATATGAAGAGGCGACTATAAAAATTGGCCTGGGACAATTGGATGTGCCTATGATGGGCAACTATTCGATGATGTTAAACGCCATCGATTTTCAATTGGCTTCCAGATACTACCCCATCAATGTTGCTATCAAAATGGCCATTGAAAATGTGCTGAGCTATTACAGCTATCGGTCAAAACGGGCCGGGTAGAAGAAATAGCGATGACATCTCATTTTGCCTTCAAAACCTACAAACATTTATCCCACTGCAAAGAATGGAGAAAGAGAGATATCATCGCTCTGGCCCTTTACCCTTTTTCAATCAAACACAGCAAAAAAAAATCACCTGACATTCGTTGAGTCAGGTGATGAGATAGTTTACGGTTAATCAAATAATGGCAGCTATATGCCAATAGGTTTAAGCCACAGCGGCCTTATGCCAGGTTCTCAGCTCGTCAACAGGTCCAAAATGCTGCGTTTTAACAATTTTGTTTCTTTTCTTCAAGTAAATTTCTGAAGGCATGATCTTATATGAATTGGTAGAATCTATCATTTTTCGGTAAAAAGTTTCGGCTTCTTTATGCGCACCTTTTTGAAAATTATAAACAGATTCGTTTTTTGTTACTGGTTGTCCTGGTACAACTCCATACATTACAAAGCCTACTTCGTAAGATGGCAAAAATGGAACTACCATCTGTTTGTGAAATTGATT
>Ga0068630_1000032_pt1 | contig 29126 bp, 13 predicted proteins | sample InSIn4gowninarea_FD_77433 | JGI IMG/M metagenome (GOLD analysis project Ga0068630, IMG submission 77433) | Clean room microbial communities from NASA Spacecraft Assembly Facility at Jet Propulsion Laboratory, Pasadena, California, USA -... ... | reverse complement strand
CCTTGGCTCGTTCTTGTTTCTCCTTCTCTTTCTGTTCCTAAATTTAAAAAAAAGCACAGATGCTTTACATCACAAGCACATTTTGAGGAAAGTATCCCATAAAGCTCCCTTCCATATACAAAATTTTTCTAAAATAAATGGGGTTTTATAATCAAGAGTACGCTATTTTAAAAAATGGTTCTTGAAATCCTTAAGTACGCCATTTAACAGAGAGAAATTACAGTACATTAAGTAATAATAATAACATGAAAAACCCAAAATCCACTTATGAAGCAGATATGTCATAAAATTAAAGTGATTGACATTCCATTTTTGTTTATATCTTCAAATACAGGGTTAATAAGGAAATTAAGTCTTAAAAAAAATTCTAGTAACATTGCCTCAATCCCTCATTATTTCTGCTTTACTTATTATTTGCATACATGACAACTTATTAAATGATTACATTTAATAAGTTGTAAATGATTTTAATTTTCATTTAATAATATGAAAAACTTATTAAATAATAAATATGTATAAGCCATACTGATTATGAGTTACACAGTGAATCTTTTCTTAAAAATATAGCATATTATTGAAACTTACATTTTTGTTACAGGCAAAAACAGGAAGAAAAGAAACGAAAAGAAGAATTAAGGCTGAAAAGAGAGGAAGATTTGCGAAAAGCAGAAGAAGAGAAGAAAAAAGCAAAATTAGAGAAAGTAAGTGTTATTTTTTTTACATAATGCTAGCAACATGTCTGTCATCATTATTAAGCAGTGATCTCAATCACATATAATATCACTACCAGTTACCTGTGGAGTTTTCAAAGAAAAAACTTCTATTGCATTGAAATGAAATGTTTTAAAGGGTAACAAAAATGTTTGAAAAGTAAAGAATAAAACAAAGTACGTAATCTATTCCAGTCTGTAAACAGGATTTTGCATTGTTTCTTTCATTGCATAAAATTAAATTTATTTCAACCTTATGCCAGAAAATGGAGAAAAAATTTGTTATTGATAAAAATATAAAATCACCGATAAAAAATTTTGTACAGCAGGTGAATTACCACCATTTATTTTGCTCTTTATATTCCCGTAAGAGAAGGTATGTGAGGAAATTATAAATAAATTAATTATTTTTAGATCTGTGTAAATTTGAAGGTAAAGTAGAAAATGGTTTGATAACTGAAGTTCTCTGTACTTTGTTTTACTTTACTCTTACCAGTGCTGAATTTTGGATTTGAAAAAGTTTTTCCCAATTTTCAAATGGTAAAACTGTAACTGCTAATAAAATAATTAAAAGGTTTTTAAACTTGCCCTCTTTAATTGCTGCATACACATGATTCTAAAATAATTTCATTGTCTTGTGAAATCTCATGAAAACTTTTTGTCAGTCATTAAATTCTTCATTGATTTAATTTTATGGATGTATGAGTAAATGAATACTACACCTTCAACTCTAAAGCTCATGTGGGTAATCTAGATTTTTATGGGATACTTTCCTCAAAATGTGCTTGTGATGTAAAGCATCTGTGCTTTTTTTTAAATTTAGGAACAGAAAGAGAAGGAGAAACAAGAACGAGCCAAGGCTGCTTTTGTTAAATTTTTTGTGAAAGAAGGGACTCCTGCCACTGTTCCTACTGCTCAGGTGAGAAAAAAACATATTATAATTTAAAAGCTGTAAAAAATTAATTCATGATTTCCATGGGTGCAAGTTTTCTGTCCACGAGACGAATATCCATCTTTTGAAACTGTACAAGGACGGGATTTTTGCCATCACTTGCAGCTAAAATGAGCTAGACTGTGACCAAAGTCACTCAAATTATTAAAGCATCCCCTACCAAATACTTTATTTGCATGGATATCAATACTTTACAACTATGTTCATTAATGTACTCACTTTTACAATTTGATATAAAAAATTAAATACATTACAGTTTTGTTGCATTACTATAAAGCATTGATTTTTTTTGTTTTAATCTAAGTGCCCATAACGTGGTAGGATATATTCAAAATATTACTTTTTGTCTTGGCTGCATCTCACAATTTGCTTCTTACATTAAATAAAATTACGATCAAAATTTCATTTCCAGCCTACATCTTTTATATTTTAGTTATTTCCATTTTAAATGAAATCTGACAATCATGTTTCTCTCATTTACAGCTCAAAAATGAAAGTGACAAGTGTCTATCTGTAAGAGTTTGCGAAATCAAACATTAGTTATATGTTACAGAATTGTAAATATGGTTACACATTACAAAAGTTTCGGTGCTGAATTTATTTACATTATTATTATATAAGGTCTTTATTGCTGTATTAAGCAACTGGATGACCTGTGAATAATACTTTTACTGCTGGGAAGCAAACAAAAGCTTAAATGCACCATATGAAATTTTAAATATTGCCAATATTTTTTGTCTTGGTCACATCTCACAACTTGCACCCATACTGATTTCTTTAATAGTCAACTAACTTTATTTAATTCATACAAACCTCCCCAAAAGGGATACCTGTACTTATGTCTTATAAATCAAGGTGTATGTTTTTTATTTATATGTTTCAGTTCTATATATAATGATAGTATAAAAGTGTGGGTTAAAATGAGGCGTACAATTAAACTATTCATGGAAATATCTTAAATAGATGTGTCTCAATATTTTTGTTAGAAACAGAAAATGTCATTCATGAAATAGCAATAATGTTTGATTAAAAAATTGAATGACTGTGCTGAAACATTGAAATGAATATGTAAAGAATAGTGATATAAATCTGATAAATTTCATTAAAATTTTGTCAGCTTTGAATATTGTACAGTCTGTTTCATCTCTCATTACAAATATTCACCAGAAACACATTACCTTTCTCTAAGCACCTCTGCTAATGTTTTGGCATGCAAGCCAATCTGCTTCTAACATGCTGTTCTGATAGTTTGTACCCAGCGAGAAATAATATAGAGCAATGTCTAGGTAGATCCATAAGAATACCATTTTTTCCATCATATAACAGGCACTTTTAAGCCAAAAAAAAAAGGATTGAAATTTAAAGGTGCACGTTATAGGCTGAAAAATAATACAGTGAAATCCCTGTACAACGATATTGTGGGAGCCGAGAAAAAATACCATTGTAAAGGGAGTTATCATTATAAAGAGAGTTACAATTATGATTTACATCTGATCGTGTAAGTAGCATATTTAACCTGCATTCTCATTTTGAAACCGTTCATAGTTATGTTTTCACATAGAGACACATAATACAATATGATGCTAACAATATTTAATTGAATTTTATAAATCTTCAGTAATAGTATAATGTCATAGGAAGGGTATTTTTAACAATTATATTGAATAATAACTGCACTTATATTCCTTTAACATATTTTATTTAAAGAAATCATATAAAAACAGTGCAAATGTCAAACGAAAAAGTAATTAAAATTTTTTTATATAAATGTTTGTATTTCAAAATACATTTATCTAAAGAACTTTGTTTAAGAAATTAGGTTATAATAATGCTGCAGGTAGCCCGATATTCGCTGTATTCCCATAATCTGGAAGCCCTGCTCTAATCGAAAAGTTGGACTTTGATACTTTTCAGAAACTGTTTATAAATAGAAAGGAAGTTTTGGAAATTGTGTGGAAGTCACACACACACAGGAACATATACATACATAAAAAGGGTCTTTTTAAACTGAGGCGTTCTTGGCCTATAGTAGTAGTGGGTATTGAGAGAAAGCAAAAATATCGCTGTAGAGGGATTCATTGTAGCAGGAAATATTGTTATAGGGAGAGGCTTTTAATGTGTCATTCAATGAGAGTTTGCCGGGACCATTGAAAAACATCGTTATAAAGGGTATCGTTGTACGGGGGTTTCACTGTAGATATAAAAATAGTAGACCTAAAAATAAGGGGAAAGTGTGAGTATAAAAAATAAACTTATACATGTATCTAAATGCTGTTTATATTAAAGAAATGACATACCTTATGGATTAGAAATTTTCATTATCCAGTAATAAATCGCTTTCATAATATTTCAAACACATCTGCAACTAGTACTGTGTGTGTTTTATTTTATTTATTTATATTTATTTTTACCCATATTTACTGTTAGTAAGGACCCTAGATAAAATGTATTTCAACTAAAGTAAAAAATCTTTGGTGTTCCTTTCAAAATCATGGCTTCAAATAATTGGAGAAAAAGAAAACACCTGACTCCAAATTCCTGGGATTCATTCCTATTTGAAATGCATTCTTGCCTTCAAAAATCATTTCCCTCTTTTCTCAGAAATCTAAAGAATATTCTTACGAAAACCTACATTAAATACAGCCCACTCACCCCTTTTATTTTCAGAATTATTTACTTTCTCAATCAATATTCTATCATCTATACACATATCGTTCTACTTGCTTGTTAATTCAGTAAAGCATCGTTTGAAAGCCTGAAATGATTTTTCGAATTCATGCAATCAAATGATAAGAGCATCACATATGCGCATTTCAGATTTTTCCCATAATTTAATACTAAATTTCAAAATTTAGTATTAAATTATGGGTGCACGTTATACGCCATTGTGCGCTGTATGTTGGAAAATACAGTAATTAAAAAGTTCCTTCATCTTATTCAGTGTTGTTCAATTAAAACCCTTAATTGTATGCAGTCTCAAAAGTTTAATCACAATTTTAAGTCCAACATTGAACTGGCCTGTCCAAAACTTAAAAAAGATATGCACATAAATAAGGTGACCAATTTTTTTACAATGAAAAGGAGGACAAAAAATTTAAGAAAGAAGTACAATGCAAATAAATGAAACATTTTATTAAACTCAAACAAAAATACACTAATTACGTTTATATACCTTTTAATTATTTAATTAAATGAGTATTAAATGAATATTTTTTATCAATATATCATTTTCTAACAATATATTGAAAATTTTGGAACATGAAATATCCTTCTTATTGAATTTTATGGCAAGTTCGACACATTGAATTTTAACGGCTTTCGATTTTAATATCAGGTAATTATTTTAATATAAATGCAATACAGTTTTCAATATGTACCCAATTTACTTTCGATGAAGTCAAAAATTACGTCATAAATAAACTGTTATTTCCTGTGACATTTTCAAACCATTGTTCAATATATTAGTTTGGTTTGTAGCTCTATAGTCATTTTTTTGCATACTAGGGGAGGGAACTAATTAGACCAGGATCTACTGTTTAAAGTGGATTCAGAACCATCACAAACACCCAAGCCTGAGGCAGGAATCAAACCCACAAATGTTGAACTGAAGACCAGATCCCTAGCCAACTCAGCTATCAGTCTGTTCATGTTTAGAGAAAAAATGCATTACGGTCATATGATGTGTAACAGTTTATCACTGTACCTCTGGATACAGAGATTAACAGATTAATTCTAAAATATCAAAAAGGAGGACACTTTTCAAGGGAGGACAGAACATATAAAAGGAGGACTGTCCTCCCTAAAGGAGGACGATTGGTCACCTTAACATAAAGCTATATTTTTGTACCATATAAGGTGTGGGTGGATGTATTGTTCTGTCAAAACGTTTACTCTTGACCTAGCTAAGAGGTTGCAAAATGGAAGCAGACTGAAACTAAACAGTTTTTACTTTAAGAAAAAACCCTTAAGTTTATTACATATCACTCTCCTAAAATTTTGCTTTTTGCTACTAATGGAAGAGGGTGCTCACAAGGCCTTTCATTTTTACACTGCCTTAACACGCAAAATATTAATTATTTTAGAAAACTTTCTTAATGTTGTACGCTTAAACATTAAATTTAAGTGATAGCTGTGTTAAAATTTTATCACCTTTATTTGATGCAAAATGTTCCTAGCATAAACAGGGTTCCCACAGTCCTTGAAAAGTTTTGAAAAGTCCTTGAATTTTTTTCTCGTTAACTAGGGGCCCCAGAAACTCCTTGAAAATAATGAAAAGTTCTTGAAAAGTTTTGAAATTTTTTTTTCACCTTTAAATATTGATCTGCTTCTGTAATAACCTGGAAAAAATGCTCAAATTCTTTATCTCAGACCGATCAGTTTTTCTTTTAGATGTTGTGAAAAGAGTGACGATGATATGCTGATTGATACAAGAATTAAATGAATTTCACCATAAAATAAATGAGTTTTCTGGCATAGTTAATTAATGAAACTTAAAACTTACTTGAATTGCACAATTAATTATTTTATTTATGATGCATGTTCATCCTTGAAAAATATTTTTGATCCTTGAAAAGTTCTTGAAAAGTTTTAAAATTTTTTTGTTTAGTAAGGGTGGGAACCCTGATAAAAAATCTATTTTGTTCCATATTTTTTCTACTACATTACTTAAAATTAAAGGAAGAACATTATACAGGAGTATTGCACAATTGGGATCAATACTGCAGGTTTTCGTCATGAGAAATCAGCACCTATGATATTGCATCTAAAATGGTGGGCTTCTGAAACATTAAAATATAGCCTTACAGTTGTTAAAAAGCTTGCTCAATTATTATTTTTTAAAGAAGAATCCTACATTGTTGCATTTTATTTAAAATTGATGATTAAAATAATATTTATCAGTTTTAATCAGGGATCGCATTTTCCTAAAATTCCTTAAGTTTTGAGCCGTTCCCAAAATTCCTAAAATTATACCTAAAAATTATTTAACATCCTAAAATTTTTGAGCAAATACTCTATTTTATATTAAAAAATGTGTTTTTCTTAAGTTATACGTCATAATCATAATGAAAATAGCGGCCGTGCGCGCATGCACACTCTTTCAATGTCCAGAGGGGAAAACAAATTTATGCAAAGTGCCTGTCACGTTGCTTCGATGTTTTTGAATGGTTTGAATGAAAAAGAAAAGCTCTTGATATGAAGATACAACAAAATGATAAAGAAATGCATACTTTGAGAAAAAGATAAGGAGAGTTCTTTGCCTTTAGTTGAAGAGGTGTCCAGAAGGCGTTATTTAACAAACAATTCTGTTGAAATATTTGAGTATTGCTCAAAAATTAATTTCACTGGGGTCATATGGACTAAAATTAATTGAAAATAGGTTATCACTTGTAGAAAGAGAGAAAGATAAAAAGGTTTAAAAAAGGCTGAGAATCTAATGCATAAAAATAGTTTGATTTGAAACTTGCATTTTTATTTTGTGCATTCTAAACCCATTTATTATATAATATAAACAGAAAACATTATTTTTGTAAACTGGTAAAGCAAGTTTTTGCACCTTTTGTTTTTTCTTGTGTTTATAATTTAAAAAACGTGTTACTTTTTACGATAACTTCTAATAAAAGCAATAGAGTCAGAAAATAACGTTTCTAGATTTTAAAATTGCTGTACTTAATTCAGATTGCTAATATGTGAGAGTAATGTAATTTATTCGACACAATAGTCGTTTTTGTGTATAAATACAAATGTATTGTGAAAAAGTCGTCATTATGAAATAACAAATTCCTAAAATTTTCCTACATTTTTTAATTAAATTCCTGAAATTCCTCCCTAAAATTTTCTAAAAGTTTACTGCGATGCCTGTTGTAATATTTCCATGCATAAAATGTTATATTTTAATTTTTTTTTCAAGTTTAAAATGGAAGAAAGTATGTTTTTGATATTATGTTAAATGTTTCCTAAAGAGTGTTGAAAAAGAAGGAGCTTTTCTGCCATTTCAAGTTTCTGATGACATGATAGTTGCACCTGCTGTTCCTCTTGTTGCACAAGAAAGATTCAACAAAGAACAGTTAGACCATTGTCTTCAAAACCAGGTTTGATGTGTTTGTTGTAAAATAGATAATTTATTTTGTAATTTAATGAGAAGAGACCTAAAGACAGTGATACAATTCAGCTGATACACTGTAGTACACAAATTCTTGTTCCTCAGTTTTCACCAGTTCTGTGTACTAGTATTGAACACAGAAATTATTGTGTAATTTCAACATGTGGTTAACTGAAAAATAGAAATTGAAAAACAAATGAAAAAATTAAATGCAGCAATTCAATTTCATTAAAAAAAAATCAAATTTGTTTTGAAATGAAGCACATTTTCTCGTTCACATGTTTTATATAAATTTTAATGTGTGTTTATGTTATTTCATCTTTGGTTAATATGCTTATTTATTAGTAAGGCGCGAATTTTGATGATAATTGGATTTTTTCATATTTTTCCCTTTTTAGAGCATTTTTAGTCTTTTTAAGGGCATTTGTGTTTTTGAGGCATTATTTAGCATTTTTTGAGGTTTTGCAGCAATATCTGGCATTTTTGTCAGATTTTTTTGTTTGAGAAAAATTTTACATTTTCAGATAAGAACTTCGTTATTCACATTTTCCAGGAAATGTGAAGCCATGACTCCTATGTTCTCCACGTTTCTTGTGGTGTAAACAGGTGTCCTCTCTCTTTACCTTCTTCAAATGAAGCTGAATTGGCAATCGAATAAAACTAGACTTCTAAATTTTTCACAAATAGTGAAGCTGAGATGTTAAACAACGAAGGAAAAGCGGATGTCTAAGCAAATCTGTATTTTCATATATGCACATTCGTAGACATTGAAAGATGTTTTCTAAAGCATATGAACTTACATTCCAACCGTAGAAGATCGCTTACATTTAGCAACATTAAAAATCACCTAGTAATTCATTGCACCTAAGCTTTGATAATAGTGGAAAAATATAGCAACGTTCAAAACAACAAATCTTTTAAAGTAAGTCCTATTTGAACACATTTCTTAATACAGAAATTAGACTATCCAATTATAGCTAAAATTATTTATATTTATACTATGACTTTGTAAGGATTATGGTGTTTTTTGTTTAGGTAAATCGTTTTAACATCATAGAAATGTAAAATTTTAAGTGCATATGTGCATTTTTAAAGGCATTTTTTGAGGATTTTAGCGGCATTGTTTGCAGATTTTTAAAGCATTTTTTGTGATTTTTTACGTCATCAAAATCCACGCCTTATTTATTAGTTATTTTCTGGTTTATGAAAGCACTTAGTTATTTAAAACAAAGTCTCACATATTGCTGGTCTTAGCCTTTTTAGAAACATTAAGGATGGCTGAATTTCTGAAATCGGCAGCCTTCAAATCCTTGAGGTTTTAAAATTATAACTAACAGCTTTAAAAACATTTTTTCTGCCGAATCCCCCTTAAATCAACTTGTCTCATGTTTGATTTCATTAAATGGCCCAATGATACTGCAGTGCTCATTGGATTTGAGAATGAGGATATTGAATTGATTTGTCATCATTTCAAAGGATTCTTTATTGAAGAATCTATTGAAATGATAATAAATATAGAATTAAATAAAATCTAAAAATAGGGTAAAAATGAAATAGAAAGTACTGTAAAGCATCGATAATCCGGCCCTGTCGAGGAATGTGCTTTGCTAGATTTGAGATATTTCTGGAATATAGGTACATCAGTGAAAAGTCAATAAAATTGTGATTTTTTTTAGCATTCCACATTATCTAAGAAAAGCTGTCTTAAAGTTGTATGGTTGGTTGTTAAAGTTGAAAGTGCAAACAAGTTACTAAAGCTACTTTTAGTTTACAGGGTGGCCACAGATCTGGAAAACTGGGAATACCGGGAAATATCAGGGAAATTCAAAGTACTGGAAATATCAGGGAATTATCAAGGAAATCTTGCCAAATTCAGGGAAAATTTCCATACTAATGCCGCTTTTGCAGCATAATTAGCGTCAAGATTTCTATTCGAACTTATTTCTTCATTTATTGCTGTACAGTGGTGACATTATCATATAGACATTTTGGTGCCACAAAAAGTTCTTTGTGATGCATTTCATGCTATAAAACATGTAAGAACATTTGAAAATTATAAAATTTTGAAAATTCTTAGTGTCATATTAATCCTAATATATATATATATATATATATAAAAAAGAAATTAGATATCACATAAAACATTTAGAAGCTGATATGACTAAGAAAATTCTATTAGAGTAGAGGCTTTCAAAGAATAAATTGTGTAAAAAAGGAATGTCAGTAATGTATTTATTGTAAATACCAATATTTTGTAATATAACTGTTTATAGTATAACTGTTAGAGAAAGCTATTTTAATAAAAATTTCTTTTAAATTACATAATGAAATATTTGACTTTGAATCATTTAGATAGAAAAATAAAGTATTGCATTCCTTATTTTGCATAATGAATTAAAAAATCATTGTAAAATTAGAGAAGCATTCAGTAATTTAACATTTTAAAATTTTGCATTTAGCTGAATGCTCCTTGATTGTGTATGAATTATTTTAAAAATATTGTCATATGGTCTTTGAAAAAATATTTTGAGAGTTTATTAACTTTATAAACTTTATATTAGTATCTTCTCCCTTTCTCAATTTATTTTTGTATATGCAGATATTTATCTTTTGTGTATTTTAAATGCAAAGTGGTTTATGCATGTGTATTTTACCATATTTGAATTTAAATAAAAGAGGATAAGAAACCAAAAAATGAGTAAATCAAGTCAAAAACAATCAAAAGCATTTGATATCGAAAACCTGGAATCCTCGTGTTAAACCTGGAATTTTTAGGGAAAAATCAGGGAATTCGAAAATAATTTTTCTGTGGCCACCCTGTGTTTAATTTTTTTATTACACTGTATTTAGTCAAGAATTGGGTCCCTTCCCCTTTCTAATTTCTTTGGTTTAATAATTTTATTACATTAAAATCAAAAGTGGAAAATCTACTGAAGATTTAATTTCAAAAGGAAAAGTATAGAAATTTCCAATATAGTTTCTTAGAAAGATGAAATATGTAGAGGCAGTCCTGAGATAAAAAAAAAAGGAGTTTGGGTTGCCATGCTTTTAGTGTGAAGTGCTGTGTGTCTGTAATCGCTGTATGGGAATGAATTTAATGCTGCACCAGCAACTGAACGTTGGCTAAATGCAAAGGCTCTCATGAGCCACATTGATGGCTATGCCATTCGTTGGAAAAATTTAATAAATTGTAAATTAAATGTATTTTATTTAAAATTGCATTGTTGTGTAATGTATTTAAGTGCATAGTGAAAAAAATGTGTTTTTAAAAAACTGGAAATGAATGCGTAAAATGTTTTAAGGAAGGGAAAATATTCTTAATAACTGTCCTCGTGAACAAGTCAGGATTTACCAATTTCCTAAAGCCTGATTTAAAAGTATTTTGGCAGTGAAAATGAAAAAAGCTTTAACTTTTGAAATAAATTTGATATTTTTTGTGTAATGTAATTTGAACCAACTGGCAAACATTTTTTTAGAACTTTTTACATGTGAATAACAGTGTTCACTGTGTCTCTTTACAATTTAAAGATTTGTTGATAAATAAATTACATGTTAAATGTGAGGGAAATATTACAAAATTTATAGTAGATATCGAAGCTTTTTGTTCTACTTAATATATTTCTATATATCCATTAGTTATACAAAGTTTATCATGATAATGCTACATTTTATGTTCTTTTCAGCATCATTAGGGTTCTTGAAACACATTAGTGCAATGTTGTCATAAAATTTGATGATGACTTTTAAGCTTAATTAAAGGCCATATTCCTTCCATGAATCAAGATAAGATCTTTCTCTTTGTTCAGCTATTGCATACTGGATTACTAATCATGATATTTTACATTGGACAGTTTCTTTATCTGTTGAAAACATATTGGAAGCAAAGTATAATTATCTAAATTTTAAAATACTGGAGTTACTCTTAATTGTTAAAGCAAGTTTAAGGCCAACAGACCAACACAAACATTTTAAGGTGTTGCTGATGTGATTTGCACTTGGGAGGGGAAAGAAAATATTTTCCTGCATAAAAATACAGGGAAACATAAGAGGTTTAATTTTGGCAGACTATTTTTAATATTCTCAATTTTCTCCCATTATATTATTTGCTTTATTTACTTACTCAACAAGTTTTTTATAGTAAATTATTTTTGAAATTTTAAAAAACCGTGGATACCTGTACAATTAAAATTTAAACTGAACCCAACTGTAGTTATTTGCTGACTAATGAATATTATTTGCATGATATAAATTAGGAGATATGCTTAACAAAGAAATTGACAAAAAAAAAAAAAAAGAAAGATTGGAAATACTTATTTTTATATATTTCTGTTTTTCTATTTTTGAATAACTAAAATGTTATTTGCATGCATTTTTAATAATTGTTTAATGTTTTTAATATAGGAGAGCAAGGAATTATATATTCAAATTCTAAAGTCTGGAACATATAAAGATGTAAGGGTACGTAAAAAACAGAAAAAGTTAAGGACATGTGAGGCAGATATCATACCAGTGGATAACAATGCACCAGTAGAAATAAGTCTTGCAGCAAAGTTATTTCAGTTTCATGAAAACATTCGTCCACCCTACTGGGGAACATGGCAAAAAACGAGCAAGAATGTTAAACCACGTAATCCATTTGGTCAGGATGTAAGTTTTTTAATTAATTTTTTGTTTTTGTTAACACTTTATGATATGTTTTCTTATTCAATATTTTTTAACTTATGCTGTTTGAAATATATTTTTAAAAAGAACTAGAGCTTTAAGGTTTTCGGTTTATGTATAGAAGTATTTTTTCTTCTTTTTGCATTGCTTGGTTGGTTTTTGAATTTTTTTATTATTTATGTTTTTATGCTACCACACACACATACACACATATTACTATCACCTATTATTTCCAACCAGTGTGCATTCATTACCATTAAAGCATACTCTTTGATGTACTAAATTTAAGAATTTGCATTTTAATAAAGTCTTTTAGTTAATTTCTGTTATATTCAGCTTGCATCAGTGTTGGTGCATTGGTTGTTTTATATGTACCAGAACGTAAATGATCAGATATGGTGCAGCTCGATTTTGTGTTGTTTTTTAAATGACTGTTTAAAACAGGAAAAATAAATAAAAACATGATTTTTGTATAAGATGATCAAAATATGCATGTTTCTCCTTGTTAGTTCTAAATATTTTATTCATTAGGCTTTAAAACTATTTATAGGTTTTAAAACAAGATTTGTTTATTAATGGGGTAAATTAATTGAGATAGTGGAATCATCAGTTGATAGAGAAATTTGAAACATGTTTCTAACAAGAGAGTGAAGCCCCATGGCCATATTTTTTATGCACAAAACTTTATGTTCATTTACTTTATCATTCTATTCATAGCAAGCAAAAAATGACTTTTTTTTTACCCAGTTATCGCCAGACTTCATAATAATCTAATGAAATATAGTTTTATTTTGTTTTTATTTTATATATATGCCACTTTGTTGAGTGTCAAATATAGCATCCAAATGGCAATTATGATTAATATTGCACCCAGATATGGTTGTTAAAAGGGGACATTTTATTTTTGACTTGGTGCGTTTAAAGCTAATCTTGGAGCAGGGGTTGAGGTTTTTACTAAAAAAATGTTCCCCTTATTTTCCTGAAGTTTTCCATTTTAGGAAAGTAAGGGAAATCATTTTGTACTTACACACAATAATTTTTGAAACGTTATTTCAACTCTTGTGTATAATCAAACAATGAGCATAATGCCAATGTAGAGCTAAAATATTCATATCAAAGTCCAGTTTTTGCTCTTAGCATTGTAAGCATTTTTATTAATCTGGTTAAGCTTGGTTTCAAATGTATAAATCTTCCAGGAAATATTTGACTATTCTGTTGATAGTGATGATGAATGGGATGAAGGTGGTCCTGGAGAAAGTCTATCTGGAACTGAGGTATAGTAAAAATATATGTAACTAATATGTTAAATTATTTTTTACATAATTTATTTAAGCTTGTCATTAATTTTCTATGGGTCCCATACATACACATTATATTTTGTTCAAGCATTTTTAATCTTCCCAGTGCTGTAAATAATTTACATGTATGTAATTTGAAGTAAGATTACCTAAAAAAAAAAAAAATCATTGTTTTGCTACAGTGAAAAAATGCTATTTCATTTTATTTCTTTTTAATAATCAGTTGTTAATTATAATGTTGGTTTAGATTCTGTTGTTAAAATGCGTGAATAATTTAGTATTTGTCTGCATTTTATTTAAGAAATTCCTTGGGTTAGAGATGGAATAGATAAAGAAACACATTTTTTTTTTGTTATTGTAATTGCCTATAACAGCCTAAAATTTGGTTCATAGTATTGTTATTGTAATGTTGTAAAGCTTATTTGAAAGTTCATTCAAGCTTTTCAAAATTCAAATTTATCAAAGATAAAATGCATTTATTAGTTGAATTTGTTATGAACTGAATTTTTAAACTAATGCTTCTAAAATGTTAGCTTTGTATTTTTGATTAATGTTATATTTAAACATTTTTAATTAAATGAATATATAATTGTCTATTTGCTTTTTACTGGCACAATCTAGCTGACTGTTATAGTTTCATCGTGTTTGGAACAATTAATACACTTCAGTCTGGAAATAAAAATGTTCTATTGAAAGTGAAGTTTTTATAGAAAAGCTTTATTCTTCCCTTTCCATTTCAAATATTTATTAAAATGGATGAAAATTCTTTGCACAAATTTATTTCTTTCAAATATTGCTGTCAGAAATGTGATAGTGTCTTCAGTAACAAAATATCTTGGCAATATACTGTGAAATCTCTGTACAACGATACCTTTTATATCGATAAATCCCTCTATAACGATCTTTTTCAGTGGCCAATCGCTTTTTTTTTTTTTTCAAATATTGTGCAAACGAGTGAAGGTAATATGCTGATACAATGAATATCACGTTTAAATACATTTTCTGATGTAGTTTATTAATGAAACTTAAAAATTTACTTGAATTATACAGTTAATTATTTTATTTATGATATATATAAGTTCTTGAAAAACATTTTTGATCCTTGAAAAGTCCTTGAAAAGTTTTGAATTTTTTTTTTTTTTGTTTAGTAAGGGTGAGAACTCTGTTGACAACTCTAGTGTTCAATTAAGAAAAAACCTATTTGTTCTATTTTAATGACTATTTTACTTGAACAAGAAAACTTTATAAACTCTTTTAAGCATGTTTATATTATTTATAGCTTTTCTATATTGCATCATTGCAAAATGTTTTTGAAATTAATTAATTGTGAATGTAAATCCAAATTTATATTTTCAAAAAAACAGCCAGAGGATGAGAGTGAAGATGATTATGAAGTTGATAATGAATTTTTTGTACCACATGGTTATTTATCTGCTGAGGAAGAGAAAGAGGAAGATGAAGTAAGTAAATTAAGTTTTGTTATATGCAAATTACAACCAGATAATAATTAATTTTGTTTATCTATATAATTATGTATACAGTCAGACCTCGATATAAGGTCACCTCTCGGGACCTTGCGAAAATGACCTTATAAGCGGGGTGACCTTATAACCGATTCAAACACATTTGTCGATAAAGAAGCAATATATGACTGCAGTATAATTCTTTTAAGAGTATATTACATGCAGAAGTATCAATTTATTAGGTTACAACTTTTTATATTAGTTTAACCAATTAAAACTAATAGAATCAGAAGGACATTATTTAAAAATATAATTCAGAATAAAGTTACACGCGATAGGGGATATCCTTCCCATTTGCTCCAGACTTGTTTGTTCGCTGCAGCATTCCATTGTTTCATTCTTCCTAAAATCAGCAGTGGGAACGAAATGCTTTGTGAAAAACCTCTCCTCTCCATTAATAGGAGGGGTAGACAAAAGATTGTACCCAAGGAAAATTCCTCGAACTGATTCAGTGTGGCAGACAAAAGTGACCTTATAAGCGATTACGGTATTTAAGACTGACCATATATCCGATAATCCATAACATATAATTCCTATTTAATAAACCGGGACCTCAGAAAAGTGACCTTATATCGAGGTCTGACTGTATTTATAAATTTGAATTAATCATCAGTTGTAATTTCCGATGCTTGGCTTTAATTTTGTTTTCTACTGTAAAATAAAGAAAAAGATATCTATATTTTTAAGCTTGCATGTATCTTTTTATTCAGCAAGTGTATATCAATATTTATCAGAAATGTGATGTTTAAGAAATATTAGTGTTGGAAACTAAAACGGGGTAAAACTTCCGAAGAGCGACCCCGTGTGTCCCATCAGAAAGTGGTCATTAAAAGATACAGTTGCTCTAAGAGGTGCTAAAAAAGCAACTGTCTCTCATTCTCAAACACACAATGTGTATATTTCATTTAAAGTAAAAACTATTTGATGAAAACAATATTTATGATAATTAAGCTTTATTTGTTTTTATTTCAGTTTGTATTAATTTTCTAATCTTTTTATACCAACTGTACATTCTTTTATTATGCGTTTAACTTGTGAAAATATGCTGATTAATGTTCATTTGCCATGCATTTGTAATGAAACATTACCAAGCAATTTAGAACCAACAAATCAGGTATATTAAAATGTTATCCCATGTTATTTCAAATGTGTGGAAATATTTTATTAAGGTTTAAGGTGTGGAGTTATTTTATTAAGGTTTGTTTTTACAAATAAAAGTTGTTTTCAGATTTTTCACAACATTTAGGCAAGTTTATTTAAAATTTTGTTTAAAAAAATATTTCTTAGGTTATTTCTTTATTTTTTACTTTAAAATATAGTTTTCAATAGTTTTTCATTATAAATAAAAGCAGTTTAAAGTTTTTAATGTAAAATTTTTAACATACGTATTTTCCAAGTATGTTTTTAAAATCATAAAAAAGCTCATTCTGCTGACAGACATATAACCCAAACAGCACAAACCTTAAAAGTGTTTGAGCTGAACAAAAAACTATATTTTGTGTTGAAATCATCTATGTATGAAAAATGTGGTCATTCCAAACAGTTTTATTGTAATATATCTTTTTCTGACAAATCATGAAACTCTGAAGAATCCCATTGGCCCATTAATTCTTAAATAGCATGTCATAAAACTTAATGCTTTTATATATTGTTGGACCAAAATAGTTAAAATGTGAGACAGTTTTGAAACTGATTCTAGTTAATCAGTTATGAAATAGAAGCATGTATGAAGCAACTGTAATGTATTTATTAAATTTTATGAAATGAGGCAGGTTGGCTATGTGATTTAGTTTCAGTTTCCAGCTTTACTTATATGTTATCTTTAGTAATGCTTATAGTGTTTCAACTTATTATGTATTAATAAGACTCCTTTGAAATTTCTTGTAGGCAATAAATGATCCTGAAAAACAGAAAGCACTGCTAAAGATCAAACTTCAAGAATTTGAAAAAGAAAGAAAAAAGAAAACTATGGAATTAAAGCCTATCATACTTGGTTGCTACTTTGAGAATGATCCACTTTATCAGGACAGTGGGTTGCAAAGTTTCTTGGAAAAATTTGCTGCTGTTGTAATTTCAGAAACTCCTTTTTTTCCATTTCCCAGACTTCTTTTGAGAGTTTGTTTCCGAGACGAACCGAGATGGAAATGCAGTTGATAATAAAATACCTCATTTTTTTCAATTTTTAAATGCTTAATGTTTTTTTTTTCAAGTTATTATTAGACTGTTTATTATAATGATTTAAATGTGCCTACAATTAAGTAATTTTAATGTTTTCTTGGTTTAAATGAAATTTGAAGCATTGTGAGTAGTGGTTCGGAAATCCATTTTAAACAGTAGGTCCCGGTCCAATTAGCCCTCGTGTGCAAAAAATGACCGTACAGCGACAAACCAAACCAAATGTTTCTGCAACTATTATACATTCAGTGTTATAAAAAAGATCAAAGACTTCTAGAATACTTAGTATTTCTGTTATTGAGTATCTGATTCTGTTTTAATGCTTCTAATTCTGAGCTTTGATATTGTTCGGGAGATGCATTATATAGTTAGTGGTAGCGTTGCTGAAAATAAAACAGCTGGTTGTTTCTTGGCCAACGGAAAATGTTAGGAAAGGGAATACATATTTTACAGTCGAAACTGGATTTAGAATCGTCCATATACTCGCTTTACAACAATAAATTTTAATGTACTCCAAAGATTGACAAATAATCCTCATTTAAGTGATGTCACTCTTTAAGACGGAAGCAATATTTTATGAAAAATAATAGTTTTAGTTGTAACCGTGCTGTTACTAATTTTAAGATCTCTGTCTCAAGAAAGTTCCAGAATTCATCACCGAAAATATACTTTTTTAAATGTTTTCGACAAATAGTCTGAATTCATTTTTTCATAAACTATAAGAAATTTTTAAAGAAAATTCTTAGCTTTAACTTCCAATGCCCTCCTAAAAACCTCTCATTAAAAGTATATGTCGACATACGCACATTGTTAGAGCTACTTACCTACTTACGAGTTCAAACACTGTCAGAAAAAAATAATCCTACATGTTTGCATATTTTTGCTTTTGTCTTTCTAGCTGAAAAGATATCATTTGGTAGCTTAAGGAAAACAATAATTTTTAAAGATTTTATTTTTATAAAACAGTTAACTTGAAACACTTGGACTTTTAGGGATTCTTTCATTTTTTCTAAGAGAAGAAAACTATGTGAAGAGACAAACTTATATATATACTTTATATATAAGTTTATATCAAGGGTGCAAATATTTAGTCGCACCTCCAAAAATTTGGTGGCACCAAACTTCTATCACATTTCAAAATGGTGGACGTCTCTTAATTATCGCAAACGAAATATTTATAGCAGGAGTGGGGTTAAACTCAGTAACTGTAGCCCGAGAGCATAGTAATTCAAAATCCACGGGAAGGTTTCAGCTCACCCAGCATTTCCACCGAATACTTAAAAATATTGGATATTCCTTAATAGTGAAAAATAAACGAAAAACCCAACGAATAGTGTTGAGGTCTGTCAGCTTGACAATTTTACTTTCAAACAAAGATAGTACTATGGATCGGGATTCACAAAATATCTACACCATCTAAGGATAATGTAATTTTCTTCTAGCTGAAGCTCTTACCAAGTTGCTAATTCTAAATATTTTTGTTTAAATTAAAAAAAAAATCGGTCAACTTTTTTTATGGTTTTAATTGATGTAATTTTTAGTCGCACGCATCGATTTTTTGGTCGCACGGTGCGACCGTGCGACCGCTTATTTGCATCCCTGGTTTATATATATATATATATACTTTACTTAAGTATATATATATACTTTACTTATATATATATAAATATATATATATATATATAAAGTAAAAAACATAATAAAAGAAAACAAAATTAGATCAAGAAAATAGAAAAAAATTGAGAGTGCAAGGTAGACAAGCCTAAAAACCTTTTTGGCCACTTATCAGGGGAAACCAACCAAAAAGGAAGGCAAAAGTAAAGGGTTTCTGTTGGAAACAGGGCATTTCTGCCAAACGGTTCCTGGCATTTCTTGTGTGTTTATTGATACACATCCTGCGTTTCAACCCTAAAATTTTGTACAGTTGATTTACAAAGCAGAATGAAGGTCACTCAAGAGTTTTGAATCGATTTGAATTCTGATTTAAGGAAAACCTAAAATATAACGAGAATTAAAAAAAAACCTATAAAGTCAATCTGGCAACCGGCTGTTGTTGTTTTTCACACACAAATTTTTGTTCATGTTTTTAGGACAATACAGGGACAGAGCTCGTCTCGTTTTATTTTTTAAAGTTCATACTTCCCCACAGAAAGCGAGAATACCTCACACCAACTTTGATTACCACATTCCCTAACAGATGGCTACATGGACTAACACATTTCTGCTATTTAGTCATGGACATGGAGAAGAAAGTGTTATCTAGATCATGCAGATAACACTTTCTGATCTTACCAACCACTACAAACACCCAAGCCCGAGGCGGGAATCGAACCCGCGAACTGCGGAACTGAAGACCACAGCGCTAGACATTCAGCCACAGTTGGCCTCAATTTATTTTGTGTGCTGTTTAAAGATACATTGTATAACAAGGGTAAAAAAAACCCTACACATATGAAATATGTAGTTTTCCTTGAATTAACTATATATAAAAATCGATTTTTCACCAACAAGGTTTTAAAATTATTGATCCTTTCGTACCTATTTTGACAAGTAATTAAACTGACAAAGAAGTTGAGTCATTATTAGATTATTATTGTGATACACTATGGATTCAATCCAAAAGAGATATTTATATCTTACTTAATCTACACAAGGTATAACTTTGAATTTCAAAATATAAATCATTCGTTATTTTTTGTAGCACAAGGAGAAGAAGGTAGGAAACAACTAAAGTTCTTTAGTGGTTATCATCTTTACACATTGATGAAATTGTGTGATCCATTGTAACAAAAATACTGTATTTAATTCTGTAAATAAAATTCTTAACTATTATTAATGTTGATTGATTCAATGCACTTTTGTTTAATATTTATTTAAACCTATTATTTACATATATATATTAATAAAAAGAATCAGCTGGCAAAATTGTCATATAAAATTTAGTACAAATAAATTTCTTCTAGTAAGTGTACAATTTACATGAGTACTTCTCTTGTACATTATTCTACCAGTTTTCTTGATCAACACTGACTGTACTTTGTTGTGGCTAGCTCCATTTGTTGTATAATGCCCTGTTTATCTTTCTTGTCAAGATGGTGAAAGAGTTCAATTTGTATTCTTCAGAGCAGTCAATTTATTTCTAATTTTCAGTCCGATTTACAGTTACTGATCTAGTTAGGGTCAAGAAGATGACTGAACATTAACAGCTGACCTGTGACAAATGAAAGTATGAATTAACAAAAATAATAATGTTGCTTTTGTAAGTAAACAGACACTTTTTTAAAAAATCAACACCTAGATTTTGAATTATAACTTAGAAGCAGTCTGTAAGGAAAGCAATAATTTTAATGTATTTGGAAAATACGATAATTAAAATCATCACCGTATTTTCCGATGCATAACATGCACTTCGAATATAAAAAATATGATTGAAAAGTTAAGGGTGTGTTGGATATAAAAATGACGGAACTAAAAAGAAGAAAAAGTTGAATATAAACTAGATTTGCACATTCTCTAAATGCTTTTTATTTAAAGGAAATGACATACTTTTATATTATAAAGTTTTTATTATTGATTTTATATATTTCTTTAATAAATTTCACTCATTTTGCATTTGAAGCCAGCACTGTGTTTGTTTCAATCTACGGGATCAATATTTACTACTGAAAAGAATACTAGATCAACTGTATTTCAACAAAAGTAAATTTACCTTTGATGTTAGCTTCAATATCACAGCTTTAAAGGATTGGAGAAAAAGTATGAACTTGAATGAATTTCAGGAATTAAAAGAACTTTTAATTCCTGAAATTCATTCGAGTTGTGTCGAGTTCAAGTGTGTTTTTACTACCTTCAAATTTTTGCATCCCTCTTTCCCCAAAAATCTAGAAACATTTTTGTGCACACCTGCATTGAATATAACCCATCTTGTTAACTGATGATTTAATTCCTCAATCAATTCCCCACACCCACATATAGTGTTCTCCTAATCGCCTGTTAATTCAGTATATCATTGTTCGAATGTCTGGGATTATCCGCTGAACAAATGATTTCAAAAGACAAGAGCTTAGAACATATACGTATCAGATTTCTTTGTAAAAAGAGATGTGATACCTTAAAATCAAAATATATAGAATATAAGTTTATGTGTGCATTATACACCAGCTTTAAAATATGATTTAATATTTATATAGTATTAGTATAAAATGTGCTAATGTCTTAATGCAATAATAATATTATGCAAAATTAATATTTGTTTCCCTTTTTATTAAATGCATATCACATTTGACTGACACAGTTAAAACCGTTTATTCTTTTTTCCAAAAATGACCATCCTATCTAAAAGAAAAGCTATTAAAAACTAGAATATATAAACTGAATATTCAAAATTAAAAGTTTTGATTACATAACATTTTAATATCTATTTATTAAAAATAAATTGTAGGTATGGCACAATATAAATTTAATCAATAGTACTTCATGTAATGATACCCAATGTAATAATAAAATTCATTTTTTCTTGCAATTTAAATTACTTTTAACATTTACGAAATTTTCCTTAATCTGAAGAATGTTTCAAAACAGATTTTCCAAGAGAAAAATTATACGTGCAATCAAATACACATTGGTACATAACACTGACCATATCTGTTTTTTGATACCACAGTTGCTTTCAATGAATTTCAGTAAATAATGAGTTTTGGTGCAAACACAACAATCTTATAATCCCTTTTATTCAAACTGCCAATCATATGTTTCTAATCTCCAAAAATTCTGATTTATTCTGATTTATTGCTATGCACTGTAAAACCAAACCTGTTCCAATTACCAGAAGCATTCAAATGCTATGATCATATTAGCTATATAGCCACGAAATGGAATTTATATTGAAATGTGAACAATCATTAGATCTTGCTTCTTTACTTTTTCAAACATTTGTGCATATACAAAATTAATAAATAAAATGTCTACCCTTTTTACAAGTACATATTTTATCGTAACAATGTATGGTTAATTATTTTATATAAAAACATTAAGAAATTCCTAAATGATACAATAATGTATCCAGAAAGCTTAAACAAGCAACAGTATGAAGATTTATATAGCTTGTCATAAAATTAAAGTCTATTATATAAAAATCTCAAAAAATAGCTTTAGTAGAAACTATGTTTAACAAAATAAATTTATATAAATAGTAAACTTAAATATGTGTTTATTTTTGCACAAGGAAGAAATAGTATAGGTAATCATTTACTTAAATTCATACCTGTTATGGGTCATATGCGATCGTACTAAGTGTCCTTCTGCTAATGCAGACAGAAGCGAAAGCTCTCCAGCAAGAACTGTGGCACAGACTATTCTTGCAAGTTTTGCTGCGTTATTTCCTGGGCTTTCGTCACAGGGTCCTTTTACACCCATCATCTACATGGAAGAAAATAAATACCACATTAAAACATTTAATGTGTATGTAATATTCACCACTTCTTTTACAGGCATCGCAGTCAATTTTTAGAAAATTTTAGGGAAGAATTTTAGGAATTTAATAAAGAATTTAGGAAAATTTTAGGAATTTGTTTTTTCTTTCATAATGACGATTTTTTCAAAATATATTTGTATTGATACACAAAAACAACTATTGCGCAGAATAAAATGCATTCCTCTCACGTATTAGCAATCTGAATTAAGTACAGCAATTTTAAAATCTAGAAACGTTATTTTCTGAAATTAACAAAGCTTTTATTAAACGTTATCGTAAAAAGTAAAACTTTTTTAAAATTATAAACACACACAAAAAAAAACAAACAAACAAACAAAAGGTGCAAAAACTTATTTTACCAGCTTACAGAAATCATATTTTCTGTTTATACTACATAATAAATGGGTTTAGAATGCACAAAATAAAAATGCAAGTTTCAAATCAAACTCTATTTTTATACATTATATCTCAGCCTTTTTTAAACCTTTTTATCTTTCTCTCTTTCTACAAGCGATAACCTATTTTCAATTAATTTTAGTCCATCTGACCCAGTGAAATTAATTTCTGAGCAATACTCAAAAATTTCAACAGAATTGTTTGCTAAATAAGGCCTTCTGGATCCCTCTTCAACTAAAGCCAAAGCACTCTCCTTATCTTTTCTCAAAGTATGCATTTCTACATCATTTTGTTGTATCTTCGTATCAAGAGCCTTAATTCAAACCATTCAAAAACATCGAAGCTACGTGACAGGTACTTTGCATAAATTCGTTTTCACCTCTAGACATCGAAAGAGCGTGCATGCGCAGAACCACATAAACGAATACATAACCGTCATTTTAACGCACCAAAGTTGAAAGAATGTAAAACGTCAATTACGCATGCGCGCACTTCCACTGGACATAGGATCCTTTGTTTTCAATCGTTCCAATTGTTTTCAACATATGCAGAAAACGAGAGATGCCGCTATTTTCATTATGACGTATAACTTAAGAAAAACACGTTTTTTAATATAAAATCGAGCGTTTGTTCAAAAATTTTAGGATGATAAATAAATTTTAGCTATAATTTTAGGAATTTTAGGAACGGCTCAAAACTTAAGGAATTTTAGAAAAATGCGATCCCTGCTTTTACCAAAATGGTGCAAATTGTGACTAATGCTCGTTACAACATAATTTTTATAACCTATGCAATCTGACCACAAAGCAATATATTAAGTCATTTTTGATATTAATTTAGTACTTTTATGATACAAAGTCTTGAACTGCAGCATTATATTATTGATTCATGGAAGAAATGAAATTTGTTATATAAATTTAGTACTGAACTCTCAAAACTTATTTTAATATTTTCTAATTTCAAATTTTTCATATTAACAGAGATTGTCCTTCATTTTTTTCTTTCAACATTTTATACATATATGTAATTAAACGTAAATATGTAATAACAAATTTATAATAATAAAGTAACAAGTAATTTTTCACCAACATGAATGAATGAAGCTTGTTTTATATTAAAATCTTTACTTAAATTCATACACAATTAGTTAATAAAAACATTCAATTTCAGTAGAAATGGTTTTGTTAGTTTTAGAAGAAAACCAATTAAAAAAGCTGAAATAGTGCAATTTAAACAATAAAATTTCACACAGCACAGCTTTAAGCTAGATTAAAATCAACCTTCCGTTAAAATTCTATTGTCTTTATATTCAAAGCATAGATTTTAATTTCTTTTGTTTGTTTTCCAGAAATTCTTTGATCTTATTACAAAGATATGTTTGTTGAGAGAAATATATCTTAGTGCAAATTGATAAGGATACTTCTGCATAAGTAATAAAATGTCTGACTTCACATTGTAAGGGGTTTGCGTGTGTGTTGATTTTTTTACTGTATAATCATTTACCTCTAAACAGGAAGACTGAGCTGGAAGAAAGGTGCCCCCACCAACAGTTCCAACTTCTATTGAGGGCATTGTACAGCTGATATAAAGGTCTTTTTCATCTGGACCAGTAACTTCTAACTGAGTTATGCAATTGGAACTTGTCACATTTTGAGCTGGATCCTAAAATAATAGACTTATTTTAAAATGTTTTTTTTTTTTTATTTAATATAAAATGCTAATATATATTTGAATTGCAAAAATTCTATAGCATTTGTAAACCAGTCTGGTATAATATATTATTCAAATTGTTTTACTAAAAGTTCTCTGAAATATGCTATTGGCTGAATATAAAATCACCAAATAAAATGATACAGATTAAAAGTAATAAAGATCCCAACTCAAATAATTATGTTAGAAATATACTGTTGATATGCCACTGTGTTTCATCTGGAACATATTTGTAGCATGTGCAGCAGTCACTAACCCTCTGATTGTTCATTAGAAAACCTTTTTTATGTTGGCACTCCAAAACTTGCATATATTTGTGACAAAAAAATGCTACATATTTAAATTCCCAAAGATATTTTTTTTACTATTGGATGTAATCATATAGACATAACTAGGAATTTAATCAGCTTTTTATTGCAATGCAAAGGGAAAAGTATATATAGTGATTAAAACATGCAATAGTTATGCAAATTATGTTAAAAATCAAGACTAGCATATAACTGTAAAACATTTTAAATGGTTAGCGAGTTTGTCTTCAGATTCATTATTTTTAAAGGAACCTAATAAATTAAAATAATTATCATTATCATTGCCACTATCTTCAAAATCAATAAATTGTTTTCAGAATTTGATATTTCATCAGCAACAAACATTTCATCATTTGCTAAACATTTCCTGCACAAGTCAAAATACAGAATAAAATGCCTCACTGGTAATTAAACATTGAAATAGTGGGATATGCTTTTAAACAGAGATAAAAATCATGGGTGCGAGTTTTCTGTCATAGGATGGGAATCTGTCTTTTGATAATATCCAAGGACAGAAGTGGACAGAAAGTTTTTCCTTCACTTTCTGTTAAAATGTGCTAAATTCTGGTCAAAAATCATTCAAATTGCAAAACCATCCACCATTAAATGCATAATTTGCATAAATATTATGCTATTATATTATATTGCTAAAATTTTACAATTTAATGTAAAAAAAATTGAATACATTACAATCTTTTTAGAACAGCCAAGTCATATTGCATAATGTCATGCAATATTAACTCTTTCGATCCCAAGCCCCAAAATTTTCTACTACCTCAGGATCCTGAGCAAACGGCCCAAATTTCCTCCCCTTTCACTACCTATTGTTCATTTCCTGTCTTGCTCTTCCCTGATTACCTTGTCTTCACGGTCATCGAAGTCTGGCGGACCCCCTCCTGCTATGAATGGGGACCTTCGCGATGGGGGTTATCCTAACAGCTACCCTCAAGGCAGGGGGGGGGGCATTAAAAGAATCCGCCGTCAAAGATGTTCTATTCACCAGTAAGTGTTGAAATGTGTTCTGTGGCTTGAGCTGTTGCTTTAGAACACAGGATATAGCACTGAATTTCCTTCGTTAGAATTGATAGCTGTAAGAACTGCTCCGCTCATCTTCGTAATTTCGTTTTAACGACATGTCCAGGGTGACATCCATTATCAGATGCACATGTTTCTGATTATGGCTGCTTGTGATCCTGGTGAAAGAGTGAAAATGAGGGTTTCCCCCTTCGTTTCAACCCGTTGAATTTGCCTAGGGAGATTTCTCAATGGCTATCGTTTTGAGGGTAGCAGTGGCAAAATAAAAACCATATGATCTCGTAAACATACACACACCCTGATTAGAAAAGTATTTTCTTCGCTGGACACCGTACGTCTGCATAAGTTTTATTATTATTACATCAATTTATATCATTCCAAGCTTACTTGCAAAAATGTCAACTAAAACGGTAACTTAAGATAAAATAATTTATAGTTATGATTATTTATAGTCCTAATAATGCTCAAGTGAATACAGAAATCACGTATGTTGACATTTTATTGTTTTGTGTGTTTGGTGTTTTATTGTACTGCATCTTTAAGGTTTTATTGAATTGCATAAATAATGTATGACAATTTAATTTATCCCGCATAATTCATACGTTAGAATTGAAATAAATGTAAACATAATCAAAGCGATTAGTGATTAAATTATGTGATTATATTGGATAGTATTCAATATTGGATGTATCGAACAAGTGCAACTGAACCTTCGAATTCGATATATGCGGGTTTGAATGTAGAGAACCAAATATCGCATGCAAAATGAGCAGTTTGCATACGATTGGAGAATGGCACGTGCCCTACTCACAGGCGATAAATGTCTCTCAATGAAAGCTTTATATTCGAAGTTTGCATAGCAAACGGAAATTTTTCTGGGAAAAAAATAATCTGGTCGACCGATTAACTCTTATTACCTTACAAATACCCAAACAAAAACAAAAAGAAAATTTCAATCCAATGAATGAGAAATAATACCAGCATTTAAAAATACATAGCAAAATATCAAGCAGATAAGCTCAGAACACCACATTCATAGAACAAAAATACGGAATACAACTGGGAAACTAACAATAACTCCTCTTTATTGAGAGTCCTTTTCGAACACTTACAATAGAGCAGTGAAGGATTAACTCAGTAGGGGTGCGAGACAGGTTGCGAAGAAAGGGGAAAGCAAACCAGAGCAGGCCGTCAGGGCCGGAACAGGATTTTGAGGTGTGAGCCGGTTACGGCCGGAACGGGACTCAAAGAGTTAAGAAGTCTACATATACAATCAATTTAAATTTCATTAAATAACAAAAGCATGAAAGCTTACCTGCCCAGTAGCTAGATAAATGGCAGTCACAATATTAGCTGCTTGAGCATTGAACCCACCAATACTTCCTGCCATTGCAGAACCAATGTAGTTCTTGGCAACATTTAGTTTGACTAATGTTGAGACATCAGTTTTTAAAACCTAACAGAGAGATTTTCTTTAAAGTACAGAATTGTTTATATTTCAACAATATATTTTTAAAAAATAAAATAAAATTATTATTAATTTGTTCTGAAATTTTATTTATTAATAATAATAATAATAATTATTAATTATTTATTATTTTATAATTATTAATAACATTTATTAAGAATAAAAATATTAATTATATTAACAATAATTAAAATCAAAAATTAAAATAATAATAATTAAATAATATATTTTAATAACATAATAACACAGTACAGAACTTCTAAAATATTTTAATACTACAAATCAAAACCATTTAGAAGACAAGTTTCACTTATTTACTCTTTATCATATTCATATCTAAGCATTCGGGATTACCTCTTTAACTACTTTAGCTGGTATTTTTGCACCACACACAACTTCTTTTCCACGACCTTGGATCCTATTAAATGGAGAAAAAATTCCTTGTATGATTTTTAATATCTAATAGATATTATTTATATTATTAGATTATATCAAATTATATTATTATTAAATTATATTTCCCCAATTACAAATTTTGGAAAAATATTTATTTTACATGAAAGTACTATTTAAATATGAATTTAAAAAGATTTTAGAACGAAAAAAATAGGGCAATGTATTCAGGAGCTAAGACACTGACTGCAAATCTAGATAAAAGGAAATTTTCTTTTAAAACTATAGTACATTTAAAACTAAACAGAAAACAGTCATTTCAACAGCAACTTGTCTATATAGTTTTTATTTCCAAAGAACACTTCCATTTCTTGAACATACAAGACAAGGGGATAAAAGATGCTTTACGGGAAAATCTCTCCAAGGAGTTATCTCCCATAATGATAAATTTTCTGAAGTAGAATTACTCAACAGTTTTCTTTTTTCAAGTCTATTAGTTCCAGAAGAGCCGAGGTTTACATGTTAGTATGATCTTGAAAGATTATATCTAATGCTGCATAAATTTCATTTATGTTTCACCTATTAATAATAGCAACAATACTCTCAAACCTGTTTTTATGCGGTATATGAAAATTTCAATCAAATTAGTACGTAACTGACGAAGTTATAAAAAAAAATGAGAAGTTTGATCGACCATTTAGTCTTTTTCTATTTTTGATATATGTTTCATCACATCTCATATGTATTCAATTCTATAATCCCATAATTGAATTGAACACACAAAAATTTCTATTTATACGTATAGTGAATAGCATATTGCGATGAAATTCTTGCTTAGCAAAGCAAAAATACATTGATCTCAAATTGAAGGATATTTGCGTCGTGTTAGTTCGGGTTTTAATGTATCGGATTGCGTGTCCCGT
>Ga0068630_1000031_pt1 | contig 29131 bp, 28 predicted proteins | sample InSIn4gowninarea_FD_77433 | JGI IMG/M metagenome (GOLD analysis project Ga0068630, IMG submission 77433) | Clean room microbial communities from NASA Spacecraft Assembly Facility at Jet Propulsion Laboratory, Pasadena, California, USA -... ... | reverse complement strand
TTTATAAAAAGAGGCTGTCTTAAAACTAATGAGATAGCCTCTTTTCATTCTAGTATCATCGATAACAGGGAGAATATTTTTACAGAGCTAATTATAGATTGGTGCCTTACGCCAACTTCTCCGCCTTCCCTGATGAATAGTGTTTTGTACGTACAAGAGTGCGACGCAACAATGTTAGATAAGGTTCTATCGCTGGTAACAAAAGAAATTTACATTACAATCCAAAAGGCAACACACTGGCTTGCTATACCCAATGCTAATCCATAATACACATCTGAAGGATAATGGTCTGATACAATAAACCTTGCGGTGCAAACAACACCGGCAATAATTGTAGCAATCGACAATGGAACACCAATAGCCTCTGTACCGGAAAGGCCAAGCAAGATCATGAAGGCTAAAGCACCGCCGACACCTATTGCGTGCATACTTATTTTAAAATAACTATTGAAAGAAAGGGCTGCAGAGGCGGATATAAACAGCCCAAGCAGGAAAAACACTAAGGGTGGCGGACTACCTAATTGATTGCGGCTAACCCACCATGCCCAGAAAAAGTAAATGATGGACGCTACATATGGTATGATCCTTTCTTTTTGAGTGCGAAGAAATATTGACTCGGCAAAATCTAAACGCCATAAAAGAAATACTGTAATGGCAGGGAAGCCGGCGGTTATAATAAATATTGAAAGAAGTTTTAGCAACTTCTGACTTTCGTCGAAAGCGGCAAAAGAATAAGGGTATTTAAATATTAAATAAGCTGCAACATAAGTTGGAATAAACAACGGATGAAAAATATAAGAAACAACCTTAGCCAAAAAAGTAATTGGTTTAGGCTGAGGTAATGTTGCATACGCAGGCCTGTTTAACGAGGGATTGTTCATCATCATAAACGCAAACTTAGTGCAAACGGGTTAAAGCTCTTTTCTTAAGCGGGCAACGGGTAAGTTAAGTTGCTCCCTGTATTTTGCAACAGTTCTGCGTGCTATATTGTAACCTTTCTCCTGAAGCATGTCGGTTAGCTGCTCATCGCTTAAAGGCTTGCGTTTGTCTTCGGCCTCAATCATATTGCTTAAAATTTTCTTTACCTCACGGGTACTTACCTCTTCACCGGTATCTGTACTTAGCGATTCACTAAAGAAGAATTTTAGACGATAAGTTCCAAATTCTGTCTGAACAAATTTACTATTGGCAACACGACTTACTGTACTAATATCAAGGCCGGTCATTTCAGCAATGTCTTTAAGTATCATTGGCTTTAGCGTAGTTTCATCACCGGTCAGAAAAAACTCCTGCTGGTAATTCATAATGCTTTGCATGGTACCAATAAGTGTTTGCTGGCGCTGCTTAATCATATCTATAAACCACTTGGCAGAGTCTATCTTTTGCTTAATAAACAGCACGGCTTCCTTCTGGCGCTTATCTTTTTTGGTGCCCTTTTCATAGTCCTTCAACATATCCCTGTAACCTTCGCTTATACGTAGGTCAGGTGCATTTTTGCTGTTAAGGGTAAGCTCAAGCTTGCCGGCATTATTGTAAATAAAAAAGTCTGGAACAACGTAGCTTTCGGCTTTATTTACTTCACCAATATTACCACCCGGTTTGGGATTCAGCTTTACTATCTGGTTAATTACGTCTTTAAGTTGCTGATCGGTTAAACCAACTCCCCGTTGAATTTTTTCGTAATGTTTTTTAGTAAACTCATCAAAGTACTTTTCCAGTACCTGCATTGCTATTTCAACTTCCTTACCTTCTTTTAGCTTCCGTTGCAGTTGTAAAAGCAAACATTCTTTAAGGTCTCTTGCACATATTCCAGGTGGGTCGAACTGCTGTATATTTTTAACCAGCCTTTCAATTTCGGCTTCGGTTGCCAGTATGTTTTGTCTAAAAGCCAGGTCATCTGCAATAGACGAAAGTTCACGGCGCAGATAGCCGTCGTCGTCTATGCTTCCAACTATTTGTTCAGCTATTTTATGAGTTCGCTCATCCAGCTCCATCATACCTAACTGGTCAAGCAACATCTCATGAAAAGATGTTTCTACTTTAATAGGGATTACTTTGCCTTCATCCATTTCAGGATAATTGTCGTCCCTCAATTTATAATCTCCTACTTCATCATCTCCTTCTGATACATAATCGCTTAAATCAATATTATCATAGTCATCCTTGCTACCATCTGCTTCGTAGTCGTCATCTCCGCTTTCAAATTCATCTTTCATGTCTGCCTCGTACTCATCATGCCCATCTTCACTTACTTCAAGCGCAGGATTTTCTTCAAGCTCCTCCTTAATTCTCTCTTCAAGATTAGCAGTAGGAACCTGCAGCAACTTCATTAACTGGATTTGCTGGGGGGATAATTTTTGTAATAGCTTTTGCTGTAATGATTGGCTTAATGACATCTTCTGTAACTCCTCATCTCTTGCTAAAACCCGAAGATAAAATGAACATGCTCAATGTTCTTCTTACCACGCGTTTTTTTAACATTAGGATTTATCGTTTGTTTGCTCTTTTACTTAACGCTCTTTTATGCTGCCTGTTGTTTAAAATACCATTGTAATAATTTATTTAACCGGCATTCGTTCTTCACTCATCATCGTTGTGTCACTCACTTGTACCACAAAATAAGGTTGAACTGCTTTAACAAATCTTATTACATTATGTAATAACAGAGCTCAATTATTTGGCTGTAAATTTACTTATAAAACAGCGGAAGATGAGAGGTTGTATAATTTGTTTGTTTACTATTTTATCTGTAATGGCATTTACTAATGCACAAGCACAAACTTATAAAACCTACAAAGCTTCGTCGCTATTTTGTAAACCTGATACTACCCTAAATTCATCTTTGAAATTGCACCAACCGGCCCTTGTTTCCAGCACTATCTCCTTTAACAATACTGTAAAAACCTTGCCACCAGACTATTATATTAGTACCATTGGCTTCTTCTGCAAAAAGGAATTACAGTTTGAAAAAACAACCAAAATACCGTTACGTTTCAGGCTAGGCTCGTTGGAATACTGCAATCAATTAGAAGGAAAAAACAGGCGGTAAGTACAATCAAGACTAAACAGTATTGTTAGTAGCACTGGGTTTCATCAAGCTTATAAGAATAATTCTTCATTCTTAACTGCACAATCAAGGAAGATATCATTGTAAGACATCCTATGCAGATAATAGCTGTTGTTATACCAAACGAATCGCTCAATACCCCGGCCAAAAATGCACCAACGGCATAACCTCCATCTCTCCAAAATCTAAACACTCCAATACTTTCAGCACGCTGCTGGGGATGAGTATTATCGGCAATTGCAATGGCGAACGTTGGGTACACAATTGCTTTACTTATACCCAGTATTATTGACAGTATAATAAAATGACTAAACGTGATTGCCTGCGATAATATTAGCAAGATGATAGCCTGCAACGCCATCCCTACAACAAGCAACATCTTTCGGGAAACATGATTAGAAATCTTTCCGGTAAATAATTGTCCTATGCCCCATACTGCCGGATATATAGCAGTTATTGCTCCAATCTCTGAAATACTAAACCCTTTTAGAGACAACAAAAGAGGATACAAACCCCAGATCATTCCATCGTTTAAATTGTTGGTTAAACCTGCCTGGCTAACAGAACTTAGATTTCTATCATAAAAACTTGTTCCCCAAAAAATATTTTTAAGCACCTTGTTTCTTGTATGCACTTCGGATGCGGCTTCCATGTGGCTTCGTGTATCTTTAATAAAAAAGATACTTATAACTAAACCAATTACTGAAAACACAACGCCTGTAAAAAAAGGATAAGGTCTTAACCCATATACAGATGCAAGGTAAGCAACCAAAAAAGTAACAAGGCCAACAGCAAGGTATCCTGCAAACTCGTTTAACCCAACAGCAACGCCTCTACCCTTTTCTCCTACAAGGTCTATCTTCATTACTAATGTACTAGACCATGCAAGTCCCTGGTTTAGTCCTAATAGTATGTTAGCACAAATTATCCAGTTCCAATTTTCAGCATACATTAGAATCCATGGAATAGGCAGCGCTACCATAAAGCCCGCTATAAGTAAACGATGCCGGCCAAACTTATTAGAAAGAGTTCCTGTAAAATAATTGGTAATAGCTTTTGTTATACCAAATGCCATTATAAAAGAAAACATCGCAGTTTTAGAAGCTATATGAAATTCTCTTTCTGCAAGCCTGGGCAGAAGTGAACGCTCCATGCCAATCATACCACCTACAAAAGCAGTTAGTATAACAAGCATAATAAATTGCGATAAGTTACTTCGAATGCCTAATTGTACTGTTCCGTCTTTCAACTGCATAGTTTAAGAAAATAAAAAAGCCTGTAACTTTTTTGCTACAGGCTTAGAAAATTTATTAATTATCTAAGCAGAAATCTGCTGCTTTGATAATGCCTTCTTTATTGCCGCGACCATCTTATCACCCTTATCTTTTATCTGCTCCTCAGTCCAGGAAAGGCTGATAGCAGTAGAAATGCAACGACTCATAACGGCATCGCTTGAAGGAAACGAAGCAGTTGCGTACTCCTGTAACTTTTGAGTTATTTCCTTGCTCTGATTATTTAAAAAAGTTGCATTCTTTAAGTGATCCCATTTACTGATGTAATGCCAGTTGTTATTATACCAGTAAAAGTTTCCTGCTAAAATTCCTTGCGCTTTCATTTCTTCAACAAAGGCTTTGGTAATTTCTTCAGTTGGTAAAAACCAGCTAAGAAATGTACAACTATCACCTTCCGGATCTGGTATTACACGGAAAGACACTTCAGGTATTTGTGCAAGCATTTCTTTAAGCACCGAATGATTTTTCTTTTGGATTGCAAGAAAAGTATCAAGCTTACGAATTTGAGCTAAGCCTACTGCAGCATGCAGTTCGCTTATTCTATAATTATAACCTACAAACGGATGAAGGTCTGCCCCTCTATCGACACCTAAATGATCGTGGCCATGATCTGTATAACCATCACATTTAGTATAAACATCTTTATCATTCGTCATTACAACACCACCTTCACCGCATGTAATAGTCTTTACAAAGTCGAAACTAAAAGTGCCGGCATCACCAATGGTTCCGACCTTTTTGCCTTTATAAGTGGCACCTATACTTTGGCAAGCATCTTCCAACAGAACAAGGTCGTGCTCATCACATATTTGTTTTAATGCATCCAGGTCTGCCATGCTACCACACATGTGTACAGGCATTATACATTTTGTTTTTGGAGTAATAGCTGCACGTACTGCTTCAGGATCTAATGTAAGTGTTTCATTTACATCAACAAGAACAGGGATAGCACCTACGCTAATAACAGCTTCAAAACTTGCAACGAAAGTAAATGTGGGCATGATAACCTCATCTCCTGAGCCTATACCTAAAGCAGCCATAGCAGTTGTAAGTGCAGAAGTACCGCTACTGGTAAGTTGAGCATAAGAACTGCCAAAGGTTGAACAAATAGCTTCTTCAAGTTCCTTTGCCTTCCACATTCCTTTACGTGGACCATCAAAACCGTAACGCATTAGAATTCCTGTCTCCAAAACGTCGTTTACTTCTTTGCGTTCTTCATCTCCCCAAAATTCAAAACCTGGCATATAGTAAGTTTAAAAAAGTTATAGTTTCATTTAAAAATATCAAAGTTAGCAAGTGAAAGCATTTAAGCGGTCGCTTTATTTTAACTGTACCCAATCACTCACATTATTGTTTTTATCGAGTGCAGCTATAAGAATTCTATCAGTTGTTTTAGATGTATAGTCTGAGGCATTTACATCAATGTATTTGTCTGCAACAATTATCTCAATCAATCTTCCGTTTTTTGCAGATAGTTCTTTATTAAGAGGCACACTGTATATAGTAAATCCTTTTATAGGCTCTGCCCCGCGGTACATAACTCTTATTAGCTTAGAGTTTTCAATTGGCTCTATTAAAGGTGCTAACGGAGGTACACTATCTATCCATTTCATTGGGGGTACAATAGCAGGATATTTATAATAATTATTGCGCAGTGTATCGTTCCAGCCCAAAGGATTGCTACTAAAAGTTTTACTACTGAAGTAAACACTTCCCTGTACATTCTCATTATTTCGCAAGGCCTTAATCTGGTTAGGAATTTCTCTTGGGTTTTTCCAGCCTAAGCTTTTTGGTTCACCACTTCTATAAATGCCATGACCAATAAACAATTGCTTACCGTAAGTATTCTTCGACCACCAATCTAACAATGTATTATAGTCGCACAACTTATGGCCTATTTCCCAGTACAATTGCGGCACCACGTAGTCTATCCATCCAAGCTTCATCCATAGTAATATATCAGCATAAAGATCATCGTAGTTAGTAACTCCTGCTCTTGTATCGCTACCCATTGGGTCTTTACTTTTATTGCGCCATACGCCAAAAGGTGAAATTCCAAACTTAACTCTCGGATTAACCGTTTTAATAGTTTGACTGATCATTTTTATGATGGTATCAACATTACTCCTTCTCCAATCTTCCCTATCCATACCATTACCATATATGGCATAACTGGCCTGGTCAGGAAAGTCTTTGCCAGGGATTTTATAAGGATAAAAATAATCGTCGAAGTGAATGGCATCAAGGTCATATCTTTCAACAAGGTCTCTTATAACACGTGTTACATGTTCACGTGCTTCAGGTCTTCCCGGATCGAAAATTTTAAGGTTGCCATAAGTAACAAACCAGTTAGGAAATAATCGTGTAACATGACTTGGTGTTATTGACGATTTTGCAACGTTAAAAACAGCCCTGTAAGGGTTAAGCCATGCATGAAACTCCATCCCTCGTTTGTGTGTTTCTTCAATCATAAATTGAAGGGGATCGTAATAGGGAGTTGGAGGCATACCCTGAACTCCCATTAAATACTCGCTCCACGGCTCGTACTGGGATGGAAAGAAGGCATCTGCAACTGGACGAATTTGCATAACGATAGCATTCATTCCATTTCGTTTATGCAGGTCTAGTATTTTTATAAATTCTGCTTTTTGCTGGTCAGATGATAAGCCACGTTTGCTTGGCCAGTCTATATTTTCCACTGTGGCAATCCATACAGCTCTAAACTCGTATTGAGGATCTTTTTGAGCGTAAGAAAAAATGCTTGCGCAAGTTGCTACTATCAAAAAAATAATAACCTTCGTTTTACCTGTTTCGTTATGCTTCATTATGCTGCTGTTATACTTCAATCTCTATCTCTTAATTTGTCTAATAGTCTATTAAAAGTTTCTGCCTCTTCTGTTGTTAAGTTCGAAAATATTGAGTCTAATTCGTCATTACATTCATTCATTCGTAAAAGCAGTTCTTTTCCTTTATCTGAAAGAGTTACATCTACCAAACGTCTATCGTAATGGCACGGCTTCTTATCTACCATTCCCTTTAAAACCAATCGTTCTACTATTCGGCTTGTGTCACTCATTCGATCAAGCATTCTTTCTCTTATTTGCAAGGTAGACAGCGCAGAAGGGCTTCTTTCTAAAATTCGCAGTATGTTATATTGCTGTACCGTTATATCTTCCTTTTCCATCACTTTCCTTATTTTCTCCAGCATCCAATTGTAAGAAAATAAGAAGTTTACCGTTAGCTTATGATACTCATTTCTAAACTCCGTTTGCTTTAATTCTTTTTCAATTTGCATTAAAGAAATTTATGCAAAAATATGTGTCTTGGCGGTTAAAGCAGTATAGCTTTTTTTAATGTTAAAAACCAGAACTAATTCTGGCGATAAATAAAAAAGAATTTCAATAAAATTGAAAGGAAATAGTTTTTGGACATTGAAAAATTAAAGTTACATTTGAATTAGTTGTTTAACTAACTATATGCGAGACAACCAATTTAAGAAAGGCGAATTATACAGTTTTATTACCGGAAAGGCGTCAACCGCTTTAGCACGTCGATTACAGAAAAATTTTAAACAGGCAGGCCTGGAAATCACCATTGAACAATGGAGCGTTCTTTACCATTTGTGGAAAGAAGACGGGCTAAGCCAGCAAGAGCTTTGTAACCGCAGCTTTCGCGATAAACCAAGCATTACAAGGCTGGTTGATAATCTTGAAAAGCTAAGACTGGTTAAAAGAGTTCCATCAAAAGAAGATCGAAGAATTAATCTTATAAAACTTACAGATGCCGCAATGGAACTCGAGGAAAGCACCATGAGCATTGCTAACCAAACTTTAAACGAAGCTTTGGAAGGTGTAAGTAAAGATAATATTGAAATGGCAAAAATGGTTTTGCAGCAGGTTTATGACAACCTTGCCACGTAACAACAAACCTAAAACTTTAAACAATAAAACATGAGCACTCAAACTCAAACCACCCAATCGGTAAAAGGTGCGCAATGGCTTATAAAAGAAACCTCACCTTTTGAAACTTTTATACCCGAAGATTATAATGAAGAGCAGCAGATGGTTAAAGACATGTGCGCTTCGTTTTTAGATGCAGAAGTATTACCTGTAGTTGATAGGATAGATAAAATGGAACAGGGATTAATGCCTTCACTATTAGTTAAAGCCGGTGAACAGGGATTGCTTGGTGTATCGATGCCCGAAGAACTTGGAGGTTTAGGTAAAGACTTTGTAACATCTACCCTGGTAAATGAAGGCCTTGGCGGAGGTTTTTCATTTTCGGTTGCAGTATCTGCGCATACCGGCATAGGCACATTGCCCATATTATATTTTGGTACCGAAGAACAAAAGCAAAAGTATGTTCCTAAGCTTGCTAGTGGCGAATGGAAAGGATCTTATGGATTAACTGAGCCAAATAGCGGAAGCGATGCACTGAGTGCTAAAACAACCGCACGTCTTTCAGAAGATGGTAAATACTACTTGTTAAACGGACAGAAATGCTGGATAACTAATGGTGGCTTTGCGGATGTGTATACAGTGTTTGCAAAAATTGATGGAGATAAATTTACAGGCTTTATAGTTGAGCGAGGCTTTGAAGGTTTTACACAAGGACAGGAAGAACATAAGATGGGTATTAAAGGTTCTTCAACTGTTCAATTGTACTTCCAGGATTGTAAGGTGCCGGTGGAAAATGTTTTAGGCGAAATTGGTAAAGGACATGTTATAGCTTTCAACATATTAAATATTGGTCGGTTAAAGCTTGCTGCTGCTGCATTAGGTGGAGCTAAGCGTGCCCTAAACACTTCTATAGATTACGCTAAAACAAGAGAGCAATTTAAGCAACCTATTAGCAATTTTGGGGCTATACAACATAAGATAGCTGAAATGGCTATAAGAACATGGGTTTGTGAGTCAGCTATATACCGCACAGCAAAGTGGATTGATGATAAGGAAACTGAAATGGTAAATAGCGGCAAACCTTTTAATGAAGCTTTACTAGCCGCAGCAGAAGAGTTTGCAATTGAGTGTGCAATGCTTAAGGTGTATGGCAGCGAAATATTAGATTTTGTTGTAGATGAAGGCGTGCAAATACACGGAGGCAATGGTTATAGCGATGAGTACATTATTTCAAAGGCCTATCGCGATAGCCGCATAAATAGAATTTATGAGGGAACAAACGAGATAAACAGGTTGCTGATAGTTGATATGGTATTAAAACGTGCCATGAAGGGCAGACTGGATTTAATGGGACCAGCAATGAGCGTTCAGAAAGAACTAATGAGCATACCTGATTTTGGCAACGAAGATGAAGGAACTTTTGCTAAGGAATTAAAATTAATTGCAAGCTTTAAAAAAGCAATCTTAATGGTTGCCGGTGCAGCAGTACAAAAGTTAATGATGAAGATTGAAGGCGAGCAGGAAATACTGATGAATATAGCCGACATGGCGATAGAAACTTTTAATGCAGAAACTGCTTTATTGCGCGTAATAAAACTTGCTGAGCAAAAAGGCGAACAAGCAATTGCATATGAAACAGACATTGTAAGAACTTATATTACAGATGCTGCTGATAGAATAAATAAGCACGGTAAAGATGCAATAAATGCATTTGCCGAAGGCGACGAACAACGAATGATGTTATTAGGCCTAAAGCGATTTACAAAAGCAGAACCTTTTAACGTAAAAGATGCAAGAAGAAGGATAGCTGCGAAGCTACTTGCCGATGGAAAGTATCCTTTATAGATTGTTTTAAATATAAAAATGTCCTGCACAAAAGGCAGGACATTTTTATTTTACCATGTTTGGATAGGAAATACTACTTTAATAGATTATAAATACCTGATGCGACTCATTCTTATACTTTTATCACTTTCTTCATTAAAAGGCTTTGCAAGAAACTTTCCTGACCCTTATGTTTTAGCAAGGTCATCGGGCAAGCTCGCTATGCTTGGCTACGGTTTAGGAGAAGACCGGTTGGGTGGAGCAAAGATGGGTTATATAGATACCGGCATTGCATTAAGAATTATTGATAGCACTAAAGACCAGTATCTCATCAAGCTATCTAAAAACCATACAGCCTATATAAACAAGGAAGATATTGTAAAAGATACTGCAACACGGGTAAAGCCTTTTTATTTAACCAATTCATGGAGTGTAAAGGGAGATGATATATATGATTATGTTAGCCTTAATGTAGATGATAAATTGCCTTATAAGAGTTGGATGGAAATTGATCCTTCTAAGATTATGGTAGAGGTGTATGGAGTACAAAGCAATACAAATTGGATAACACAATTAAGAAGCGCAAAAGAAGTTAAGAACGTTTATTTTGTACAAACTGAAGACGATGTTGTGAGGGTTACAATAGAACTTAAGCACCAGCAACATTGGGGCTACTCTATTTACTACCATGGCAAAAATTTAACTATAAGAATACGAAGACAACCGAGGCTGAAAATAAAGGACCTTAAAATAGCTATTGATGCAGGCCATGGTGGAAGTAACACCGGTGCGACGGGTATTACAAGCAAAGTTTTAGAGAAAAACTATACAATTAGATTTGCCACCGAGCTTGAGAAGATTTTAAAAGATAAGGGAACTAACGTTATTATGACCCGCACTGTTGATACCACCATTAATAATATTGACAGAGTTCTATCTCTTCAAAAAGAAATGCCTAATGTGCTCATTAGTATTCATCTTAACTCATCTGGTAATGATACTGTAAAAGGCGTTAGCACTTATTATAAACATATTGGCTTTAGACCTTTAACCACTCACATATTGCACAGAATGCTGCAATTACAATTAAATGAGTTTGGCAACGTCGGCAACTTCAATTTTACCCCAAATGCACCTACCGATTTTCCAAGTTCGTTGGTTGAAGTTGCTTTTCTTAGTAATAAGGATGATGAGAAACGAATTCTTGATCCACGTTTTCATAAGGTTGTTGCGCGAAAAATTTACAGAGGTATTAAAGATTGGTTAATAGCTGTAAAAAAAGGGAATGAATATTCGGCTTCGTAAGTTTGCACCCTTAAACTTACAAGTATGAACAAATTAGTAGAAGAATTTGATGATTACAGAACACGGATGAATGAAGTTATTCTTAGTAAGAATAATCTTGTAATGAAACGTCTTTGGAACCTCGATACAAACACTTACGAAGAAGGTGCGTTAGATAAAAAGACAAAAGAAATGCTGGGGCTTGTAGCAAGCATGGTGCTTCGTTGCGACGATTGTATAAAATATCATCTTGGCAAGAGTTATGAATTAGGTGTAACCACAGAACAGATGTACGAAATTTTTGCTGTTGCAAATATTGTAGGTGGCACTATTGTAATTCCACATACACGGCGTGCTGCGGAATATTGGGAGGCTTTGCAGGAAGTTGGACAATAATGGCAAGAACCAGGCTGGCGCCAAAAAGTAACAAAGGCCGAAGTGTGCGACGCAACGATGTTGATTAAAGAACAAATGCCGGTAACACAAATATCCCCGTTTAAAAAAAAGGATTTCTTAAAAATGCTACAGGTGTTCTTCTTCTTGTTTATTTAGATGACCTTTGCAACTTTAAACAAAGCAATTATATGTCTATTATAGCAGAACCAAAGGTAACTGCACTTACTGCCAAAGATTTTGCCACAGACCAGGAAGTAAGGTGGTGTCCGGGTTGCGGTGATTACTCAATTTTGGCCCAGGTACAAAAGATAATGCCGGGCATCGGTGTACCTAAAGAGGATATTGTTATTATAAGCGGAATTGGCTGTAGCAGCCGATTTCCTTACTATATGAATACTTATGGCATGCATAGCATTCACGGCCGTGCTACCGCTATTGCAAGTGGTTTAAAAGCCAGCCGCCCGGAGTTAAGTGTGTGGATAGTTACCGGAGATGGTGATAGCTTAAGCATCGGTGGTAATCATACAATGCATTTGCTTCGCAGAAATTTTGACGTGAATGTACTTTTATTTAACAACCAGATTTATGGCTTAACTAAAGGGCAGTATTCGCCAACCAGTGAGCCTTCAAAGGTTACGAAAAGTACCCCTTTTGGTAGTATAGATCATCCTTATAACCCACTTGCTTTGGCTATGGGTGCAGACGCAACTTTTGTTGCAAGAAGCATGGACCGTGATCCTAAGCATCTTCAAACAATGCTTACAAGAAGCCATCAGCACAAAGGAACTTCTTTATTAGAAATTTACCAGAACTGTAATATTTTTAATGATGGTGCTTTTGAAATATTCACGGAGAAAAGTTCAAAGCCTGAAGAGGCATTGTTCTTAGCACATGGTCAGCCACTTATTTATGGAGCAGCAAAAAACAAGGGAATAAAAATAGATGGCTTAAGGCCTGTTGTAGTTGAACTTGGCAATGGTGTTACTGCTGACGATCTTTGGATACATGACGAGAAAGATTTTTACAAAGCACAAACTTTAGTAAGAATGTTTGATGACCCGATGAAAGGTGGCGAACATTTTCCAAGACCCTTCGGCGTGTTTTATGAGAACGACAGACCTTGCTATGAAGATGTTATGCAAATGCAAATTGAAGAAACAATTGCAACTAAAGGCGAAGGCGATCTTGATAAACTTTTAAGAGGCAGAGAAGTTTGGGAGATACTATAGAACCGGAATTTTGAAGATTTTAAAAGATTAGTTGGAGATGAGGGAGTTGGGGTTTGGGTAAATAATCATAAAACAGTGCAGCTAAATAACTAAAATAAAGAGGCGATCCAATCTAGATCGCCTCTTTCTTTTATAATGCTTTTCTAAACTCCATCTATTCCAAATCAATCCCTAAATCCTGGTTCTCTCTATTTCTTTTCCTGCTAATTCAAACAGCCTTTTCTTTTTCCATTCATACCACGGCTTTGTTATTGTTTTCTTTAAAACAGTATCAATATTACGCATGCCAATCAAGTTCCATACTCCATGCAACTTACCTCCTAAAGACGACTGTAATGCACGAAGACTCATTGCAAAACCGCTGTCAATATATTCCATGTGATGAAAATAACCTGCAGGCATAAATAAAGTGTCGCCATGGTCAAGAATTACCTCGTACCCCTTGGCTAATTTCAATGCAGGAAACTGTTTGTAATCAGGTGTGCCATTGTTATGATGGTAGTTACTAAAATCAGCCAGGCTTAGTACTTCAAAAGGTTTACGATACAACTTGTATTGTTCTTCATGCGGAAATAACAATACTCTTTTTCTGCCGGCAAATTGAGTATGTAGTATATGTGATAAGTCTATATCAAAATGCATATGAGTTATGCTACCGGCACCACCAACAAACAACATTGGATATCGTTTTACAAAACCACCCATCAACTCATCCGGCCAGGTAAAGTCTTTGGTTAATTCCGGCGCATGCTGAAAAATATTGAAAAGAAAAATTCGCCATTCAGCAGGTCCTTCGCTTATCATATCAATGTACTCAGCAAATGTTTTATAATCATCAGCGGTATTTATAGGAGTATAAGCATCACTCTTAATGTTATTGTATAATCCAACCTCTTTGTTGCCTACAAGGGCTTTAAAATAGTCCCAGTTCCATTTTGTATAAGCAGGCCATTGCTTAGCAAGGTTTTTAATAATTAGCGGACGCAAAGGCTCGTAATAATTCTTTTTGAACTCCTCCTGGCTTATGCTCTCTACCACATCTATTTTCTGTAGCTCCATTTCATCGAAAAGTTTACCGACAAAAGTAAGACGAAATAATTCTTTTACTTGTTAGAAAGTAGTCCTAAGCACTAGTATTGCAAATAAATGTTTTCCACCCTCTTTTCCATCATTCTTTCAGGTGCAGATAACGCAGACCAACCGAATTGAGCGTAAAGGCCATGGGCATCTTTTGTTGCAAGCATCCACCTTCTTAATCTTTGCAAGTCAGGATGAGCATGAATAGCTTCCATTAACCATTTTGATAGTCCCTTGCCCCTGAATTTTTCTATAATAAAAACATCTGCGAGATAAGCAAATGTTGCTTTATCGGTAATAGTTCTGGCAAAGCCTATTTGTTCGTAGTTATAATAAACACCAAAACAGAGAGCGTTATCAATAGATCTCCTCACTATTTCCTCTGGAATATTTTGTGCCCAATAGCTTTCTTTAGACAGGTATTGATGTATAAATAATACGTTCAGCTTCTCTTTATCATCACTTATTAAGTATTCGTCTCGTTGTACCTGGTACATATTATTGCTATTAGTTTTTTCCGAATAATAAACTATAAATTTTTTCCTGCGATAGAGAAATCTTGTCTCCCGGTTGCATGTTATCAAGAGACAATTTTTCTATGCTATGTCTTATCAATCTTAATGTAGGGAAACCCACCTTTGCAGTCATCCTTCTTACCTGTCTGTTTTTACCTTCTGTTAGTACAAGGCTTATCCATGATGTTGGAATATTTTGTCGATAACGAATAGGAGGATCTCTTTCAGGAACCTTTGGTGCATTATTAAAAAGCTTTGCTTTAGCAGGTTGAGTTCTGTGTATTTTTCCATCAATAGATATGTCTATACCTTTTTCTAAAAGCGCTATTGCTTCACCTGTTATAACACCTTCAACCTGCACCCAATATTCTCTTTGATGTTTATTGGTGGGGTGCAATAACTTACTATTTAAGCGAGTATCATTTGTAAGAATTAAGAGGCCTTCACTATCATAATCTAAGCGGCCAACAGGATAAACATCTTTAGGAACATTGAAAAAATCTGCTAATGTTCTCTTGCCTTCTGATGAAGAAAATTGTGATAAAACAAGGTAAGGTTTATAGATGATATAGTAGCTGTGCATAAACAAAAAAGCCCGGGTTTAAACCGAGCTTTCATATATGGATGGGTTAGTAAGTACCGGGAAATAAATTTCCCTACACAATATTAAAAATAGTTTTTTCTAACACAAAAATTTTTGAAGAGAATTTTATTCACAATTTTATTTACAACTGTTGATAAGGAGCTTTCAGTTATTAAGACAACCAAACAAAAGCTGTTACCAGTATATATTTTCCCTGGCTGTTTTCGCATGAATATTCAAAACCCAATTCTTCTACAACCCGCATGAACAAAGAGCTACAGCCAATTAAGCTTTCTAATGTTGTTATCATTTTTCTTTCAGCAGAGTTATGGTGAGCCACTAAAAAATACATGGTATCATCAATAATTTGTTTTGAACTAACCAGAAAAAAAATTTTAGAATTTGCATAAAAAAGTGGCACTGCAAATTGATAACCATGAATTAGATAAGTAAACTTATGATAGCCTGTTGCATGTACAGTTAAGTGTGATGATTGTAGCATTAAATAAAACAGGTTGCTTATAAAGAATATCAACCAACCTTAACTAATTTATCCCTTATTGTCCTTAGCATTTCAATTCATCAAACATACCTTTGAAAAAATTTTTTCTATGAGATTTCCTGCGCCGGTAACATTAGAATGGATAAGTGAACTGATTGAAGCTGAAGTAATCGGAAACCCATTATTGCAAGCAACAGGCATTAACGAAATACATCGTGTTGAACATGGAGATCTTGTTTTTGTTGATCATCCAAAGTATTATAATAAATGCCTTGAAAGTGCTGCAAGCTTTATTATAATTAATAATAAAGATGTTCAAATTCCTGATGGCAAAGCTCTCTTCTTTGTGCATGAACCTTTTGAAGCTTATCTTAAAATTGTACATCATTTCAGACCATTTAAAGCAGCAGATAAGCCACTTAGCGACACTGCTGAAATAGGTGAAGGAAGCATTATTATGCCTAATGTTTTTATTGGTAACCATGTTAAGATCGGAAGAAATTCTATCATTCATCCAAACGTTTCCATTCTTGATTATACTGTTATAGGAGACAACGTTATTATACAATCAGGAACAGTAATTGGTAGCGATGCATTTTATTATAACACTAAAAAGAACAGGGATGTCTGGTATAAAAAAATGTTGAGTTGTGGCAATGTAGTTATTGAAGATTTTGTTGAGATTGGAGCATCGTGTACTATAGACAGAGGTGTTACAGCAGAAACAAGAATTGGGGCCGGAACAAAAATGGATAACCAAGTACATATTGCACATGATGTTGTGATAGGCAGGAATTGTTTGTTTGCAGCACAAGTGGCAGTAGCAGGTGGCACAACTATAAAAGACGGTGTTACTCTCTGGGGACAAGTAGGTGTAAGTAAAACGCTTACTATACATGAAAATGCCGTAGTGCTAGCACAGGCTGGTGTGGGTACAGACCTTGAAGCAGGCAAGGTTTATTGGGGATCTCCGGCAGAAGATGCGCTTACTAAAAAGCGAGAACTTGTTTGGGTTAAACGTATTCCCGAACTGTGGAATAAGGTGATGAATACAAAATAGGAAAGCGGTATTTATAATAAGGTTTGATGTTATTATTGAAGGTTGTTTTGTTGCTTCAGCTCATTACAAATGCGAACAATAGTTTTATCAAGAGACGTATATTCAAAGGCGGGAAGAAACTTTTTAAGTTTGGTGTTGTTGAAATAAACAATTGATTGTGCTGCCTGTGCAGTCTCCTTTGTAAGCAGTGGATCTTTATGAGAAAAAAGTGATTTCAATACTTCAACTCTCCATACAACCCCGGCCGTAAAGCTGTTTACTTTTTTGTGCGGTGGCTTCTTACCAAAACAAGTTGCTATTGATGTAAAGATGTCCTTATACTTACGGCTTTCTGCGCTTAAAATAAAACGTTGCCCGGTAATATCGCTTTTCATCAAATCAATCATTGCCTTTACAACGTCACAAACATCAACAAAGCCGGTAACACCTTCTGTAAACCACGGAAATTCATCATAAGCAGTTTTAAATAATCCTGAAGAGCCTTTGCCCCAATCTCCTGCACCTAGTATAATAGAAGGGTTTACAATAACTGCTTCCAGTCCTTCACCTATGCCTCTCCAAACCTCCATTTCTGCAAAATACTTACTCTTACCATAATTACTAAAACGAGTAAATTCTGTCCAGCTCATGGTTTCATCAATCTCCTTCGCATCCTTTGGTTTGCCTAGCGCAGCTACAGAACTTACATAACACAATTTTCTTACACCATGTGCAAGACAAGCGTTTACAACATTTGCGGTGCCGCCAACATTTATGTTCAGCATTTCATGTTTCTTGCGAGGATTAAAAGAAACAATTGCTGCAGCATGATAAACCTCTTCAACATTTTCGAGAGCTTCCTGCAAAGAAATGATATCGAGAATATCACCCTTAACCCATTCAACATTTATGCTGCCTTTAAAAACGGGAATAACAGAACGGTATAATGCTTTTACTTTTTCCCCTCGTTCAATTAAAGCGGTAATAAGATGAGAACCCACTAAGCCTGTTCCTCCCGTTACTAATATCATTAAAGTAAGTAGTTGTAAGTTATTTTAGTTTTAAGATGTTTGCTGCTCTCTATAAAAGATCAAATCATTTTTTAAACCTTGCTATTATAGTCATAAAAACCTTTTCCTGATTTCTTTCCTAAATTGCCTGCATCAACTTTTTGCTTTTGAAGAGATGACGGTTCTAATCTTTCAGGTTTGCCAAGTGCTTCCCATACAATGTTACTTACACTATAATTAATATCCATACCTATAAGATCCATTAATTTAAAAGGGCCCATCTTAAAACCTGTTGCTTCCATAAGCTTATCTATAGCCTCTATCTCCATCCCCATTTCTGCCATTTTCATAGCTTGAAGATAATATGGTCTTGCTACACGATTGACGATAAAACCCGGAGCATCTTTACACATAACAGCAGTCTTGCCTAATTTATAAACAAGATCATATACTTGCTCCGCTGTTTCTATTGATGTGTTTTCACCCTTTACAACTTCTACTAGTTTCATTACAGGTGCAGGATTAAAAAAATGCATTCCAACTACCCTTGAGGGATTCTCAACTTCTTTTGATACTTCAGTAATTGATAAGGACGATGTGTTCGTAGCAAAAATGGTATCATGACTATTTTGACTTGAAAGCTGATTAAATAAGGAAACCTTAGCATCAAGCTTTTCGATAATAGCTTCTATAACAATATCCGCCTTGCAATTATTAATGTCGCTTGTAAATATTAGGTTAGATGATGCTGCCTGCATTTCTTCAGCGGTCATTCTTGCTTTATCAACCATTGTTCGAAAACCTTTTTCAATAGCTAGTTTGCTCTTTGCAACCATCTCTGCATTTACATCAAATTGTATTGTTACATACCCGGCTTGTGCGCATACCTGCGCTATTCCACTGCCCATTGTTCCTGCACCGCAAACGCAAATAGTATTAATCATAATTAATAGTTGGCAGCAAAAGTAGAATTATCTGTTGTCTTAATTATTTAAACTACTAAAAACGAGTTTGATAAAACAAAAAAAGACCATCAAAAAATGATGGCCTTCTCTAAAAAGTATTTGAAAGTACTAAGCTCTTACCGCCTTCTTATCTTCAACCCTGTTAGGATTAATATCGTAAGAGTGACTTGTTACTGATAATGCATTTGCCTTTTTAAGCTTAATAATGCCTACAAAATTCATCAGCTTCATTACCTGGTAAGTAGGATCAAGCTCATACCACTTTTGAGCAAAGTTTGCGTTGTCGCCGGCATAGTGGTGATTATTTTGAAACAATTCGCCTAATAATAGAAATCCAAAAGGCTCTGTGTTCTTACTATGATCACCATTTGAAAAATTGCTATAACCTAATTTATGACCAAACCAGTTAACAATAGCACCTTGTACGGGCCCCATTAAAAAGTGAATAGGTAATAGTAAGAACCACCAATAAGATGGAGCAAACACAATATAGAAAGTAGTATAAGCGGCTGCAAATAAGAAGCGGGTAATATTGCTATAACCAATCTTATCTAAAGCTGGCCAAACAGGAAGATAATCTTTAGTAAACTGTTTATCCGGAAGCATTGTTCCATCTAAAAATGCCTGGTAAATTTTAGCAGTATGCAACATCATTTGCCATACATCTTTAAAAAAATGAGGTGAGTGTGGATCCTTCTCTGTATCGCTATAAGCATGGTGCATACGATGCATTACTGCATAAGCCCTCGGAACAAGAAATGACGAACCCTGGAAGAACCATGTAAGAAAATAAAAAATTCTCTCCCATGTTTTATTAGTAGTGTACATCTGGTGAGATGCATAACGATGCAGGAAAAAAGTATGGAAGAAAAGGGACAAAAACCAATGACTGAAGAAGAAAATTAAAATAGCTGACATTACAATATTTAAATGAGGTGCAAAATTAAGAGTTATCAACAAGGAAATGTCCTGTACTTACAGGTACTTTGTTAAAACCCAACTTATATTTCAATAAAGATGCCAAATACAAAAGAAGGATTTGACATCCTTACTAAAACACTAGTAAACAATACACCTTTTAAATAGTTGAGCGAAATACAATGAACACTTAAAATTGTGACAGTTGTTTAGTTTATAAAATTGTCGCTAATGTGAGACAGTAACTATCAATGGGCTATTCTGCTCCTGTAATTTGAACCTTCTGTTTTTCAATGCGCAGCTTCACAATCACTCTTAACGCCTTATGCCCCTGTAAATTGCCGCAAAAACCTCACATCGTTCTGCGAGTATAACCGAAGATCGTTTACCCTGTATTTAAGCTGGCAGATTCGTTCTACACCCATACCAAAGGCAAAGCCTGTATATTTATTAGGATCGATATTAAAGTTCTCTAACATTTTAGGATGAACCATTCCACAGCCTAATATTTCTACCCATCCGGTGTGCTTACAAAGACTGCAGCCAGTACCGCCACACACGGTACAACTTATGTCCATTTCAGCACTAGGCTCGGTAAAAGGGAAGTAACTTGGACGGAAACGAATCTTAACATCTTTACCAAACATTTCCTGTACAAAGAAGTAGAGTGTTTGCTTAAGATCGGCAAAACTTACTTGCTCATCTACATATAAACCTTCTACCTGGTGAAAAAAACAGTGTGCACGTGCACTAATTGTTTCGTTACGATAAACACGACCCGGGCAAATAATTCTGATAGGCGGCTTTTGTTTTTCCATTACCCTTGCCTGTACGCTGCTGGTATGTGTGCGAAGTAAAAAATCAGGATTTTGATTTAAATAAAAGGTATCCTGCATGTCCCTTGCAGGATGGTTTTCAGGAAGATTAAGCGCAGTGAAGTTGTGCCAGTCATCCTCAATCTCTGGCCCTTCTGCAACTGCAAAACCAAGACGTTTAAAAATAGAAACAATCTGGTTTCTAACAATACTTAAAGGATGTCTTGTGCCAACCGGGATTGCATCACCGGGCAGAGACCAATCTATTGTGCTTGTTGCTTGTTGCTGTGTTGCATCTGTTCCACCTTTTAAAGCCTCGTAGCGTTCTTCTGCAAAAACCTTGAATGAATTTAAAATTTGTCCAAACTCTCTTTTCTTATCATTCGGCACGTTTTTCATTTCACCCATAATAGCTTTTACAATACCCTTTGTACCTAAAAACTTAATACGGAATGCTTCAGCAGTTTCTGCACCTGTACCTTCAAAAGATGTTATCTCTTGCTTATAAGCTTCAATTTGTTGCAACAATTCTTCCATTTTGCGAAGATATGAAGATGAAGCAGATGATTAGTGTGCAGATACTATGTGCAGATGAATTAATGTGCAGATACTATGTGCAGATGAATTAATGTGCAAATTTGCAGATGGGACAACGTTGATGTGCAGACGAATTGATGTGCAAATTTCCTGATGGGACAATGTTGATGTGCAGATGAATTGATGTGCAGATTTGCGGATGAGACAACGTTGATGTGCAGACGAATTGATGTGCAGATGAATTGATGGCAAATTTGCCGATGGTAGGTTGATTTAACATGCCACTCATTAGCGGTTATTTGCCCAAGTAGATAAGTACTAACGCCGCTATTTGTTTATCTTCAAATTCTCCCATTTGAATATTCTCTTATTTGCACATTCTTCTTATTTGCACATCTTCTCATCTTCACATTCGCACATCTTCACATTCGCACATCATCACATCTTCAACATTCTTCTCATCCGCACATGCTAATCTACAAATCACCCAACTGGGGACGTAGTATAATTTCTTCCATTACAGCTTGCGGCGATAGTTTGCTTGCTGCATATACCATATCGGCAACGTCGTTTACTTCCATTATTCGTTCAGGATCAATGTCTGCACCTTCCCAGCTTGCCGTCATTGTTGCTCCCGGAAGTACAGCTGTCACCTTAATTCCGTAAGGTTTCATTTCTTCACGAAGATTTTTACTAAAACCAAGCAATGCAAATTTGCTGATGCTGTAAGAACCTCCATTAGCATAAGCTTGCAAACTTGCTATGGAGCACATGTTGAAAATATGACCTTTCTTTGCCTCCATCATTTTAGGCAACAACTCTCGTGTAAAATGGTAAGCGCTATACAAGTTAACTGCAATCATTTTCTCAATGGTGCCATCTTCTTCATTATAAACACTTCCAGGTATAAAATAGCCTGCATTGTTAACTATAATATCTGGAACAATACCGTTATTATTAATAGTTTGAGCGAAAGCAACTACTTCCGCTTTGTTAGCCATGTCAACAGTATGAGTCTCTAAAATTGATGTAGGGTAATTTTTTTCAAAATCGGCTTTCATGTTGTTCAAGTCATTTAAACTGCGGGCACAAACGATTAAACGACTTTTTTCTGTAGCAAATTTTTCAGCTATGGCTCTCCCTATTCCTTTAGTCGCGCCGGTTATAACAATATTCATACAGTAAGTTATTCTTGCGAAGGTAGAAGTATAGTAAAACAACTTCTTCAAATTATAACTTTATGTAAGTGTAATAAATGTACAACTTGGGTTACTGGCTTTGTACTTTTGCGCCATGCCTTATAAACACCTTTTTTTCGATCTTGATCATACTCTCTGGGACTTTGAAACAAACTCAAAAGAAACATTGCACGAGCTTTTTTATAAGCATAAACTCAACGAACAAATCACTGACGATTTTGAAGAGTTCTTCAAGGTTTATTCCGTTCACAATAAGAAGATGTGGGACCGCTACCATCACGGGTTTATAACACAGGAAGACCTAAAGTGGAAGAGAATGTGGCATACTTTGCTTGAATTTAAAAGAGGCGACGAGCAGCTATCAAAACAATTAAGCGCCGGGTTTTTAGAAATTCTTCCAACTAAGAAAGCTGTGTTTCCATACACTGTTGAGATCTTGCAATATCTTACCAATAAGAACTATAAGCTGCACTTAATTACCAATGGTTTTGAGAAGACTCAAAGGGCTAAAATAGAAAATGCAAACATTGATAATTATTTTACTGAAATTATTACGTCAGAAACAGCTAACAGTCTAAAACCTAAAAAGGAAATTTTTGACTTTGCAGTTTCGCGTTGCAACACCCAACACTGCGATACTATTATGTTGGGAGATAATTTGGATGCAGATATAGCTGGAGCAATTAATGCAGGTATAGACACTGTCTTTGTTAATCATCTTAATGAAGAAACAACTTTACAACCTACTTATATTGTTTATAATCTTAAAGAGTTGGAGAACATATTTTAGTTGATTAACCACAAATAAAAAAGCTCTTCATTTTAGAAGAGCTTCAAATTTTTTTAGACGTTGTTACGACTTTTTAGCTACTGAAGTTTTTGAGCCCTTCATACAGCATTCTTTCTTACCTCCGTCTTTTTTGCAGCAATCTTTCTTTGCCCCTTTTTTACCATCGTGGGCAAACGCACCTGTAAATAACATTGCAGCAGTGGCAAGCATAAATAATTTTTTCATCGTTATATTTTTTAAGGTTAAACGTTTCCAAATGTAAACTTATAAACGCGCTATCTATTTTGGTTATTGTTAAACTTCAAAAATTGAGAGTCTAAAGGCCGATTCTATTATTGCGGCTACGTTTTTATAAAGTTGCTAAAACTGTTACACCACCTTTAACTACCTGGTTAAGTTCAACATTAAGTTTTGTACCAAGTGGCAACAAAAGATCTACCCTGCTTCCAAACTTAATAAAACCCATTTCGGAACATTGCGTTACTGTTTGTCCAACTTTTAAATAGTTTACAATGCGCTTTGCTAATGCCCCTGCAATCTGCTTTACAAGTATTTCGCCTTTATCGCTTTTAATTACTACACTGTGTCTTTCATTTTCAGTAGAAGATTTTGGATGCCATGCAACAAGATATTTGCCCTTGTGATATTTGCTGTAAATCACTTCACCATTTAAAGGATTTCTGTTTACATGCACATTTGCAGGACTCATAAAAACACTAACCTGCAGGCGTTTATCTTTAAAATATTCTTCATCAAAAACTTCTTCTATCACCACAACTTTGCCATCTGCAGGACAAATAATTTTTTCTTCGCCTAAACTTAAAAGCCTTTTTGGTATACGAAAAAACGAAACAATAAATAAAAATAAAATGATAGAAACCCACATAATTGTATTAGCAATAATGGGATAACGGGGAGAAATAAAAATAAAGGATGCTATGTTGATAACACCAAAAATTAATGCAGCAATGCCAATACTTTTATACCCTTCTTTGTGAATAGTCATTAAAAAAATAATTGAGAGGGCAAATATAATCGTCTATGCCGGTAAATAGGAAATGTAGGAAGAAGCTTTACAGGATTTTAATAAACAGTAAGCTTAAATAAATCAGAAGTTACTGTTTCACAACAAAAGTTTTTGGTGTAGGAACACATACATTTTCAACAATTACAGAACGATCTGAAGGAACAACCATACAAACGGCGTAGCAAGAATTAGGCTGTCAAAACGATCCAGAAAGCCGCCGTGACCGGGCATTATTTGTCCGCTGTCTTTTACACCTGCAAGCCTTTTTAATTTGCTTTCTAAAAGGTCTCCTAAAGTACCAATAACGGCTGCTATTGAAGAGATGATTACTGCGCTTAACAAGGGCAATCCTACCCAATAAACACTAACCAGCGAAACTGTTACAATACATAACACAGCACCTCCAATGGTTCCTTCCCAGGTTTTTTTTGGAGAAATAGGAGACAAAGGAGTTTTGCCAATAAAGGAGCCTACTATATAAGCCATAGTATCATTTATCCAGATGGAGGCAATTAAAACCATTGGAAGAATATAACCCATGTCGAGAATAAGATGCCTGTCTTTGAATACCATTCCCTCTCCTCTTAAGTCCATCATTAAGCCCCAACTTAGGGAGATGTAAATAAGACCGGCAACAGAATACCCGATTGATTTTATACTAAAGCTTCGTGTAAATAAAACTTCAACTATTGGTAACACACACGCTGTTACCAACAAAACCCACCACCCTAACTCATGAAGCCGTATACCAGCAATTGTATAAGCGTCGTTTGTCATCCAAAGCATTAGGGAATACCCTGCTATCACTACGCCGTATTTGTGTAAGGGAGATATTTCGCTATACTCTTTATCTATTAGTGCGACCAACTTTTGATATTCTATCCAGCAACCAAAATGGATAATTGAAAACAGGATAAGGAAGCTCCAATGGTTCCAGAGAAGGCCTGCTAACATTACAGCAACAAAAATTACTGCCGTTAAAGCTCTTGTTTTAAATGTTTGAATATTGAAAGCCATTAACCCGTAAGGTGTTTAAATATGAAGATAGGAAATGAGGCGTTACTATTTATCTTGATGCTAAGTTAAGCCGCAAAGTCTTATCTAAGTAAGTGGTAAACATATAGAAAACATAGATGCTGAGAAGAAACATAGTAAGCGCATTATCCAAACTATCAAAGCGGTTTTGTTCATTAAGGATTTGCAGATAAAGTGATTGCGACGCAACGATGACGCTATGAAAAACAAATGCTGGTATAAACAAGAATATTTGACATTTAACCTGTTTTAAATTAGCAGATAACCAACATAAAAAAAGCCCCTGCTTAATTTTGCAAGGGCTTTTAAAGGCTTTACGGGTAATACTATTTTACCACCATCACTTTTTGAATGTATTGTTCTCCGTTATAAATCATTTTTACAAGATAAGTTCCTGTGCTTAAGTCTTCAGCATTCAACCTTATAAAACTTCCGGTTACATTATATGTTTGTTGTTGTAACACTTTGCCTAAAGCATTACTTAACTGCACTGTTACTTTTCCGCTTACATTTTTGTTGATGTTTAACTGGATATAACTCTTAGCAGGATTTGGATATACGCTAAACTTAGTGTTTAAGGGAATATGAATAGTGAATACTCCGCTATACTTAAAGTTACCGTCTTTATCTACTTTCTTTAACCTGTAATACACTCTCTGACCTTTTAACGCATCAGCGTTGTCGCTGAAAGAATAATTGTGAAGATTAGCTGCTGGTACCTGGCCTATTTTAGTAAAGGATGTACCATTTAAACTTCTTTCAATCTCGTACCTGTCAAAGTTCAATTCATTATCTGCAACCCACTCAAGATTTATTTTATCGCCCACTAACTTTCCACTAAAGAAAATAAGATTTACAGGCAATGCAGATAAACCCGAGCAGGTGTTGTTCCATACAACATCAGCATATTCAGGATGATCGATGTAAGGATTACGGTTGCCCTGGTAAACGTAAGCGGCGTTGTTACGATCGATTTCTTTTGCACTTACAGGATCCTGGTGGTGCCACTTAAGCATTAGTTGAAGATAAGGAACGTCAACACTCGGGTAAGTGCTTTGATCAAAAGCTTGTGCACCGGCTGTTCCACCTGTATAAGTTGGCATATTATCCTGGTAGCGAGTTACAAAATAAAGGAAAGCTCTTGCAACATCTCCTTTGTACTCATTTATTGGCTCAAACACAGGACCGGAAAAACCATTTGCAGATGAACCAAGTTTACTGCCATTTGCACTCGTATAAGTTGGTGTTGAAACTTCGCCATAAATATAATTGCTTCTCATACCATTAACCTTACCATCTGTAGGGAAAATGTGATGATAATCACTCTCAGGGCCAACGGATGATGGACTTGCATTTGCACCAAACCAGTTTTGAGGAACACTGTGTTCCCTGTTATAACAATCACCTTCGTTGCTATAGTTAAAGCCGCTACACGATTTTCTTAGTCCACCTGATGGTGTTGCATCAAAGTTATAAGGATCTATACCCGTTGGGTTGTCGCTATAAATATCCCAAATAACATTAGGCGTAGTGTTTGGTTCAGGGTAAACAATTTCTCGTGGCTTAACATCTGAAACTGTGTACTGGTTCCAAAGATCACCATATGTTTTTGGTGTCATTCCTGATGTTGTTCTCCACTTTAAAACACTCTTTAAATCAGCACAACTTTGTGTTGTTACTGTATCATAGTAATGAGGGGGAATACTTGATGAACCACTTTCTGTTGTAGTTGTGGTACCTGTAACTGCTGTTGTATTGTACAAAGGACCGCCGGTACAGGTAAAACCACTTACAGCATATACATAAAAGTAATAAGCCGTTTTAGGTGTAAGACCGGTACTGGAAAATGTTGTACCAGGAGATGATTTAACTACTGTGCCCGAATTACCTGCTCCTACAGTTTGGCCATTGGAATAAGAGGTGCCATTTGCAGGGGTAAAAGATAAAGTACTATTTGTACTGCGAACAACAAGATAACCATCTGCACCGGTAGCGCTGGTAAACGAACCATTTACCGATGTACTTGCCGGATTAAGTGTAAGTGCACCAGGTGTACCGCTAGGTGCCACACAGGCAGGTGGACTTGTAGTGCTTACATTACCGGTTAATGGAGCTGCTGTGTTATAAAGAGGACCCCCAATACACGATGTATTAACTGCAAAAACAGAGAAATAGTAAGCTGTGCCGGCATTAAGGTTTGCTACAGTAAACGAAGGATTATTTGTTGTTACTACAACATTACCGTTACCAATCTCATCTCCCTCAGTATAAGATGTACCATTTTGAGGTGTAGCTGAAAGGGTACTGCTTGTGCTCATAACAACAAGGTATTGGTCCGCTGCAGGTGAAGCTGCAGTGAACGAACCGGTGATACTTGTGTTTGTTATGTTATTGAATGTAAGGCTTGTAGGCTGTGCTGTTGGAGTAACACACGGCGTAGTCGATCCTGATGTCCAGGTTACATCGTCAATCTTTATTCGAAGATTGGATGTTACCTGTTTTATCTCAAGCTTAAAAGTACCACTTACATTAATGTTATCTATAGTTGCTATTTGCAAAGTTGTTGTGGGATTTGCTTTGCCTACCAATACATCATTTACACGCACTTCAAGAACACTGTTAGTTCCTGAAAATATTTGTTGATGTTTAAATGAAAGACTGCCGATACCATTAGGTATTGCTGTAGCAGTAATAGCACCATTTCTAATAGTTATAGCCCTTCCGTTAATAGCGGAGTCGCTTCGCGAATCGGTTGCAGACCAGGCAACGTTATATACATCTCCTGTCCAACTACGGGATGAGTAAGACGGATTACCCGCAGTAGGTACATTTGTAAAAGATTCAGAGCCTTGCCCAAAAGCAATGATACCTGCATACGATGCAAGTAATGTTAGTAAAAATTTCTTCATGAAAAATAATTGTGATGGTAAAATTAGCACCTTTCACTTCTCTACAATGAAAGAGCTACGACTGATTACATTAAAATAATCAGGCCTATAGTATGCTTGCAACTTTTAGGTTTAGCATAATCAGTTCCTCCTTTCTTTTTACTACAATTTTAAGGCGTACCCCTGGCACTTGTAAAAGAGCTCTGTACGCTAAAATGTTCCCGGAAAAATTAGTACCAACTGATACGATTATATCATCAGGTTGAATTCCTGCCTTCTCTGCCGGCGAACCTTCTATAACATCTTCCACCAAAACCTGCCCGTCTACTACATAAATACCCAAACCGGTATAGGAGTAATCAAAAGGATCATTAAAATGGGTGTTGGGCAAAAGATGAATAAGCCTGTTACCATAATCAATTATAAGGTTAAAGCGCCTGAAAATATCATTACCGACCAACCCGCCAAGACTGGGGTAAGATGTAACATTAAACTCGTCGTCAAAAACATAAGCAGGTACTTTTCTAAATTTATATGGCCCAATTCTTACACCTTTTACGGTTGTAATTTTCATTGGCTTTTTTCCGCCTATCCCTTCTGCCTGTGTTACTGTTATTTTTTTACCTCTTTTTAAAATGCTACTGTCTTTTACAAATTTTTCTGACAATAGTATACATAAACCTGCACCTGTATCAAAATAAAACCTGCTGCTTATAGCGGTATTATCAGCTACATCAGCATTAAAAACAGGAATATTATTTATAACAGGTCTTAACAATAAACCGCTCTTAGGTATCTTCATTTCACCTGGCTCCCACACTTCTATAGTTTGCGTGTCATAATTTATCTTAACCACATATCTCTTAAAAAAACTGTAGCCTATTATGCCATCGATCTTCATACCATAAACACTGGTTAACAAACTATAATCGTTTATGTGAAAGTTCAAACTATCTACTAATAACTTGGGACGCAACAACGTTCTGTTCATAACAAAGTCTACCGTTCTTATACCCGCAATGCCTCGTATAGTTCTGTTACTTTTAGTAACCGGAAGTTTAAAATAGTCGACAGTTGCTGAGTCTAAAGAAATACCGCCGCTGCCTGTATCAAGTACAAAATTTAAAGTGTCTTCAAAATGAAGAGCTTTTTTATTTGTGGTTAATCAACTAAAATATGTTCTCCAACTCTTTAAGATTATAAACAATATAAGTAGGTTGTAAAGTTGTTTCTTCATTAA